>Ga0180433_10009257_pt1 | contig 12089 bp, 15 predicted proteins | sample SS_ome_8_FD_132980 | JGI IMG/M metagenome (GOLD analysis project Ga0180433, IMG submission 132980) | Hypersaline lake sediment archaeal communities from the Salton Sea, California, USA - SS_1_D_1 metaG | ecosystem: Environmental > Aquatic > Non-marine Saline and Alkaline > Hypersaline >... | reverse complement strand
GTTAAATTAGGAATTGCCTTTGTAACAATAAGTGGAGCACCAAGTTCTTCAACAATGGCTCTTATTCCAGTAATCAATAAGATTTCTAATTCTTCTTGAGATAGCTCTGCTTCAAATGGTTTTCCTGCTTCAATGTCTTTATTACTAAGTATTTTCATTTTTAGATTCCTTATTCATACCTGTATCCATGAAGGTCTATCTTTATCTTTCAACCTTTTGGCAGCACTTGACCATATCCAGCCCCTTTTCTTATTGTGAGTCTCTATATCTCTTATATCTTCGGAAGGTTCATATAGGTTTTGGTCTTGTATATACCATTGGACTTCTTTATCTAAAAACCAAATCATTTTGGATCTTCCATTAGAAGAGAAAAAATCTCTAGCTTTTGTAGAAGAGCATTCCGTTATGTCAGTTTCTATGTTTAAAAAGGTGTGTGGTTCTTTGCTATACCAAGTTTTTTTATCTGGGGTCTTTACCCCTTTTCTTGGCACAACAATAAATTTAGCAATTTCTTTTAATTTATCACTTTTGTACCAAGTGTTGAAATTATTGGCATTGTCAAGGCCAATAATAAAACTAATTTCAACATCTAATTTTGGATCATTATATAATTTATTGGCAAGTTCATATGTTGAACCATTTAGTTTATTTCTTATTTCATAGTCGAAAACATGTATTTTTTCATTCCTTCTAGCTGCAATTGCACACATGCGAAGTCTATGGATTGGTCTTTCCATTTTTTTATTGTGCATATGGCTATAACATGGAGTTAGCCATACCTCTTGGATATTTGTATTTTCTAGAACAAATTCCGCAAGTTGAATGTGTCCATTAGTAGGAGGATTAAACGCTCCACCAAGAATTGCTACTTTTACTTTATCTTTGGAATTCATTTTTTGTTCTTCTATTTTTAGTTTATTTCTTGGTGGAAGGAGAGGGATTCGAACCCTCGGAACGCTATGAACGTCCACTCGCTTTCCAGGCGAGCACCTTAAGCCATCTCAGTCATCCTTCCAAAAGTGGCGGATAGGGTTGGATTCGAACCAACACTGTAACGATTTTCATTATATATTGCTGTATAGAGTCTTATTGTCAAACTCTTTATTTTTGATCGTCGTCTCTGCCAATTGGACTACCTATCCTTTTTATTAAATCTTATTTAGTATTTCTTCTATATCTTTCTTAGAGACTAAACCTACTTCTCTATGAACTTCTTCTCCATCTTTTAAAAAAACTAATGTTGGCAAAGCTCTTATGGAATATTCTGTAGCCATTGAGCTTTCAATCATAGTGTTGGCTTTCACAACATTAACATGTTCGTAATCCTTATCTATTTCATCAATAATTGGAGAAAGCTTTCTGCATGGGCCGCACATTGGCGACCAGAAGTCAATTAAAACAGTACCAGTTTCAAGATCATATGACATATATAATTTCCTTATCTATTGTTTTACATAGGCATTATACGTCAACTTTTCAATAAGTCAAATGCTTTCTTATTTTTTTAGAAAGTCAATAATTCAAATGTTCCGTCTTTGTTTTCAACAAGTGCAGAACAATTTTCTACCCAATCTCCACAGTTATAATATCCTATGCTATTCATTGCTGGAGTATAAATAACGCCATCATATCCCTCTTCTTTGGCATATTCTGATAGCATTTCTTTAAAGTTACCAATGAAGGTACTCATTGTTTTCCCTTTTGATAATTTTCTATAGCTTCATTGTGTTTTCTCTCAAGCCAAGAAAAATAATCTTTTTTAGAAAATCTTTTCCAGCCAATTTGTTTTGACAAGTTGTAAACCCAAATTCTTTTCATATCGTTGCCAAAAACAGTTATATACGCTTCAATTCCAAGCATCTTTGCAATTGATTTAGAAAATTTCCCCTGAGCATCAGTCTCATATCTTTTTAAAATACTTTTAAAATAAGATTCTGGAGGATTTGGGAGATTTGGGAGTGGATCTCTTCTGGTTAACTCTAATATTGCAACTGGTATTATTTCATTGCTTACAATTGCATATTCTAAATGATCAATATCTTGAACATAACCTTTGAACGAAGCCTTTCTTCTTTCGTTTTTATAGGCAAATGTTCTGTCTTCGATATCGTCTCTATTGTGTTGTTTGGCCATCTTAAACTTTTTCAATTAGATCTGTTGAAATAATGAATAAATCCATTGGGTACTCAAGCCCAACTGGATAAACTCCTGGCATTATTGGCAAGTTCATTATATCAGTAATTAGCACTCCATCATTTTGGGCTCTTATCTGCTCCATAGAACTTAAATTGCAAACCAAAATCCCATTTGAATTAAGCCTAACTCTATCACCAACCGAGAAGCCAGCACGAGATTGAACAAAAGAAATACCTACAGAATTAAAAAAATCGTCTATTGAGATAAGACCAGAAGTTTGGAACAAATTTCCCAATTCGCCTTCTAGCATACAATCTCTTTGATCTTGGTTTTGTTCTTGATAAGTTTCTTCACATTTATTTCGTTTAAAAATATTTTCCCCACAAAATAGTAAATCAAATTCATCAACGTTTTCTTCATTAGTTTGATCTTGATCCTTTAAAAGATCTTCCTCATGTTCCTCTTCAATTTCTTCTCCACTAAAGGCCTCTAAGTCGAATTCATTGTTCATTGCTATACCGTTTTTTAGTTTTAGTGATTTTGGCGGTAGGAGTGGGATTCGAACCCACGGATGCTTTCACACCTTCGGTTTTCAAGACCGACGCCTTAGACCAGCTCAGCCATCCTACCAATTTTTATAAAATAATGTATTTTTAATTGTTTATCCTTTTTTGCATTATACATTTTTTGGCGGAAGGAGAGGGATTCGAACCCTCGGACGCCCTTTCGAACGCCTCTTCATTAGCAGTGAAGTGCCTTAGACCATCTCAGCCATCCTTCCGTAAAGGTACATTCATTTTTTTGGTAGCCTCGGTGGGATTCGAACCCACAACAAACAGTTTCTAGGACTGTCCTCTCTGCCAGTTGGAGTACAAGGCCAACTTGGTAGTCCCGAAGAGATTCGAACTCTTACATTAACGGTTTTTGAAACCGCTTCCTCTGCCGTTGGGATACGGGACCATTTAATAGAAATATATTGCGAGATATAATTTTTTCAAGCTGTAAATCGTAATATATTTCTTTTTTTGGTAGCCTCAGTCGGATTCGAACCGACACTTTCAGGTTTTTAAGACCTGTCACTCTGCCAATTGGTGTATGAGGCCATTTTTAACATATTTTTCTCGTTATAGATAGAAATATGAGCATTTTTCTTATAAAAACCCATTTTTCTTGTTATGATGAAAAATTTAAACATTTTTCTTGCAAAAAAACTTATTTTTGGTGGGCTGGGAAGGACTCGAACCTTCATGCCTCCGAAGAGGACCAGATTTACAGTCTGGCGAGCCAACCAATTGCTCAACCAACCCAATTTGGAGCACGGTGTCGGAGTTGAACCGACTATGGCAAAATGCCAGCGGATTTGCAATCCGCTCCCTTACCGTTCGGGCAACCATGCATTTTATAAATTTTCAAAGAACTCTCAAACAAATTAAGCCATAAAAAAACCCCGTTCGGAAAACCGAACGGGGTTGAAGACAAATAAAGAACTTATGTTCTTTGGGCGCACAACCCCGCATATCTCAAACTGAGATATAAACATGATAGGTTGTACGATAAAGATTTCATTTTTATAAATTCCATATTTTGGTTTTTAAACTGTACCTATATTATATACATGAATTTAGATATTTCAAGTCAATATTAAAAGATTCTTTGTTAAAAATGACGCCAACATTTCCTTTTACGTAAGAGGATTCATCTAAGGTATCCTCTCTGGAACAAGAAATGTCACTGATGAATGTATCGTCGATAATTGCTGTAAGGCTAGGATTGACGATACTTTCTATATTGTAATCAAACCATTCTAGTGCTTCGATAAGATCAAGGTTTTCTTCCATTAATATATTTAAAATTTTAGATTTCAAGTATACAACATGATTTGAAGTTGTCATTGATACTATTGCATCGTCGAATTCTGCACCTAAATAGGCATTAGGATCATCAACTATTTCTCTAATCTCTTCTGATATCACAAGGCTCATAATAGTTTCTCTTTGATAAGGGTTTTAAAAAAAGTGCGATATATCTTAACATCAGAAACTCGGAATAATCGTCAAAGCCGCTAAACCCGACAACTACGCCCCATGGTAGCTAGAATCACCAACGCTAAAACATATCGCACTAAACTTATTTTATTTTCCCGCCCATTATTTTCTTAGCAATTTCTATAATATTTTCATCAACTGGAAAGGAATCACTATCACTAATCTCGTCATCAAAATCATCATTGTCCCCATCATAATCTTCGTCAGCAAATGATTCTGGCAATAGTTTATTGAGAAGTTCATTACTTATCATTATTTCCACATCTTCCATTACGGAAATAACAATAGCATGTATAAAATTAACCTTAATAACTGCTTGCACATACCCATCAGCAGTGTCAGAGAGCATAATATTTACATTAATTATATCCTCTTGGCTATTCTCATCGTAGTTAGCATCAATAAATATTCCGCTTAGAAATCTTTCTCCAGACCTCCATGTGTCTATCATTGTTCTAAACACTTCAATCATATGAATTTGTTGTTCTTCAACTTCTTCAGATTCCAATAAGTAATTTATTAATTTCCCAATGTCATTTGATACTGGGAAGAATAATACGCAGTTATTTTCTATCTCTGAAGCCAATGGTAAAACTAAACCTTCACCTTCTCCATTTATCTCTTCTTGTGGTATACAAGGCATTACTTGGAATCTGTTCATTTTTTATCCTCAAAATCTTATTAACATTATTATACATCAGTTTTTACAAATTGGCATTAGAGAATACAATTGGCTTCCATTTTGTTGAACATGCTGACTCTGAGGAGTGTTAGCAATTTCCGATTGAGAATTCCCAAATATCCTTATTCCACCATTTCTAAATGCTGGTTGCTTCCAATATTCTGGCTGATTTTGGTAATATGGGTGAGTATAGAACTTACACCAATACGCTGGTCCAGTCCCATCTAATTGTATTAGTGGGGGTTCATATCCGCTAAATCTATATCTATTTTTTTCTTCTTCACTCATATTATATCTAAGGTATTTATGGTTCTTTTTGCAATTTTCCCATACTGGGACCCATATCTTGTTGCAGAATATCTATAGTAATCTTTTATTTTTTGTTGATAATCTTTGTCAAAAGTGTTAATATCAACCCTTCCTTCTAAGACATTAGTTGCGTCAAGCCTTAGTTGCTTAACATCAGGTGGTACTCCAAGAACGTCATCGCCAATCTGCTCAGGTCCCATTTGTTCCTGGGGATATAATTGATTCTGATTCGCCATAAGCCTCTCTTAAGCTTTTTACAAGCTTTTCCCTTTCATCCTCTTCAATGTATTTCTTAGGTATTTGGGGAAATACCTTTACATATATTTTTCCACCTTTTAGAAACCTTGGTTCAAGGATATATGGCTTTTCAATACTTTGATTTGATTTTAATTTTATCGTTAAATTTTCTCTGTCAAATATTCTTACTTGGATTTCATCTTCTGCAAGCACTTTATCTATTCCAACTTCGATTGAAGTATATAAATGGTTTCCTGATTTTCTCATACCTTTTTCTTCTAATGGAAAATCAATAACTACGTAGTGCGAACCAGTACGTTTGTCAGTTTCGTTTACGTAAGCAACATTTCCCAACCCCTTGAGCCTAACTGGAGCGTTCTTCCCAATGTTAGATGGTATTTTTATTTTTACTTTTTCAAGCTTCTTTAGAAATCCAACTCCATCGCATTCTTTACATTTTTCTTTCTTTTTTCCAGTTCCGTTACATTCTCCACAATATTGAACAAATGCTTGAATGGGATTGGTCTGAGTTACAGTCTGTCCCCTTCCGTTACATGCTTCACACTTTCTTCCCTCTCCTACACTTCCAGATGATTTGCAATTATCGCAAGCAATAATTCTACCTATTTGATGTTGTTTTTCACATCCAAATATAGAATCTTCTAGTGAAATTCTAATTTGTGTTTTTGAATCAAGACTAATTGATCTACGTCTTTGGTTTCTTCTGCCAAAGAAGCTTTCAAAAATTAAATCGTCAAAGTTTTGTCTACCAAAATTACCTCTGTTATGTGCAGATATCTCTTGTTCATCAACTGTTCCATACCTATCATACATAGACCTCTTTCTTGGATCAGAAAGGGCCTCATAAGCAGCAGCAATTTCTTTAAATTTTTCCTCTGCCTTTTTATCATTGGGATTTTTGTCAGGGTGAAACTTTAAAGCTAGTTTCCTATATGCCTTCTTGATCTCTTGTTCGGAAGAGTCTTTCTTAACTCCTAAAATTTCATAGTAATTGCTCATGATTTCTTTCTTTTTCTCTTTCTAACAACAACTTCATTATTCTTATTTGTATCAATTGTTAAAGTGTAAGAGTATTGTTCAATATCATTAATATCAAGAATTATATCCGCTACAAGAGGTTGTACTTTGTTTGATATAATCCTATCAATTGCCATGGCATTCATTCCATGTTCCTCTTTATGATACTTGATGATTCTTTTTGAAACTTTGTCAGAAATATTTATTTTTATATTTTTGTGATTAACTCTTTCTGCAAATTCAGACAACCTCATCTCAATAATCTTTACTAATTCATCGTCTGTCAACTCCATAAATGGAACAAATGCATCTACTCGATTTACAAACTCCTCTCCATAGGACTTTTTACAGAAGTCAATTAACCTTTCTCTTTCATTATCAATTGCACTTTTCTTTTTGCTAGAGAATCCCATTGAAGAAGTTTTGGAAACATTCATTCCAAAATTGCCAGTCATTATAAAGAAAATATTCTTGCAATCTATCTTTTCTCCTAAAGCACTTGTAATCGTTCCTTCTGACATAACTTGTAGGAACAATTTCATTACCTTTGGGTGAGCCTTTTCAATTTCATCTAGGAGCAATATACAATATGGTCTTCTTTTAATTTTATCAACAACTACATCAACATCCTTAAATCCGACATACCCAGGTGGGCTCCCAATTATCTTGCTCATTGAATGCTCTTCTGAATATTCAGACATATCAATTTTTATTAATGATTTGTCATTTCCAAATATAGCATTCGAAAGTTGTTTCGAAGTATATGTTTTTCCAGTTCCGCTTTGTCCTCCGAAAACTAAAACTCCGATTGGTCTACTTGGATCTCTAACTCCGCTATAAGCATTCCTTAAAACTCTACATACGTTCTTAACTGCTTCTGGCTGTCCGATGACTCTCTTTTTTAGAAATTCTTCAGTTTTATGAATCCTTTCATGAGTGTCCCACATAATTACTTCAATTGGAACTTGGCATTGCTTACTGATTACTCTTGCTATGTCATCAGAATTAATAACAGGAAGTTCTTCATTTTTGGAGTTTTTCCAAGCGTTCATGGCGCATGCAGTATCCATGCAATCAATTGCTTTGTCTGGAAAGTGCTTCATTGGCCTATATCTTTTTGTCAGGTCAATTATCGAATCAATGGCATCATTTGAGATTGCGCATTCGTGATATTGCTCAAACCTTTCTTTGATACCCATCATAATCTTTTTTACATCTTCTTCAGAAGGTTCATCTATATTTACAACTCCAAATCTTCTTGACAAAGCTCCATCTTCTTGAAAGTGTTTTTTGTATTCTTGGTGGGTTGTTGCTCCAATACATTTTAGCTTTCTTGCAAGAGCAGGTTTTAAGATATTTGCTGCATCCATAGCCGATCCAGCTCCTCCTGCACCAACAATTGTATGAATTTCATCAATAAAAAGTATGCAATCGGGATCATCTTCAACTGCTTTGATTAGATCTTGAATTCTCTTTTCAAAATCTCCTCGATACTTTGTTCCAGCAACCATTCCAGACATATTCAGTGAATATATTTTACATCCTCTAAGTTTTGTTGGTACTGCATTGCTAACTATTCTTTGAGATATTCCTTCGACAATAGCTGTCTTCCCTACTCCCGGTTCCCCAATAAGTATAGGATTAGATTTGTTTCTTCTACATAAGATAGTAATTGCTTCTTCAATTTCAGAATCTCTAGAAATAATTGGATCGAATTCTCCATTATTTGCCTTTTCTGTCATATCAGTGCAGTACTGAGAAATGATTGAATCTTTTTTCTTTATTGGCTTTCTATGTGGAGTTGCAACATGGCTAGATTTACTATGAAGAACTTCATTAACACAATTTTTATAATCTTTGCACTCCCGGTTTATAATCTGCCTTAAGTCCAAGTGCAGTTCCATTATCGCAACAAAAAGATGTCCTAAGTCAACAATTTTATGATCATTACTTAAAGAAATTTCATTTGCTTTACGACAAACTTCAACAATCTCTTTGGAAATTTGTATTTCATCGTATGTGACTCCAGAGTTTCCATCTTCATTGTCCTTCTGTCTATTTGCCAAAAGTCTTTTGAACTTCTTGAGACATTTTTCTAAATCAACCCCATGCTCATGAAGAGCAAGCGTTACAACATTTTCTCCAGTCAACAGGGTTCCAATCAAAAACGATTCTGGGTACAAGCAATCAACATGAGCGTCAATACTTGCTGCCTTTGCAAATACAATCATATGTAAAACATCATTTGAAAATCTATCGTACATCTTTTGGTTATCAGCCATATTAAATCCTTTATCTTTTTATGAGCAAAAAATTTCCTCTTGTTCTTCAAAACGTAAGAAAGTTAAAGTTTCTTCAACACTATCTCCTGAAAGCTCATGATAAAGTTCAGCTAAACTCTTCATTTCTTCTTCAGTAAGGTCTGTGAATCTAGAAAGTGCCAATTTTCCTTTTCGATTCATATGTAGTAATATTCTACCTTTTTGGTCTTTTATCTCAAACGACATTATTTTTACATCCTTTCGTTGTCTTACTTAACGGTAATAATAATATAGTCCAAAAATGCCCCCAAAACAAGCTATCGCGCAAATATTAATTTATATCAACAAGGCCAACAATTGGGTTGAAATCTTCAGGAATGTATTCTTTCTTTGCCAACTTCACCAACTCTCCTAATTTATTTTGAATTTCAACCTTATTTCTATCTCCTTTATACTTACTTACCTCCATATCAAGTTCGCTTAATATAGTGTTAATTTCCTTGTCATTATGGAAATTTAAAGTTTGTATTTGAGATATCATCCTTTTAATTCTTTTAACATTACCAAGGTTAACATCATTTTCATTTCTTTGTAAAACTTGATAAATGTGATCAGCAAGTTCAGCTATATGTTTTCTCAAAAAAGAAACCGTCGAATTCAAAAAAGTATCAACTAATTCCTTTTTTCTTTCTCTATACTCTTGGGCCACTATTTCTTTTGTTCTCATTTCAATTTGATGCTCATGGGCTTTCATTTCCCCTTCTCTGATAATGTCCTCCGCTTTATTGATATCATCTTGTATAAATGAAGGCAATGGTATGCTTAAAAATGTTGCGTCATATTTAAACGAAGATACGATCATCTCTCTGTTTGGAATCTTGTCAACAATACGTGATGTGAAACTACTGACAAAAGATGGATTTGGATCACCACTATCAGATGGGTAGATCCTTTTCCAAACATTATTTGCCATTTTTGTATATTCTAAACGAATCTCTTCAACAATATCATCATATTCATTGCCAATTCTTTTGGCTAGATTGAAGAACTCTTTGCGGATATCGTCATTTTCATTTTTCCAGTTTTGAAAAGCAGAGTATGGGACAAAACTTCCCCATACAGTTTCAAAGCTATAATTCTTTAATGCTCTTCTTGCCCTTGACTCTACAGAAGTTAAGTCTCTTAGTATATGAGGAGGTAAAAGCTTTTCATATCCTAGTTTTATATATTGTGACATGAATTCTTCATGCTCTGGTCCACTTAAGGATATCCCAAGCTCTTCATTACTTAATCTGCTTGTTGCTCTCCACCTAGAGATCGTCAGTTTAACAATAACGCCTTGTTCCATGAGGGCCATTGCCCAATCGTCTCGATATTTAAAAACTTCAATACCATGTATATTAGTCTCCATATCCTTCTTCCTCAGTACAATTTTTCTTAAAAAATGAAATTAATCTATCAGGACAAACTTGATTTACTGTGGCTTGATTGCTTTTCGCTGGATCTCCAGCGTATTCCATGAGAAAATTGTACATAAGTCTGTCATCATTGTAATCTTTTGTATTTCTATAGAGACATGCTGAAGAGACTCCATATTTTCTTTTAAAAATCATACAATTATTATCGACCATTTTGTATGGTGTCTTTGCTTCTTCTCCCACACTTTCAAATTCATCGACTCCTATGTACTCATATCCTTCTTCATTTTCGGTCCAAATTCTTCTTTTGCAGAATCCCCAATCGTGCCCTGCTATAGACTTCATCATGCTATCTACATGCCCAGTGTCCCACATAACGTCATCATCCATAAACGTTACCCACTTTGTATTAGCAATCATAAGTCCAACAGATCTAAGGGCAGATCCTGCAGCTTCCTTTTGTATTAAATTATCGTTAATAACTATACAATTAGAAGAATAGTTTCCTTCTGAAACCTCTAGCTCAAATGGGGTCCTTACTGTGCCATTTTCGGATGGATATAAGAATTGTCCCTCTCTTTTGTTATCCCATAGAATTATGTGTTTAATTCCTATATTACAAGATTGCTTTTTTAAAGATTGTATAGCATTTAGCAAACTATCTTTTCCAGTCGTAGGTGTAATTACTGTTAACATTTTACTTCTCCTATAAATCAAAGCCTGGGGTTGGCAACTTTTTTATCTTAGTTTGTGGTGGTTCATTAACTACTTGTTCTTGATCTTTTCTTGGCTCTTGATCTTTTCTTGGCTCTTGATCTTTTCTTGGCTCTTGATCTTTTCTTGGCTCTTGATCTTTTCTTCTAACAACAGTCTCTACATTCCAAAGTTTATAAGGCTTTTCTCCATAATGATTTAATACTATGCTTGTGTCAGCAAAGACTTGTCCCCCAATATCTCTCCACCTTTGGACAAACGACCAGTCCTCAGAGAGATATTTTTTAATTTTTTTATCTTTTTGATGAATAGTCTTTAACATAGGTATATAAAGTCCATATACCTTTTTTCCGCTCATATTGTCATCACCATCATACGTCAAATCTGGATAGGATTCTATCATTTTTTCAATTGCACTACGATGTAAGCACCAGCAACCGCTAGATAGCCACAGCATTTGTTTTAATCCGCTATTAAATTCTGGTTTTCTATTTCTATCCATAGGAACGGAAGAGCATATAACTTCTTTTTCTGTTTTTAACGCATATAAACCACCAACAAATTTAGCGTTATGAGAAACTAATTTTGTAAAAATATTATTTGAAGAAAATTTATTTACAATTTCTAAATCAGAGTCAATTGAAACAAAATAGTCGTAATCGGGATAGTTATGAATAAACTCACTTATATGAACATTTCTAACTCTCGATACCATTGAGTCATTTTCGCTTGAATGAATTGTTATGTCGTGTTCTTGACAACTATTTATTGCGCTGTATAGGCTTTGCATCATTCTAAGGTGAGGCCTTCCTAGTACAGGAACGGAAACTAAAATTTTAGCCATTATTTATTCTCCTTTGTAAAGTCTATCTTTTTATAAATCATATATGACATTGCCTTATTAAAAATGTCAGTTATGTTTTTAGGATTTTCGTGGACCAAAATTTCTATATCTTCTGATAAACTGTTAATCATTTTTTGCTTTGCCTCTTCGTCTTCTTTATCTAAACACAATGATCCAACTTGTCCATATATAATTCTTTTTATACCTTTTTGCAATATCATTCTTAGACACCTATGACAAGGGGCTCCAGTTATATACATTGTCGCTCCTTCTAGGTCAGATATGCTTCCATGATAATTTATTATACAATTCTCTTCAGCATGAATCATGTAATAATATTTAGATGGCCTTTTTCTTAAATCTTCGGCAGAGAAATCTCCTCCTCTAATTGGGCCATTGTATCCC
>Ga0180433_10009256_pt1 | contig 12090 bp, 12 predicted proteins | sample SS_ome_8_FD_132980 | JGI IMG/M metagenome (GOLD analysis project Ga0180433, IMG submission 132980) | Hypersaline lake sediment archaeal communities from the Salton Sea, California, USA - SS_1_D_1 metaG | ecosystem: Environmental > Aquatic > Non-marine Saline and Alkaline > Hypersaline >... | reverse complement strand
GGCCGGGCTCCACATGAATTGCGATTTCTCGCCCTACAGCGGGAGAGAATTGAGCGGGTTCCCTGCCGTTACGATTCTAAGGGGCAGAGTGATCCAGCGAGACGGCCGTTTCTTGGGCCGTGCCGGGGACGGGTTGTTTCTGGAGAGAACCTGAGAGCAAGGAGGGCATGTTGGAACGTGCAAAGGCCCGGAAGCGGGTTACCGTCGTAAAGGGCGGCACCATATTCACGACCAAGACAAAGAAGGGTGTTGTTGAAGATGGATGGGTGATCATAAAGGGCGACAGGATCTCTAAAATCGGTACCGGGGACCTGAAGAAGGAGCTCAAGGGCCTTAAGGCCACAGTCGTTGACGCAACCGGCAAGGTCGTGCTTCCCGGGCTTGTCAATTGCCACACACATCTTTACAGTACCCTGGCAAGGGGTATAAGACTGGCCGATTACGCGCCTCGTAATTTCGGTCAGTGCCTGGAGGGGCTGTGGTGGAGACTGGACAGGGCTCTTACCTACGAGGACTGCTACTGGAGCGCACTCGTGGGAAGTCTCCTGAGCCTCAAGTCCGGCGTCACAACGCTGTTCGACCATCACTCCAGCCCATACTCAATAGACAAGAGTCTTGACTCGGTCGCGGCGGGCATGTCGGATGCGGGTACAAGAGGGAGCGTTTGTTACGAGGTGTCGGACCGTGACGGCCAGGATCGGGCCTCGCTCGGCATTTACGAGAACGTAAGGTTGGCCGGCACTCTGAAAGAAAGTACCGGCGGCAGAATAGGCGCCATGATGGGGCTGCACGCTTCCTTCACGCTCTCCCAGCCTACGCTTCTCCGGGCACGGGACGCTGCACAGGACGCCGGAATCGGTTTCCATCTTCATGTTGCCGAGGACAGGCTGGATGTAAAGGACAGCCAGAAACGCTACAGGAGAAGGGTCGTAACCCGGCTTGCCGATGCGGGAATCATATCGGGCGAGTCCCTTGCTGTCCATTGTGTACACATCAATGATTCCGAGATCCGGCAGCTTCATGACCTGGCCGCCAATGTCGTCCACTGCCCGAGATCCAACCTATCAAACGCGGTAGGCATCGCACCCGTCGGAAGGATGTTCAGGCACGGTGTGAGAATAGGCTTTGGGAGCGACGGCTTCGGGCCCCCGGGTATACTCGAGGATGCCAGGGCAGGACTTCTGAGCTGGAGAATCGCCGAGAGCAATCCGGCCGCCGGCTGGGTGGAAACCGAGTTGATGCTCTTCAACAACAGCCCGATCATCGCCTCGGCGCTTCTCGACAGAAAGATCGGCGAGATCGCCGAAGGCTATGAAGGCGACCTGGTCGTGGCATCTTACGATCCCCCAACGCCGCTTGACCGGGACAACCTCTGGGGTCACCTCCTCTTCGGGAGTCTCAAAGTAGACACTGTGATTGTCGGCGGGGACATAGTCGTAGAGGACGGACAGTCCACCATGGTGGACGAACCTAAGGTCTTCGAGAAGGCACGGGCGCTGGCGGCGGATCTATGGGAGCGAACCTGATGGGAGTTGTAACGGCGCTTAAGTGTTCCAAGTGCGGGATAGTCTATCACGACAGCCATCACCTCACCTGTCCTGAGTGCGGCCTGGACGGCATCTTTGAAGTCGAGTACGACTATGATCTTATGCGGGACTCGCTGCGCGCGAGCCCTCTGGCTTCGAGGGGGCGTTACGATATCTTCAGATATGTGGATATGTTGCCGGTTGCCGCTCCGCCTCCTTCGATGCTGAGGGTGGGTTGGACTCCTCTTTACAGGTTTGAGCGTTTGAACCGGGCTCTGGGGCATGAGCACATATATATCAAAGACGATACGGTGAACCCGAGTGCCTCGCTCAAGGACAGGGCGAGTGCGGTCGGCATAACCATGGCCCGCGAGGAGGCGCGTCCGGCGGTTGCCTGTGCATCCACGGGAAATGCAGCTTCTTCCCTGGCCGTACTCGCTGCGTCCGCAGGCATGGAGTCATACATATTCGTCCCCAAGACCATTCCGGTCCCAAAGCTCTATCAGATAGCGGCGTGCGCGACGCGGGTATTCAAGGTGGACGGGACCTACGAGACCGCATTCGAGGTGGCCACCGGGGCGATCAGGAGATGGGGTTGGTATAACCGAAACTGTGCGATAAACCCGTACTTGGTGGAAGGCAAGAAGACCTGTTCGCTGGAGATCTATGAACAGCTGGGCTATAATGTTCCGGATGTGGTTGTGGTTTCTGTGGGCGATGGGTGCATAATAAGCGGGCAGTGGAAAGCCTTCAAGGATCTCCACCTGGCCGGAGAGATCGACAGACTTCCAAGGTTGCTCGGGGTGCAGGCGGCCGGTTGCAGACCCATAGTCGATGCGTTCGAGCGGAATTGCGATGTGTGCAAGGCCGAGGCTCTAACGATTGCGGACAGCATCCGGGTCGGTGAGCCGCGCAACTGGCGGAAAGCGCTCAAAGCCCTTGGTGAGTCGGGAGGCACCGCCCTGGCGGTAAGCGATGACGAAATAATCGATGCTATGCTCCTTCTGGGAGGCATGAGCGGTGTGTTCGCGGAACCCGCAGGGGCGACCGGCCTGGCGGGCCTTCGGAACGCGCTTCGGCACGGCCTCATAGGCAAAGACGAGACCGTCGCGGTGCTTGTAACAGGCAGCGGACTCAAGGACCCTGCAAGCCTCGACGGCCGCATCGAGGTTGCAGAGGTGGGCGGTGAGCTTGATTCGGTTGCCGAAGTGCTTGACAAGGGCAGGTGATCAAGCGGGCCGCTCGTAATAGCGGCCTGGATGAGGCACGCGGGCGATATGGATATAAGGCTTGAGCTCAACGGCAGCTGGATCAGCCGCGAGGTGGATGCGTCAAAGAGCCTTCTGCATTTTATCCGGGAGGATTGTGGACTCACCGGTACAAGGGAGGGGTGTGGGCATGGCGACTGCGGTTCTTGTACCGTTTTGCTTGACGGGAAGCCGGTACTTTCATGCATTATGTATGCTTTTCAGGCTGCCGGACGGAGCATACTGACCATCGAAGGGCTGGCCGACGGAGAACTGAGTGTTATCCAGGAATGCTTCATCGAGAAAGGCGCTATACAATGCGGTTTCTGTACCCCCGCTATGATACTGGTGGGCAAGGCTCTCCTCGATGAGAACCCCAGGCCCACAAGGGATGAGATAAGGGAAGCAATATCCGGGGTGCTCTGCAGGTGCACCGGTTACAAGAAGATAGTAGATGCAATCGAGGTGGCTTCCATCAAGCAAACAGGAGGTCGGTAAGGTGGAGAAAAGCAGAAAGGAGAATTTGCTGCTCGTCAGATTATCCGACGGTGACGATCTGGAGGAAAGCCTCAAGATGGCACTCCGCGAGGAGGGTGTCGACTCGGGCGTGGTAATAGGTGGTGTGGGCATGGTGCGGGAGGCTGCGCTGTCTTTCTACGTGGGCAAGGGAGAGTATGAAACCGTGCCGGTACAGCAGCCGGCCGAGCTATGTGCCCTGAGTGGGAATATATCCACGATGGGCGGCGACATTGTGATTCATCTCCACGCCACAGTCGCAAGGCAGGGCGGCGTCGCCGTCGCCGGGCACTTCTCCGGCGGTAAGGTCAACATGACCGCGGAATTAGCCATCATGGTGACGCCGCAGAAACTCCTCAGGGAATCCGATCCCGAGACGGGTTTGAGGCTCCTGAGGTTCGAATAGTGCGCTGAAGCTGCAACAGCAAATGGGGGTATAAGAGATGATAAAGCTTGCAGAGAGAATGTCACGGCTTGGTACCGAGAGTGCCTTTGAGGTGCTTGCCAAGGCGAAAGCATTGGAAGCCAAGGGCAAAGATGTCGTGCACCTGGAAATAGGTGAACCCGACTTCGATACTCCGGACAACATTCGCGAGGCGGCGGTCAAAGCGATATGGGACGGTTACACCCATTATAATCCGGCTCAGGGGATTCCGGAGCTTCGAAAGACCATCGCAGAAATAGTGGGGAAGGAAAAGGGCCTTGAAGTCAAACCGGAAGAGGTCGTTGTGACTCCGGGGGCCAAACCCATCATGTTCTTCGGAATACTGGCACTTGTGGACGAGGGTGATGAGGTAATATATCCCAATCCGGGATTTCCGATCTATGAGTCCGTTATAGAGTTCGTTGGGGCCAAGGCCGTCCCGATAAAGCTCGAAGAAAGCAAGGAGTTCTGTTTCGACCCCGCTGACCTGGCGAAACTGGTAACGCCCAAGACCAAGATGATCATAATAAACTCTCCCCAGAATCCGACCGGCGGGGTGCTGTGCAAGGAAGACCTTGAAGCCCTTGCCGAGGTCGCCAAGAAGAACGATATCTGGGTGCTTTCCGATGAGGTTTATAACAGGATGATCTATGAGGGTGAGCATATGAGTATCGCGGCCCTGCCCGGGATGAGGGAGCGCACCATAGTACTCGATGGCTACTCGAAGACATATGCCATGACCGGGTGGAGGCTGGGCTACGGTATCATGCCGGAGGAGCTGGCCGCGCGGCTCACCCAGATACAGATCAACGCTACCTCCTGCACCGCTACTTTCACCCAGGTTGCGGGGATCGAAGCCATCCGGGGGGATCAGAGCGCTTCCAACAAGATGATCGAGGAATTCAAGCGGCGGCGGGACGTCATAGTTGACGGGCTTAACCGGATCCCCGGCATCACCTGCCTGAGGCCCAAGGGTGCCTTCTATGTTTTCCCCAACATACAGCAAACCGGCATGACCTCCCAGCAGATATCCGATCTGCTGCTTGAAAAGGCAGGTGTCGCGGGTCTGCCGGGTACGGCATTTGGGGACTTTGGAGAGGGCTATTTGAGATTCTCCTATGCCAACTCTGTTGAAAACATAAACAAGGCCCTTGAGCGGATCGAGCAAACCCTGGCGGAAGTCAAGAAGTGAACATCGATCTGGGGAAATCGTTCTCCGGTGCGCTTGAGATCTTGCCGGGCGATCTGGTGGGCATTGCCGGAGCCGGAGGCAAGACCTCGCTGATGTATGCCGTCGGGCGCGAGCTGGCGGCCCGGGGTGACAGGGTGCTGCTCACCACTACAACCAAGATCTTCTTTCCGCAGGGTGGAGAGGTGGGTCGGGTAGTCCTCGGGCCCGAGAACCAGGAGACGATGGCGAGCATCAGGGCCCGTCTGGAAGAAGGCAGCCCCGTGCTTGCCGGGCGGGAGCGGGAGCAGTCCAAGATCATAGGCTTCTCCGCATGGTTCGTGGACGCCCTGCACTCAAGTTGCGGACCGGTTACTGTTATTTCGGAGTGTGATGGTGCGATGGGGCGCTCACTAAAGGTGCCCCGCGGGTGGGAGCCGGTGCTCCCGCCGGAGACAACGGTCTACGTCGTGGTGATCGGCGCGGATTGCCTGGGAAGGCGTTTGAGCCTCGAAACGGTATTTCAACCTGAAGCATTCGGCGCCCTCGCTGGTGTGGCGCTGGGTGCCGAGGTTGACGTGCGGCTTGTCGCCCGGATGATGCTGGCACCGGAATCCTACGTGGACAGAAAACCGCCGAAGGCGCGCTGCTGTGTTTTCATAAACAAGTGGGATACAGTCGGCGCGCGAACCGGAGGCAGGGAGGCTGCCCCGGATGAGGACCGAGCAATGGCTCTGGCACTGGAACTGGTTGGAGCAGCGGATGTGGAGCGGGTGACCCTGGGTTCGCTGAAACTCGGCAGCCGGAACCCCATAATGGTGATACGCTAAATGGCCGGCGAGACTGTTCATGCCGTTCTCCTGGCAGCCGGGGCATCGACCCGGATGGGCCGGGAGAAGCTCCTAATGGCTCTCAGCGGTAAGACGGTGCTTGAGACGAGCCTCGAAAACCATCTTAGAAGCTCGCTGGGTGGTGTTTGTGTTGTGGTGCCGGGTTGGATAGAGGGCTTCAAGGAGATAGCCTTGAGATCGGGCGGCCACCGCGCCGTATTCGTTGAAACCGAAGAGCCTTGCGAAATGAGCACATCGCTTAAGACAGGCTGGTCCTGGGTCCGCGACAACACCGGGTCCCCGGGGATTATGATCTCCCTGGCGGACCAGCCGCTTGTGGGCCCGCAAACCATAGATCTTCTGGTAGAAGCCTATCTTGCTTCCGGCAGGGCCTTGTGCGTCCCGACCTTTCAGGGCAGGCGGGGCCATCCTGTCATAATCGGGTCCGGCTTCGATAGAGACATTATGAGACTTGAAGGGGACCGTGGGGCCAGGGAGATAATCGCCCGAAGCCCGGAAGAGGTGCTCGAGGTCGACGTAGATAGTGACGAAGTTCTTGTCGACCTTGACCGGATAGAGGATCTTGACACAATACGATCGAGGATAAAAAGCGATGGACGAGCCCCATGATGTTCTTAGCATAGCAAGCCGCTGGCTTTCGGAAGGCCGAAGGATATGTATGGCCACTGTAATAAGGCGAGAAGGCTCGGCCCCGCGCGAGGTCGGAGCAAAGATGGTGATGTCGTCGGACGGCAAGACCGCCGGTTCTATAGGGGGCGGAGGTGCTGAGAAGGAGATCCTCGACCGGATGGGCGAGGCCCTCCGCTCGAACAAGCCGGTTGTGGTGGATTTCGATTTGTCGGGCGATGCGAAGGACCTTGATGCCATGTGCGGGGGCAATATATCGGTCTTTATAGAGCCGATGGGCGTGGCCAGGCGGCTTTACATTATAGGCGCCGGGCATATAGGTGTCGCACTTGCCCGACTGACGCGCGAAATCGGTTTCGCTGTCACCCTGGTGGATGACCGAGAAGAGTACCTGGCCGAATCCGGCCTGGATGACACGGTCGAGCAGACCTGTGCGGCCCCGGGTGACTACAGTTCTCTGGGTATAGACGAGTCGTCCTTCGTTGTCGTCTGTACGCGAGGGCACAAACTTGATAAAGACTGGCTCGGCGGCCTTGTCCGGCTCGGGCCGCGCTATCTCGGAATGCTCGGCAGCAAGCGAAAGGCACAGAGCATATTCGAGGCGCTTGAGGAGGAGGGCGTGGCTCGCGAGGTACTGGGCAGGGTAAGGACCCCGGTAGGTCTCGACATAGGAGCGCTTACGCCCATGGAGATTGCGGTGAGCATTGCCGCCGAGCTCATATCCGTACGGCGCAAGCCTGAGGCGGATGGAGAGGACACTTGACCGCTTCGGAACTCCCGCTGGTGCTGGTGGTGGGTGGTGGCGAGGTGGGATCAGCCGTTAGCCACCGGCTCTCAAGATCGGGCATGAGTGTGGTGGTGACAGATCTTGAAGAGCCGAGATGTCTAAGGAGGGAAGTGTGTTTTGCCATGGCGCTCATGGAGGGTACCAAGGAGGTGGAAGGGGTAAGAGCCGCAAGGGCCAGCGATGCATCCGAAGCCGCTGCCCTGGCCGCAAATGGAACGGTCGCCTTGCTCGCGGCGGATTTCCTCAGGGTGGTTTCCCAACTCAAGCCTGACGTACTAATCGACGCCCGGATGACCAAGACAGGTGAAGGGATTGGCCGCGATCTGGCGCCTCTTGTGATCGGCCTGGGACCGGGCTTTACCGCTGGAGACAATGCCGATGTAGTAATAGAGACAAAACGGGGACATGATCTGGGCAGGGTGATCCAGGAGGGGAGTGCCCATCCGGATACGGGCAAGCCGGGCCCTGTGATGGGTTTTGCGGAAGAGCGGGTGATATGGGCTCCTCTGACCGGCCGCTTCGCGTCGGGTCTTGCAATCGGAACGCCCGTCGAGAAAGGCCGCGTTGTGGGTTATATTGAAGGGACCGAAGTACGGGCGCCCATATCCGGCCTGCTTAGAGGTCTGGTAGCCGATGGGATCGGAGTGAGCGAAGGCAGGAAGATCGGTGATGTCGATCCAAGGGGGTCGACGATCGATGCCGCGACGATATCAGACCGGGGTAGGGCGATCGGCGGGGGGGTGCTTGAAGCGATAATGCATTGGCGGTGGGGGAGAAAATGACCGGATTAGTACCTCTTATCCCGGAGAACCTTGAAACATGTCTCGAGATGCTGGCTGAGCATGGGAGAGATGCACGGGTTATCGCGGGGGGCACCGATCTTTTCATACTGGTGAAGGCGAAAACGGTGTCGCCGAGGTTCGTGGTACCGGTCGGGCATATAGAGGGCCTGAAGCATGCGTCTCAGAAGAACCGGACCGTGCAGCTGGGCGCCGGGCTCAAGCATGCGGAGATAGCGAATCTGGGGATGCTCGAGGATGTGCCCTGCCTCCGTAATGCCGCCAGGTCGGTGGGGTCCCCCCAGGTAAGAAACGCCGGGACCCTCGGGGGCAATCTGGCGAACGCGTCCCCGGCTGCTGATCTCTACCCGCCTCTCCTGGCGCTGGAAGCGCAGGTGGAGATTCTGAAGCAAGGGGGCAGGCGCGTGATCGGGCTTGATGATTTTGTCAGAGGGCCGGGCATGACCGTCCTGCTGCCGGAGGAGATTATCGGGAGCGTAGTGTTCTCAAGACCCGACGCGCCATTTGTTGCAAGGCACGAGAAGGTGGGTCTCAGGAATGCGCTGGCGGTCTCGGTCACCAGTACGGCCTTGGTGGCCAGGGCGGAAGACGGAAGGTTCCGGGATGTGAGGGTGGCCTGTGGCGCTGTGGCCCCGACGCCGATACGCCTTAGGAGAGTTGAGAAAGCGGTTGAAGGAGAGCGTCCCGATGAAGACCTCTTCGAAGAAGCGGCATCGCTGGCCGCTTCCGAGTGCGATCCGATTACAGATATAAGAGCGTCCAGGCAATACAGATGCCATGTGACCGGGGTCGTGGTGTCGCGGCTTCTTAGACTGGCGGCCCGCGATCTTCTAAGCTACGGCGAGGCTTGATATGGAAGACCTTGCGAAGTTGGCCGGCGAGCTGCTGGAAAGGGCTGAGGCCGATGAGGCATACGTTGCCGGTCTTCTCCAGGGCCTCATCAGGATACCGACACCCAGCTCGGGGGAGCAGGAAGCGGTGGAGCTGGTGAGGCGTGAAATGGAAATGCTCGGGCCGGATGAAGTATTCGTAGACGCTATGGGAAGCGTGGTGGCGAGGTTCGGTGCGGGTGACAAGGTTCTGCTGTACGATTCGCACCTGGACACGGTCGGAGTCGGCGATGGGGCGGCCTGGAAGGTAGATCCCTACGGGGGCCTGCTTGCGGACGGGGTCATTTACGGCAGGGGTGCGTCTGACAACAAAGCCGGGGTGGCCTCGATGGTAGCGGGCCTGAAGCTTTTGGCCGACTTGGCGGCGAAGGGAGACTTCACGCTCTATGTGGCGGGCGTCGTCCAGGAGGAGGCCTGTGAGGGTCTCGCTCTCAGAGTGCTCCTGGAGGAGTGGGGGATAGAGCCCGAGCTCGTGGTCATAGGCGAATGCACCGATCTGGGTATTGCGCGCGGACACAGGGGAAGGACCGAGATAGAAGTTGTGACCACCGGCGCTTCCTGCCATGCGAGCGCACCTGCCAGGGGGGAAAACGCTATCTACAGGATGACACCCATTGTCGAGAGCATTAAGCTCCTTGGAGAGAATCTCGCAGGCGATCCCTTCCTGGGTAAGGGAAGCATGGCGGTTACGGCGATGGAGTGCTCGACTCCTTCACGTAACGCGGTGCCGGACGGCTGCAGCATTTATGTGGACAGGCGAACGGTGCCCTCGGATACGCGTGACAGCGTGATTCGGGAAATAGAGGAGGTAGCCAGGTTTACGGGCGGCGAGGTGAGGGTCACCGCCTATAGTGAGCCGAGCCACAAAGGTTTGGTAAGGGAGGTCGAAAAATTCTTCCCGGCCTGGTTTACCGATCCCGAATCCAGGGCGGTCGTGTGCGGGCGGGAAGCCCTCAGGCTTGTGCTCGGGGCCGAGCCCGCGGTGGGCAAATGGGATTTTTCCACGGACGGCAACTATTCGATGGGAGTGCGCGGCATTCCCACCATCGGTATGGGACCGGGTGAGGAGCGATACGCACACACCCCCCAGGACCAGGTGAGGGTGGCCGACCTCCCTAAGGCCGCGGCTTTCTATGCCCTGCTTCCCTTTGTGTACACCACTTGAATAACATAGCTTATGGTATTGGACAATAGAGGATAACGCACGGGTTAGCATACGGCAGTATGAAAGGAGTGGATTTGAAGGACGGAGGGCTTTTCTCACGGGCGGGCGGCAAGGGTGGGGTTAAACGCCCGTTGGCCGACCGCATGCGCCCCAGGAACTTCGATGAATTCGTGGGCCAGGAAAAAGCGGTGGGTAAGGACTCCGTCTTGAGGAAGGCAATAGAGCAAGGTGAGCTCCAGTCGGTTATATTCTGGGGCCCTCCCGGTACTGGGAAGACGACGCTTGCCCATATAATATCCGGCCTGACCGGATCCAGGTTCGTCGCCTTCAGCGCTGTTACCTCGGGTGTCAAGGAGATCCGCGAGGTGGTTGCAGCGGCCGAGATGAATATGAGCATGAATGGCAGGAAGACCATACTGTTCGTGGATGAGATACATCGCTTCAACAAGGCCCAGCAGGATGCCTTTCTTCCACACGTCGAGAAGGGTACCATAATCCTGATAGGCGCAACGACCGAGAACCCCTCGTTCGAAGTGAACTCCGCCCTGCTTTCGCGGTCGAGGGTGGTGATGCTCACCAAGCTTACCGAGGCCGACATCAAGAAGGCGCTCGAACGGGCGCTCGGCGACAAAGAACATGGGCTCGGCGGCATTGAGATAGAACTTTCGGATGAAGCCCTAAAACACCTAACGGTCCAGGCCGACGGCGATGCAAGGGTGGCCCTGAATGCTCTGGAGCTTTCCCTCGCCGCTGTTGCGCCTGATCAGGAAGGCGTCAGGAGGATAGACCTGGCTACCATAGAAGGGGCCATGCAGAAGAAGGCTCTTCTTTATGACCGGGCCGGTGAAGAGCACTACAACATCATATCCGCTCTCCACAAGAGCCTCCGCGGAAGCGATCCCGACGCGGCGCTCTACTGGTTGGCAAGGATGCTTGAGGCGGGTGAAGACCCGCTCTATGTAGCCAGGAGGCTCGTGCGTTTCGCGTCGGAGGACATCGGTAACGCGGATCCGCGGGCCCTCATGGTGGCTGTTGCGGCCAAGGACGCCATCGCCTTCATAGGAATGCCAGAGGGCGATACCGCGCTTGCGCAGGCGGTGATTTATCTCGCTACCGCTCCTAAGAGCAATGCAGTATACTTGGCATATGGTCGGGCCAAGGAGGATGTGAACTCGCAGGCCACGCCCCCCGTGCCCTTACACATAAGAAACGCTCCCACCAGGCTGATGGCGGAGCAGGGTTTCGGGAAGGGGTACAAGTACCCTCATGACGATGCTGAGGGACTGGCCGAGCAGGCTTACTTGCCTGAGGAAATGAAGAAGAAAAAGTATTACGAGCCCACGGAGCGAGGCTACGAGGCTAAGATTAAATCGAGGCTCGATCGGTGGCGGAAGATCCTTGCCCTTAGAAAGGGGAAGCAAAAGTGAAACGCGGATTGGCTGACGGTGCCAAGAAATTGGTCATCGCTCTGGGGGGCAATTCCATAATTCCCGCAGACATGAAAGGCACCATAGAACAGCAGATTGATCTCACCCACAACACAATGCACCACGTTGCAGAGCTAATAAGAGCAGGTCATCAGGTTGTGATCACCCACGGCAACGGGCCGGTTGTAGGGAACATTGTCATCCGAAACGAAAAGGCGAAGGATGAAATACCCCCAATGCCGCTCGACGTCTGCGGAGCGGACTCGGAAGGCGGCATCGGATACATGATACAGCAGGGACTGCAGAACCAGCTGGGCCGTATGGGTATAGAAAAAGACGTCTTCACCATTATCACGCAGGTCGTGGTTGACGCAGGAGATCCCGCATTCAGGAAGCCTACCAAACCCATAGGGCCGTTCTATACGCGCGAGGAAGCCGAGCGAATCGCCGAAGAGAAGGGTTGGGTGGTGGTTGAAGACAGCGGCAGGGGCTACAGGCGGGTGGTACCCTCACCCAGACCGCTCGCCATCGTGGAGCGGCGTGCCATAGAGCGTGCTATCGACATGGGTGCCATAGTGATTGCGGTTGGTGGTGGAGGCATTCCGGTCGTTCGCGACAGCGATGGTACGCTGAAAGGCGTTGAGGCGGTGATCGACAAGGAT
>Ga0180433_10009254_pt1 | contig 12091 bp, 10 predicted proteins | sample SS_ome_8_FD_132980 | JGI IMG/M metagenome (GOLD analysis project Ga0180433, IMG submission 132980) | Hypersaline lake sediment archaeal communities from the Salton Sea, California, USA - SS_1_D_1 metaG | ecosystem: Environmental > Aquatic > Non-marine Saline and Alkaline > Hypersaline >... | reverse complement strand
CGGGAAGTCCCCGCTCGCCGCGGTCCGTTCCGGGTTCGAGAAGTCGCTGTCGACGCTCCTCGACGCGAACATCACGACGCTGATCACGGCGCTGATCCTGCTGCTGTTGGGGACCGGCCCGATTCGCGGGTTCGCGATCACGCTCGGGATCGGCGTCGCCGGAAGCCTGTTCTGCGCGTTGATCGCCAGCCGGCTGCTGCTCGAGAAGGCGGGGTTCTCCACCTTCATCCCGGTGCGCGTCAGCGAGCCTTCCGAATAGGAGCCGGACCGGCCGCGGCCAGGACGAGCTCCATCAGCGCGTCGGCGGGACGGACGAGCCCGCTCTTGATCTCGCGGTCGAGATCGACCCCCCGTCGGAGCGCCGAGGCCAGTCCGGCCAGCGACCGCCGCTGCGCCTGACCGATCAGCCGTCGGAGGAGCCACTCCTGCACGCCGACCGACGCCACCATCTCCGATCGATCGGTCTTCCGGTCGAGCAGCAGGCGGATCATCGCCAGGCGGGTCAGGTGGCGGAGGATCCCTCCGAGGATCCGGACCGGGTCTTCGCGGAGCTCCCGGAGCTCCGTCAGCGCGCCGTTCAGGTCCGCCTCGCCGAGCCGGTCGTAGAACGGGTAGACCGTCCGCTCGGCGCTCGGGAAGACCGTTCGCTCGACGGTCTCTTCGTCGATCGGTCCGTCCGGCGTCAGGGAGCCGAGCTTCTCCGCCTCCTGGGCGATCGTCAGCAGATCGTTCCCGCACCGGTGGAGGAGCTCGCGGAGCGCCGGCTCGGTCAACGAAACGCCGCGCTCGGAGAGGATCTCCACCGCGCTGGTCCGGATCGCCTTCCCGCGCGGCGTGGGGAGCGACACGAAGGCGTCGCGGGCCTTCGCCGCCTTGGCGATCGGGCTGCTCGCCCGCAGGTCGGTCGCGATCAGCGTCAGGTAGGACCCCTCCGCGAACTCCGTCTCGAGGATCGGGACGAACCCCTTCGGGGCGCGGACCTTCTCGACGCGCCGGACGACGAAGTGTCGCGCGAGGGAGAACAGCGACAGCGACGTCAGGTCAAGCTCCAGCGCCCCGACCTGGACCTCGTCGGCGAAATGGACGTGCCGTTCGAGGTTCGGATCGAGGGCGCGGAGGGCCGCCTCGCGCGCGGCGAGCGCCCGCTCGCATCGATACGGGTCGCCGTTGAACAGCCTCAGGATCGGTTCGCTCATGGTCGTCTCCTCCGCCCAACGGATCCTTCGGAGTATGGTAGTTGGCGGCGGACGCTTGAACAACGAACGGGGCATCGGACGTCCTCTGGACAACGAGGCATGTCGCGGCTACCTTGCCCGGCTGCGGAAGGGAACGTCGTGCAGTCGAAAGGGAAAGCAAGCGCGTTACACGATTCGCCGGATCACGCCATCGACGAGATCGAGCACGATCGGGTGGATCTCGATGTCGAACCACTTCTTGAACGTGACGACACCACGTTTGACCGGCCAGTCGGCTTCGTCCAACCACCATGCGGCGAGCTGGTCCTCGAAGATCGAGCCGGCGTACCGGCGGAGGATCCGATCCCATTCGGCTTCCTCCTCGAAGTACGGGAGGAGGTACGCCGTCGCTTCACGATTGATCCTCTCCAGGGTGGCATCGCACGGATCGGGCAATCCCTTCAACCATTCCAGAAACGGCTCTTTCGCCTTGGCGATGACGACACATCGGTTCAGCATCTCTCTTCTTTTCGACGATCGGACGTCTCGTGGGCCGGCTCGAATTCACCCCTCGTACACGTCCAGGGAATCCTCCACACGCTGCAGCCGGTCGTACAGCGTGTCCAGCGTCTTCTCCAGTTCCCGTGTTTCGGCGTGGTTCGCTGCGGCGGCGATCCATTCGAGAAGATCGTTCAGGTCGTCCGGCGTGAGGCGGATCATAACGCGTTCGGCGCTCGTTTCGATCGCGGTCTCGACCCGCGCGCGAAGGTCTCCATCCACGAGCGTATGGTCGAGGATGAGATCACGGTCGTGCGTCGTCAGCATCAAGGACGTCAGTTCGTCCCGACGGATCCGCCTACCCATCGCAGCGAGAGCGTAGACGGTGACGCCGTGCGGAGCAACTCGGCGATGCTCCTCGCGAGCTGGCGTAGGATCTTTGCCTAGCTTCCATGGATTCGCTATGATCGCTATAGTGAAAACCCATGCCTGAATTGACTCTCAGCGCACTCGAAAACTGGCTGTGGGAGGCGGCGTGCGTCGTCCGCGGGCCGCTCGATGCGCCGAAGTTCAAGGACTACATCCTGCCGCTCGTCTTCCTGAAGCGGCTGTCCGACGTGTTCGAAGATGAGATCGACCGTCTGGCGGCCGAAGTCGGCGGCGACCGAGAGCAAGCGCTCAAGTTGGCACAGATGGACCACAAGGTGGTCTGGTTCTACGTCCCGGAGCAGGCGCGGTGGTACGCGATCTCCAAACAGACGACCACGCTTGGCGAGTACCTAACGGAGGCCGTCCGCACGGTCTCGCGTGAGAACCCGAAGCCGCAAGGCGTCATCGACATCCGCGATTTCAACGAGACGGCGGCCGGGCAGCGGATCGTCGATGACGGGCGCCTGGCCCAGCTCGTACAGGTTCTGGGACAGCATCGGCTCGGCCTGGACGATGTCGAGCCGGACATCCTTGGCCGTGCGTACGAGTACCTGCTCCGAAAGTTCGCCGAGGGACAGGGGCAGAGCGCCGGCGAATTTTACACGCCCCGCGAGGTCTCCGTCCTGATGGCGAGGCTCCTCGCGCCCGAGCCGGGGATGTCGATCTACGATCCGTGCTGCGGCTCGGGCGGCTTGCTGATCAAGGCGCATCTCCAGCTGCTGGAGACGCACGGAGTCCAGAAGAACGGACGCCGAGAGCTGCCCGCGGAGGTCGCTCCGCTGCAGCTGTTCGGTCAAGAGATCAACGCCTCGACGTTCGCGATGTCCCGCATGAACGCGTTCGTCCACCGGATGGAGGCCGAGATCGCGCTCGGCGATACGATGCACCGGCCGGCGTTCCTCGAGAACGATGGGCGATTGCGAACCTTCGATCGGGTCACCGCCAATCCGATGTGGAACCAGAAGCTCGACACCGCGACGACCTACGAACACGACACCTTCGAACGGTTTAAATTGGGTATCCCACCCGGTTCGAGCGCCGACTGGGGCTGGATCCAGCACATGGCGGCCTCGCTGAACGGAAACGGTCGGATGGCCCTCGTGATCGACACCGGCGCCGTCAGCCGCGGCAGCGGTAACCGTGGGTCGAACCGCGAGCGCGACATCCGCAAGGCGTTCGTGGAGAAGGACCTGATCGAGGCCGTGATCCTCCTTCCGGAGAACCTGTTCTACAACACGACCGCGCCGGCGGTGATCCTTGTGCTGAACCGGAAGAAGGCTCATGCAGATGAGATCCTGCTCGTCAACGCCAGCAAGCTCTTCGCAAAGGGCCGGCCGAAGAACTTCCTCGAAGAGGAGCACGTTCTGCAGATCGCGGAGCTGTACGAAAGCTGGGAAGGGGCGGAAGGTCTCTCTGCCGTGATCTCCCGCGATCAGGCTGTTCAGAGTGACTACAACCTCTCGCCGAGCCGCTACGTGCTCGTCGACAGCGAAGAAGAAGTCCTCCCGCTCGAAGAAGCCGTCGTCCGGCTTCGCGAGGCGGAAGAAGAACGCGCAGAGGCCGACCGGAAGCTGAATGCCGTGCTTCAGGAGCTTGGGCTCGACCCGATCCGTGAAGACGTTGACGAATCCGTATGACCAAGTGTGTGAACAAACTGAGCAGCTATTAACATTTCTGGCTCGATATGGTAATATAACTCGGCTCTGTCGCCACACCTGATAACAAGGAGACGAACGAGAAGTGGATGTCAAGGGATTCACCGACCAAGCAGCGGGGCGTGTTATTCGCGCTCCACAAGGATACTTCGCTTTCGTCCCACAACCTCTTCCTCCGGAGCTCCCGTGGACTCCTTCGATGGTCTCCCAGCTGTCTCGCACCGACCGAGCCCTCGGCGAGCTGTCCGGCATCGGCCGCGCCCTGCCGAATCCGCATCTGCTGATTCTTCCGTTTGCTCGCCGCGAGGCCGTACTGTCATCGCGGATCGAGGGAACGCAGGCATCACTCTCCGACCTCTACGCCTTCGAGGCGGCACCGAGAGCCGAGGAGACCGGCGACGTCCGCGAGGTTTTCAACTACGTCCGAGCGCTTGAGTTCGGGCTATCCCGCTTGAAGGACCTACCCGTGAGCCTTCGGCTCACTCGCGAGATCCATGAGAGGCTGATGCGAGGCGTGCGAGGCGAGCACTCCACACCCGGGGAGTTTCGCCGTAGCCAGAACTGGATCGGTCCGCCGAGATGCCTTCTCAACGAGGCGACGTACGTGCCGCCGCCCGTCGACGAGATGCGCGCGTGCCTGGATGCCTTCGAGCATTTCCTTCACGCCGAGCACGACATCCCGCCTCTGGTACAACTTGCTCTAATCCACTACCAGTTCGAGGCGATCCACCCGTTCCTGGACGGGAACGGACGTGTGGGACGCCTGATCCTCGTCATGCTCTTGTGCCTGTGGGACCTGCTGCCTCAGCCGCTGCTCTACCTGAGTGCCTACTTCGAAGCGAACCGCCAGACATACTACGAGTTTCTCCTGTCAGTGAGTCAGCGAGGCACCTGGAGTGAGTGGGTCCTGTTCTTCCTCGAGGGCGTCGAGAGTCAAGCCCGCGATGCAGTCCGCCGCTCGCATCGAATCCAAGACCTCCGACGAGGGTACAGGGCGCGCTTTCAGACGACGCACTCGTCCGCGAGGCTCCTTCAAGTTGTCGACCTGCTCTTCGCCGCTCCCATCGTGACGGTGAACCAGGTGAAGGAAGCAATCGGAGTGTCGTTCCAGTCCGCCAACCGGTACATCTCGCAGCTCGAAGAGGCGGGGATCGTCCGCGAGATCACCGGGCAGACACGCAACCGGCTCTACAGCGCTGGCGAGATCATCCGGGCAATCGAAGGACCGTTGGAAGCCGATGATGGGTAGGAGGAGTCCATGATGAGGATCGAACCTGAGCTGAAGCTGGCGATTGCGCTGCACAGCAGCCCGGGCGTGTACGCACTCTTGCTGGGCTCGGGGCTCTCTTCGGCTGCCGGGATTCCAACCGGCTGGCAGGTGACGCTCGATCTGATCCGGCAGCTTGCAGCCACTCAGGAAGTCGAACTCGCCGACGATGCAGAGGCAGAGGCGTGGTATCGCGAGACGTACGGCAAAGAACCGGACTACTCCGCTCTCCTCGATGCACTGACCTCGACATCGGATGAGAGACAGATGCTGCTCCGTTCGTACTTCGAGCCGACCGACGAGGAGCGCGAGGAAGGGAAGAAGATCCCGACCGACGCGCATCGGGCCATCGCGCGAATGGTTCGCGACGAGAACGTGCGGATGATTCTGACCACGAACTTCGATCGCCTTCCCGCGCGGCGAGGGAAGCGACACGAACGCGTCGCGGGCCTTCGCCGCCTTGGCGATCGGGCTGCTTGCCCGCAGGTCGGTCGCGATCAGCGTCAGGTAGGTCCCTTCCGCGAACTCCGTCTCGAGGATCGGGACGAACGTCTTGGGGGCGCGGAGCTTCTCGACGCGCCGGACGACGAAGTGCCGCGCGAGGGAGAACAGCGACAGCGATGTCAGGTCGAGCTCCAGCGTCCCGACTTGGACCTCGTCAGCGAAGTGGACGTGCCGTTCGAGGTTCGGATCGACGGCGCGGAGGGCCGCCTCGCTCGCATCGATACGGATCGTCGGTGAACAGCCTCAGGATCGGTTCGCTCATGACAACTTCCCCCGGGTGGAGTCGTCGGACATGGTAGTGAGGCGGCCGGCGACGATCAAAGACCCCGGCAGCTCGAAGAACGCAGTCGCATTCTCCGGGTTTTGATCACGACGCGAGGATCGGCCACTCGGCACTGATGGGGTAGTGGTTCCGCTGGGATCGATCAAAGGCGGCCTAGTTCTCTCACTCGAGTCGCTTCTCATGGTTCCTGCAGAGATGCCTGGGAGGCAGTCAGATTAGTGGCTTGTTGAGGATCTCCCCAATGTGGGGCTCACATCCCGCCGGTACTCGGTACTGGCCTCGGTACTTGCTGTCTTGTAGCTCTCCATGTAGCTTCTTGCTGATCTGCGGAACCGTCAAGGCGATCTCAAATCCCTTCTGCCGGATCGCGATGTTTGGCGAGTGGAGAAGCTCCCACACTGTGTCGTCGAGGAATGAGCGCTTCCCTGCTATGTCCAGATGGTCGAGCTCCCTCGCGACTATCCGGAGCCCACACTCGTCACGGTGCAAGTCAAGGTTTCGCTTGGCCAAGATGCTCTGGATGCACTCGACAACGCCGCCGATGCCAGGCTTCTCGCGAATCGCGTTCCAGTTGTTCGTCATCTGCGCGAGCGGAGCATTCGCTGAAGCGAAGTACTCAGCGAGACCCTCGACAGAGAGCTTGTCAACCTTTGAGTGCCACAGGACCCTGACTCCGACAATCATCGCGGAACCAGGGTTGTGGCCTCTGACCAGGCATTCCAGAACCTTCTCCCTCAGCTTCCTTCTACGGTTGCCGAGCAACGGATGGAGCACATCAAGCCAGTTATTGATGTTGCTGTCTGCCGCCCGGAGCTTCCGCATCAGAAGCTCCTCAGCGGCCTCCTCGACGGGCCATCGGAAGTTGTGCATTCGTCTCAGAATGCCCTCTCCTTGTTGGGCCAACGCCGGGCGGCGCGCCAGGGACCCGAGATAGGTTGCTCCTGCCTCGGAAGTGATCCTCTGCCAGGCAGATCGGGTAGTCTCATCAACCGGTGGTGGTCCCAAGACATCCAGCAGAGAGGTCGATTGTGGATCCTCCTTCGACAACCTGAAGGCTACTTTGCTCGCAAGATCCACCTGCTGTTCTTCTGAGATTCGGAACACGTTCTGCCCCAAGTGGGCAAGAGGTATGTGCATCTCGCTAGCGGAGAACCTTCCTTGATCGTGCAATTGCTCGATATCGCCATAGGCGCGCTCAACGCACGCGTCAGTTGCTCGATCAAGGAGCTCGCTGAGCACGTCCCAGGCGGTGGCGATCAGCTCAGTTCCTCCTTCCGGAACTGAAGCATCTGAAGCGCCAACAGGAAGCGGCAGAATTCGCTGGATGCAGTTGCAGGTGTGTTCCTCATTGTCGCCTACAAGGACGAGAATGAACGTGGTGACTGCTTCTGAACCTGGCGCTTCGGCGCCTGTTGAAGTCGCCCAGTGCCTCAAATGCGCGGCTGCAGAAGCTGCCGCACTGGGAGCAAAGCCGAAGCATCTGGCCGTGCCATCTGGCATCGAACTAGCCAGCCGAGCTATGAATCCTTGTGCTGAGGACTCCTCTGCGGTGCCTTGCTCTATCCAGGTCCGTAGCTTCCTGGCTTCTCGGTCCTCCAGCGTGCTGCAGACCCTCAGCAAGAACGACAGTTCTCCGTCTGACTCACCCTCCGAAGATAGGAAGTTGTCGAGAACGATTGCGGAGACCCGTGCTGCTTCTTGACTGCTCAGCCCGCCCAGGGCGGCTTCTAGCGTACTCAGATTGGGATGGTCAGCTAGTGCCTCAGCCAGGTGAGTTTCGGATCCCAGAGCGACCTCCAGACACGGCGCAAGGAGCTGCTTCTCAAGGTTGTCTTTCGCAGAAGAGCCGAGCAAGAGACCCAGGAGCTGTCGCAGCCCTGTCGCCGAGCTTTCTCTCACACGCCGCGCAACTCCTGCAAGCCAACGCCGAACTTTCTGAAGCTCCGACTTGTCGAGATCCGAGAGCACCTCATCGAAGAGCCGCTGATCGTAGCGACGGACTGCCCGAATGAGGCTTCCTGCTCTTCGAACACCATGGAGGCTCTTGGGGAGCTTGCCGTGAATCAGGATCTCCGCTGTCTCGGCTGACACTCGCCCAGCAGCGCTGATCATGGAGAGTGTCCGCTCCAGTTCATCCTTGCTCTCCTTATCATCCGGCTGAGTTGGAGCGAGTGCTGAGCGATTATCTAGGAGCGATGGATCCTTCGCGATGCGTGCGTACATTCTCGGGACTGTTTCTCGCAGCGCAACGAGTAGACGCTCTGTGGCTTCAAGGTTCAGCAACTCGTCAAGCGCGGGTAGTGCCTTGCATTCATGTGCTCGCTTGACTCGATCATGGGATAGCGCCAGGGCGTTGAGCAATTGCTTCACCAGGCGGGGATCATGAGGCCCAACCAGTGAGATGAGTTCTCTCGCCTCTTGCCGATTGAGGTCGATGGTCTCCGCTAGGTTCGCGGCATACTCCACTAGATCATCTTGGTGAAGCTCATGCATTCGAATCGTTACATCGAAGAACTTCCGAAGGAGTTCCTCGCTCTTGTAGTCGTGGTAGCTTGCTCCTTTGGAGCCTGCGTCGTGCCCTGCAAGCTCCAAAGCCAGCACCACCTGCATCTCGTCGCACGGCACGAGGAACTGGCAACTGAAGTCCTTCTGTTCATCCTTGCCCTCTTCGCGAAGAGCGTCGGCGGTGAACTGCCGAATAGCGGCCAAAGCCTCAGCAACGGTGGTTGCGTTGCATCGATCGAGGTCATCGACAACAACAATGAGGTCACCCTTCTTGCTACAGAATCTGCTCGCGTGAGTTGCGAAGACTGTCTGGAACTGCTCTGGGTACTTGAGTCTCTGGTCCTCCGGAACTGGCTGGTCGATCGAGAGATGCCAGAAGTATCGCTTTCTCAGCACCGAGGCGATATAGACCGCTAGGGCGATTCCGGCGGGGAACAGGGAACCTTGGGCGAACTGAAGAAGGCGAGATGATTGAGGTGTGTCCCAAGCGAGCCCAAGTACAGCAAGAACAAGCCCCGAACAGAAGAATAGCAGTGCCACCGGAAGCAACGCTCCTGCTGCTAAAGTTCGCCAATCCTTGGCTATTTCCAGGAGCCCCTTCTTGCGGCGATGGCGGCGGCCTGCGGTGGCAAGGATTCTTTCCGGGATGGTGATGCTACATGACGCCTCAATTCGCTCAACCTCGGCTGGTGCGATCATCCGGAGCACGTGAAGAAGAAGCTGTCGTCTCACCGAGTCGCCCGATGACTTCCAAGCGTTGAATGTAACAACAGTGACTCGGCCGTTCAGTTTCTCCCTGAGAAGGCGGACCACGGAACTCTTTCCCTGACCCCACTTGCCGAAGAGCCCCACGCATCTGCCTGGCCGGCCAGCCATGAAGACGGATGCGAGCATCTCAGCGTAGAGTGCGTGTTGAAAGCTATCGCCTTGCTGCCCTACGGGCAGATCATCAAGAAGCCGAAGCCCTTCGGTATCATCAGTCATAACTCTATCTCCGCAGCTACGCTACCGTTGTATCTTTGTGGCGACACATCCATACGATCCAATCGTTCAGTCTAGCGGGGCTTGTGGACCGCAACAAGGCTGTCTCTGCCGAACTGAGCATTGATCTGGCTATCGTCTCAGTCGCATTGCCCGCACGGATCGGCTAGCCTGTGCCCATCGTGAATCGAGTCACCATAACCACCGACGGCGCGTGCAGCGGCAACCCCGGCCCGGGCGGCTGGGGCGCCGTGCTCGTCTCCGGGGCGCTCCGGAAGGAGATCTCCGGCGGCGAACCGGAGACGACGAACAACCGAATGGAGCTCGTCGCGGCGATCGAGGGGCTCAAGGCGCTGACCGGGCCGGCGGAGGTCGACCTGTATACCGACTCGACCTACCTGAAAAAGGGGATCACCGAGTGGATCGCGTCGTGGAAGCGAAACGGCTGGAGGCGGCGGAGCGGAAAGCGGTGGCTCCCGGTCAAGAACGAGGACCTTTGGCGGGCGCTCGACGAGCTGGTCGCGCGTCACCGGGTGGCGTTCCACTGGGTCGAGGGGCACGCCGGCCACGAGGAGAACGAGCGGGCCGATCGCCTCGCCCGCGACGCGATCCCGAACCCTTGAGGTGATTCGATGGCGAGGGTCGTCTGCACGTCGTACCTCTTTCCGGATCAGGTCGACCGCCTGAAGGACGCCGGCTACGAGGTCTGGATTCACGAGGGAGACGGCCCGATCCCGCGCGAGCGGCTGATCGCCGAGCTGGCCGACGCCGAAGCGCTGATCTGCCTGCTGACCGATCGGATCGACCGCGAACTGCTCGGTACTGCACAGGGGCTACGCGTGGTGGCGAACGTCGCGGTCGGCTACGAGAACGTGGACATCGACACGGCGAGCGAGCTGGGGATCGTCGTGACCAACACACCGGACGTCCTCACCGAGGCGACGGCCGATCTGACCTTCGCGTTGCTCGTGGCGGCGGCGCGGCGGATCGCCGAGGCCGACGCCATCGTCCGGGACGGAGAGTTTCCGACGTGGGGGCTCGTCCAGCCGCTGACCGGAACGGACGTGTACGGCAAGACGCTCGGCATCGTTGGGATGGGGCGGATCGGGACCGCGGTGGCGCGACGGGGGCGGCTCGGCTTCGGGATGCGGGTCGTTTACCACAGCCGATCCCGGGTCGAAGCGGCCGAGCGCGATCTCGACGCCGAGTTCGTCCCGTTCGGCCGTCTCCTCGAGGAGAGCGACTTCGTTTGTGTCCACGTCCCGCTGACCGACGAAACGCGCCACCTGTTCGACCGGGACGCGTTCGCCCGGATGAAGCCGACCGCGATCCTCGTCAACGTCGCCCGCGGCCCGGTCGTCGACGAGGACGCGCTCGTCCGCGCCCTTGAAGTGGGCGAGATCGCCGGGGCCGGGATCGACGTGTTCGAGCGCGAACCGGACGTCCATCCCGGTTTGGTCCGTCTGCGGGAGCGGGTCGTACTCACCCCGCATCTGGGCAGCGCGACCCGGGAAACGCGCCGGTCCATGGCGCGGCTTGCGGTCGACAACGTCTTGGCAGTCCTCGCCGGCGAACGCCCGCTGACGCCCGTGAACTGAGACGCCTCATCCGACGGCTTCCGGAATGCCCTGGTTCTTCCCGCATCCGTCTTCTTCGCGAGCTTCGCGCCTTGGCGAGAGACTGGTCTGGACTCTTGGCTTGTCCTCTCTGCGACCTCTGCGGTGAATCGGGGTTGCTGTCCCGCAGGTTCCTTGGCGTGCCTCTCCGTTGGATGCGTTTGCTTCGTACCGCCCTCGCCCCTCGCCCCTACTCCCTCATCCCTGAATCTAGAAGCAGCCGAGCTGGCAGGGCGCGATCCGGATTCCGAGTGCGTCGGCGGCCGAGCCGACGACCGGTCTCGGCAACCCTTCGCGGTCCGCGATCGCCCACGCCGAAGCGCAAGGGAGTGGCCCGTTGCCGGCTCCCTCGCGGAGCGCGGCCGCGAGCCGATCGGGAACGGTCGCCAGCGGCGCGACGAACCGCTTGTCGCCGAACGCGTAGTAGCCGAACAGCCCGAGCTGACAATGAACGATGCGTACGTCCGCGCCGTTGATGGCGTTGACGACCTCGCTGAGCGGGACGCCGAGATCCCCCGCGATCGCGAAGGCCGCGGCGCACGGAAGGTGCCCCTCGATGGCTCGTCGCTCGATCTCCCGCCGAAGCTCCGACACCCGTCTCACCTCCGCTGCGATTGTGCCGGATCCTCGCGGCCTGCGAAAGGCCGGTGAGAGTTGCGCTCCCCTCGGGTATCCTCTCGTGCATCACGGCGGCAAGGGGGGACGCGTGGGCCTTTGGATCGGATTCTCGCTCTCGATCGTCCTCCTTCTCTTCGTCTCCCGTCGAAACCTCGCCCTCGGGATGGCGGTCGCCGCGGTGGTCCTCGCCGGATTCACCCTGACGCCGGCGTCGTTCGGCGACGCGCTCTGGCGGACGATCTCCGATCCGTCGGTCCTCCTCCTCGCGCTGGTCGTCGGCCTGATCCCGCTGATTGGGGGAGCGATGGAGACGTCGGGGGAGATGGGGCGGCTCGTGTCGAACCTGCGGATCGGGGTCCGTCCGTTCCTGGCGTTCGCCCCGGCCCTGCTCGGGATGCTTCCGATGCCCGGCGGCGCGCTGCTGTCGGCTCCGATGGTCGAGCGCGGCGCCGGGCACACGGCGCCGGACGTCAAGGCGGCGGCGAACGTCTGGTTTCGCCACGCGCTCCTCCTCGTCTACCCGCTCGGCCCGTCGCTGATCGCGTCGGCGAAGATCGCCG
>Ga0180433_10009252_pt1 | contig 12093 bp, 13 predicted proteins | sample SS_ome_8_FD_132980 | JGI IMG/M metagenome (GOLD analysis project Ga0180433, IMG submission 132980) | Hypersaline lake sediment archaeal communities from the Salton Sea, California, USA - SS_1_D_1 metaG | ecosystem: Environmental > Aquatic > Non-marine Saline and Alkaline > Hypersaline >... | reverse complement strand
GTCAATCATTTTATTATAGAAATAAAAAAATAATTTATAAAATATTAGTTTACTTAGGTTAAATTTTCTTCAATAATAAAAATCATTTTTGGATTTAACTGAACATTTTCATATTGTTCATGATAAATACAATGTTCGCAAGCAAACCGTTTTTCTTCGTATCCATAATATTTATCTATAAAATCAACAAATTTATAGATACAAAATCCTCCAAATGCAGACATAACTTTATCCATTTCTAGTGAATTTTGATAATGTTGGGATATATTTTGTAAAACATCCTGGTCATGGTTTTGTTTATCAAAGGTACTATTCCAACGAAGTTCAGATTTATCTTTTGCATAAGCAAAACTATCATAATATAAAAGTGAACCAGCAACAATTCCATTACAGGCAATAACATTAATCGATGGATTAGAATAAAACTGAAAGATACTATGAAAAATACCATCCCAAAATAGAGTTCCTTTTAAATCAAAGTCTGTTACAAAGACATAGTCCATCTCTTTAAAATTTTTAGAAATATATTCAACATATTTATTTCGAAGGAATGCCATTTTTTTTATACGATTCGAAAAGGGCGATTTATCGTTAATAACTTGCCAATCTCCATCACATTGTAAAGAATTACAGACAAGGTGAACATGTTCTGGGTCACTATTTCTCCATAATTCGCAAAATTTTCTTGTATTATCTTTCGAATTATTTTCAACAATAACAATATGACATTCATAGCATAATGATTTAACTATATTAAACCACTCCGTAATATATTGAATTTGTGATTCCGAATTATATATTAATCCAGTAATAATTATCTTTTTATTTCGAAAGAGTTTCATTCCATTTTTAGATTCTTCACTAAAATTAATAATTTTATTTTTTCGTACCTCATCGTTCATATCTTTAAAATGTTTCATTAAAAAAGGGTCTATAGGACGATACATAATAGACTCAAACCATTTTTGAAAATCATCATTCATTATACTTTTTAAACATAGTAAAAAAAAAATTTATTTAATAAAAATATCATCCTTAATAATATTATAGAAAAATTATATAAATTTAAATTATAATTTATTATTCATTATAGTAAATATAAATAGAAAAGACTATAATTTAAAAAATTTTTATAAAAAATAATAATAATCGTTATACTAATTCTAACCATAATAATATTCAATATTTTTATTGAATATTTTCTATATAGAAAATTACTTCTTAATTATATAAAATAATAGATAAGAAAATTAAAAGAATATATATATTTCGTATATACCAATATAAGACTATATAGATAATAATTTATAAATATTATTATACTTCATATATAATATAATATTTAAAATGATTGATTATTATACTACAATCATCTTAATTCCTTCATAAATTAAAAAAAAATAATTTAAAGTTAAAAAAAAAATAATAAAAAAAAAAAAATTTTTATTAAGAATAAAAACAAAAAAAATGGCTTTAGAAGATTACACCCATTTGCTAAACTTAATTACTTGGTTTAACGAAGCATCAATTCAATCAAAATTAAACGAAAAATTTAATGGAAATAAAGGAACGGTTGATGTAGAAGTAATTACTGAACCAACACTTTTAGAAGACTTAAGAACAGAATTAGTTCTAACCAGAGATTATCTATTTAATAAACCAGATGTTAATTCATCTAGTACTTTTTTAGTTCCTGAAAGTGATGTAACTATTGCTGCAACCTGGACTGGAGTAGGAAAGAACTTGATTACGAGTGGTCTGGGAGATCATATTGCTGGTTCAAAATTAGTATTTGAGGAATGGAAAGAAAAAGCATGGAATAATGAACACGAAACTGGATTATACCATAATACTTTTGAATTTGAAGATGATGACCATATTGGTATTGCAGTATCTATGTTAGATGTAGTTATTGTACTTATTATTAAAACGTCAAAAGATAATTCAAAGAAACCAAAAAGACCACATCCTTCTGGTTCTGACCCATCTGATGAACGTGGTGTATGTACTGATGGTTTAGATATCAGTATCTGTGACGATGAAGAAGAAGATGATGATTGTGTAGTCGAAGCTCTTTGTGATACAAATTTTCAACCCGCTAATTAAATTTATAATTTAAATAAATATTTTATTTATAAAAATATAAATAAAATGAAAGTAAAATCAATTATCTATTGTACAATTATTATTACATCTCTTTTTATTTGGTGGATACATTCACAATATACAAATACAATTGAATATAATATAGAAAACTTTTTAACTATTCATTCCTATATGAAACGTTCTTACTATAAAATGATAACATTACTAATTGATGGTAAAAAGTCAATATCGGAAATTAAAACAAATTCGGATAAGATTGAATCTTTTTTAATTCCAATTTCAAAAAAGATTACAAAACAGTTAGGGGATTATATAAGAGGTGATGAAATTTTTGAATTTATAAAGAAAAATAATGCATCTTCTTCTGTTGATATTTTTTTATTTCCAGATACATTTATTTCCCAATTAGGAATTTCATATTATAAAATTCTTGTGGAACATATTCATAATTTATTTCAAAAACCAATCGATGAACCAATGAATGACTATAAATTATTACTAGAATCAGTTATTTTCTGATCCTAAGTACTTAATTTTATCTATATCAATGGAATGTAATGGAACCTTTTGTATTTTTAAAACAACCTTTGCGCATAAATTCATACTACATAATGAATCATTCTCGTTAAAGAACTGAACATTTGGAATATAGTTAAAAATATTAGTCTCCGAAGTCGGTAAGTAACTATCAATATCTCCAACAAATTGTTGAAATAGTTTTCCTTCCTCATTTTTAATCTCTAATTTATTTGTATTATAAAAGAAAATTTCATTACGATTATCTACTTTTTTTAGAAATTTAAATGAAAATAAAGCAAATAAATTATCAAAATTATTTTCACAATCTCCTTGAATAGAAATAATTGCTTGTTCGATTTTAGTTAAGTATCCTTTTCGATAGTCTAGAATTCTTGAATGTTGTAATAATTTTGAAATATCTTTTGAATTTGTTTTAATCCCTTGATTTCCAAAACAACTAAAGATATAATTTCTACTCTTTGCACGAAAACTTGAAAAATCAAATTCAAGTTGAAAATTATTTTCCAAGAGATATTCACGTATAGGTTCATTAACTATTTTTTCAATAGGTTCTTTAACTATTTTTTCAATAGGTTCTTTAACTATTTTTTCAATAGGTTCTTTAACTATTTTTTCAATAGGTTCTTTAAGAACTTTATTCTTATCTGATATAACATCATTATGATATTGTATTGATTTTGTTTGTTCTAAAAGTAACTCTTCTTCTTTAGGAATTTCATTCTCTTCTGCTTCTTTCATTAAATTTAGTTTTGTATTCATTAGTTTAGTATCAATCTCATTATTAACAAGTTTATAAATAAAAGAACCTGTTTCTGTATCTGTATCTTTTACAAGTTTCCAAGAACAATTTACAGATGATTTTGGAACATTTAACATATTAAATTTTCCATCAAAGATTTTATTAGTATGATAAGGAGACGATTGCATTTTTTATTTTTAATAATAGTCGATTTTTTTTTAAATTAATTTTTTTATTATTTTTTAATGATATTGAAAAAATCAATATTTTTATCACCTGTTAAAAAAAGAGTATTATTAAAATAAAAAAGACCATCATGATTTGATTGAAACATTCGTTTAAAGACTAATTTTGAAAAATTATCAAAAGTTTTTACTAAAAAGATATTCATTGAATTTTCAGTTAGGATATAGATATTTGGGAAAACAATGATAAAATCTTTAACAGTCTCCATTAAAACTATATTATTATAATGAAGATACTGAAAATTATTATCTTTTTCATTATGGAATAAAGTTATTACCCTAAATTTTTTATCTTGAAAAAGAACTGTAATATAAATATAATTAAAATTTTTATGAAATCTAACTTTTTCAATTGGTTGATAATGATTCATTGTATAAGAAAATATTTTTTTTAATCTATTTTTCTTAAAAGAATAAATTTCAATTTCATTATAGTTATTTATTGTTAAGAGGTTTGAGTCAAATGAGTCGATCGATTGAAAAAAAAAATCTTTCTTTTTATCCTCAATATCATTTTTATAAAATGTCTTATTCGAGTAAGAATGGTAATTTCCAAAAAAATTCATTCTAAAAAATGTCTCATTAGGAAATATAGTTTGATAAAGAGTTGTATCGTTCCAGTTTATTTTCATAATTTCTTGTTTATCTTTTAAAAGTAGACTGGTCTGTTTTCCATTTTCAATAAAATTAAAAGACGATAAATTATTAGAAAATTCTATATTTTTTAAAAAAGGATTTATAGTGTGGATAGGTTTAAATGTTGTATTTTTAAATTCATACACATTTCCTTTTGAATTATAGAATCCAAAATTATCTCCATCTTTCCAAAAACTAAGAATTTTATTATTTTGAAATGGTAAAAAAATTGTTGAAAATGATAAATAGATAAAAAAAAATTTCATTATTTTTAATACCATTTAAAAAAATAAAAAATAATAAGAAAAAAATGCTAACTGAAACAACAAATGTTGAATTAACTTCCAGACATCAGTTAATCGATTTAAATAAAAAACTTGTAAATTTTAAATTAGATTTCAATGTTCAATCCTTAGAAAATAAAGATTTTGATGCGGTAGTTATGTGTCAAAGTGAAATTAATAATTATGATAAATTAGAAAATATAGAAATGAAAAATGCGCCAGGAAAGATTGGTGGAACTATTATCGCAGATAATAATAAATATGAAAATTACTTTATTATATTAAAATCAAAAGAACCCCAAAAGGTTGATATTACAACAACAGTAGAAGAGATTGAACCAAAGGAGACCGAATCACCAGTTGTTGATTTAGAGGAAAATAATGAAAATATTTCCGAGAAACCCTTCTACCGTAATCGAGGATTTTGGGTATTAGTCTTAATGGTTGTTGTTTTAATTGGATTTTATTTTAAAGATACAATTGGAAATTTATTACAAAAGAATAAAAGAGTAGAAGTGGTTCAAGTAGCTCCTTCTATTCCAGAAAAAATAACAACTGGAATTGACCCTGTCTCTGACTTAATTAATCAAGGACTCTCACAAGTCGAATAAAATAAAAGGATTTAAAGACGACTGTTTTTAAAAATAAAAAAAAATGGGAATATATTTTTTTAATAATGACGATTTTACAGTTCGTCAAAATATGAAAGGAAAACTTTTAACATTTACGGAAGAATATAAAGGACTATATTTAGTTCTATTTTATTCACGTGAATGTAAGTATTGTGATCAACTTATGACAGAATTTAAACAATTACCACAGAGTATTATGGGATGTCGTTTTGTTATGGTAAATATAAATCAAAATCCTGAAATTGTTGAAAAATCAAAACAAACTATTTCACCAATTTCATATGTTCCAGATTTAATTTTATATGTAAATGGACTTCCTTATATTCGTTATGATGGTCCTAATGAAGTAAATGAAATTAAACGATTTATTATTGATATTTCCAATAAACTTGAGAAAACTTCATTTTTAACCGAGGATAGACAAGAACAACCACCACAAATGATAGAACAAGAAATGAAGCCAGAAGATTTTATTCCAGAGTATACAGTAGGGAAACCTCTATGTGGTTCCAGTAGAGATGTTTATGGAAGATGTTATCTTGAATTTGATAATGCATATATTAATTCTTAGATTTTTTTATAGGTTTATAAAAAAAATTTATAAAGAGAAAAATAATTAAATTTATTTTTTTAATTTTTCATAAATTTCTTTCAATAGAGTATCTTTCTCTAATTTTCCTTCTGCGATATCATCTAAATATTTTTCAATTTCGGATGTATACTCATAATTAAAACATTCAGAATGTTCTTTATAAATATAGTTGATTACTTTTTTTCCCAAGTCGTTTATAATTAGTTTATTATATTGTTTTTCGGAATAAGGTTTTTCCTCTTTTTTAATTTCATTTTTTTGTATAGTGTCCTTTTTATTATCCGATAACTCCCAAGTCCATACTAATAAAGGAACCATAGATTCTTTTACGATTGTCTCTTTTTTTTCTACATAATTACGAAGGAGTATTTTTGAAATAAAAGATGCAAAAGTAGATGGTCTTCCAATTTTTAATTCCTCTAATTTTTTTATAATACCTCCCTCATTATAAAAGGAAGACTCTTCTTTTGGTACTTCTTTTAATTCTAGTTTTTCGATAGGTTTTATTTTTTTTGGAATTTTAAAATTGGTCTCTTTTTTTTCCAGACATAAAAATCCATCAAATAGAATTTTTTTAAATGTTTTTTCAAAAAAGAGGTCTGGTTCTGGTGTATGAATCTTTACATAGGTTTCTTCTATTTCTGCAGATGACATTAGACTTTGTAATGTCTGTTTTCGTATTAATGAATATAATTTATGATTAAACTTTATCTCTATTTTTGTAATATCCGTTGTACGGATTGCCTCATGAGCAGTTTTATTAGGTTGATAATTCGGATTTTTTTTCTTATATTTTTCTCCATATTCGTTTTCAATATATTCGAGTCCCTTCTTTATAAAAGAATTTGATAACTCGGTCGATTCGGTCCTATGGTAAGTAATCAATCCCTTTTCATAGAGTTCTTGTAAATTTTTCATGGTTACCATAGGAGACCATTTCCAATAAGTAGAACAGTATTGTTGAATGGTACTTGTTTTAAAAGGTTTTGGAGGATATCGTTCTTTTTTTTCTACTTTATGAGGTAATTGAAATTTATGAGGAAATACTATATTTTTTTTAAAAAAGTTAATCGCATCCTCTTTTTTTTCAAATGTTTTCTGTAAGGAAAAGATATATTTATGGAAAGTCCCATTTATCCGAAAGACTGTATCATTATTTTTATTTTCATTTATTATATTATTATCACATATTAATTTTAGAGTAGGAGTCTGACACCGACCTGCAGATAAACCTCTTTGGTTACAAAATGTAGAAAGAAGTGGACTAAAATGAAATCCAATCCAACGGTCTATAATTTGTCGAGTTAAGGCTGCATCAATTAAATTTTTTGAAAATAATGATGGATTTTCGTATGCATTCTTTACTGCTTGAAAACTTATTTCATTAAATCGTAATCGTTTTACTTTATCGATACTTAAATTTAAAATATCACATAAATGCCACCCAATACTTTCCCCTTCTCTATCATTATCGGTTGCAATCATTATTTCCGTATTCTTTCCAATTTTTTTTCTAATATTTTGAATATATTTAAATTTTCCTTTTGAATATTTATACTTTACCTCAAATGTTTTTTTATCAATAGATGAAATTTCACGAAAATGACCGGATGATGGGACAACCGAAAATATTTTATTTTTATCAATTTCACCTAAAAAATATTCTATTTTTTTACATTTGGAAGGAGATTCTACAATAATAAGAGTTGTCATGAGATTTTTATTTGAATTTCAAAAGTATAAAAAAATCATTTTTTATATAAATGACGATAAAACATATAATTTTTTTAAGTCCAAATTGTTTACAATATATTAGTTCACTTTTTTTAAAGGAATTTAAAAGATTAGGTTGGACAGGAAGTATTGAAAATCAAGAGTATGATATAAAAAAAAATAAAGATTATTATTATTTTATATATTGTTTATTTAGTATTTCTTATAAAGATTTACCAGAGGGTAAATATATTATTTATCAATTAGAACAACATACCAATAATGAACTAAGTATTCATTATAACTATATAAAAAAAGATTTAAAAAATTTATATTTAAATTCTCTCTTATTTTTTGATTATTCTTCTCAAAATATAAATGTTCTAAAAAAAATGTTTCATATAGAACCAAGATTATTACCTGTTCCTTTTTCGTTAGAAAATAATAATTGGAAATACTATTCAAGAATTCGTAAACATTACGATATTATCTTTATTGGATTAATAAATAAACGTCGTCGTAAAATATTAGATTTTTTAAATCATTTCTTTACCATTGCAATCCCAAGAAGAACAATATATGGAACCGAATTAATTAAATTTGTGGCAAGAGGTCGTGTTTTACTGAATTTACATTATTATGAGGATGCAATTCTAGAACGAGTTCGGTTACATGAAATGATTAAAATAGGAATACCTATTATTAGTGAAAAACCAAATCCTCTTGATATAGATTCCATGGATGAATATAGTGATAGTATAAAATTTATTGAAATTATAAAAGACCCTAGTATTGAACTTGTTAAAATAATAAAAGACTATAAAAAGAAATATTATGAAAAAGAAAAACTTGATAAATTAGAAAAAATATTTAAAAAATCTTTTAAAGAATATTTTTCCTTTGAATAAAAAGTAGAATGATTCCTTATTATATTATTATGAATGAAGATTTAGGAGGAGGTAGTGTTCAGTATATTAAAGATTCAATACCATTTTATACTACTATTCGAACAAGAAAAGAACTATTTTCAATAAAAGAAGACCATTTTATTCTAGTTCTTCAACATTTAATTGACTTAAATTTATCTCTTGATGATATTTTAGAATTTTACCATCAGAGACAATGTAAAATAATTCTTCCAATACATGAATGGTATTGGATTTCGTACCAGAATAAAAAATATAATCATATACCCCACTTTGAAAAAAGACATAATCTTTATGTAGTAGAAAACCCTTTAGAAATAACGGAAAAGGTAAAGGAATTATTTTCAATCTGTCATAAAATTTTATGTCCAAGTTTGTTTATATATGGTTATGTAAAAAATTTTTCAAAAAATATTATTTATTCCCCTTGGAAAGATTTAAAAATATCATTAACAGAAAAACCATTTATATTTCCAATTTTTAAGACAATACATATAGGAATATTACATCATTTTTCAAAATATAAAGGAAAAGAAGAAATTTTAAAAATAATTCATTATTTTCCTTTTTTTCATTATAAACAAAAAAATTATCAAATCAAATATTTTATTGTTGGTAGAAATATCCCATATTATAAAAATAATCTTGAAGACTATTTATTATTGATTCAAAAATATAAGATTCATGGATTATTTCATTTAAATAAATGGGGTGAGACATTTTCTTATGGACTAACAAAATCCTTACTATCTGGAATACCAATTTTTTATAATAACTATGGCAGTTATAATGAACGAATTCCCAAAGATTATAAAAAATACCAAATTCATCATAATGATGAAAAGGATTATAATAATTTAAAAAATAATAAAATTATAGATTTTTTTTCTTATCTAATTGAAAATCAACTAAAATCTCCAACTCCTATTTATAAATACTTTCAAAAACAAATAGAGGAAAAAGAATATACCAGTGATTATTGGAATTCTTCTCATAGAATTGGAATAATATTAACTTCCACTGTTTTTATTAATCCTTATAAATCTGTTATATATCAACGAGATCCAAAAGAACGAATTAAAACTTATTTAAAATCATTTCGTCAATGGATTAAATATACAAATTTTTTTATAACCATAGTTGATAATTCTGGGTATACGTTCCCAGAACTAAATGAATATAAAAAAGAAAAGAGACTTGAAGTTATTTCTTTTCATGAAAAAAATATTCCAGAAATTAGAAATATATATATATATCATAGTAAAGGATGGAGTGAAGGATATAGTATTCAATATGCCTTTAAAAACAGTAAAAATTTAAAATTCTGTAATTTTATTATAAAAATAACAGGAAGATATTTTATTAATGAACTTGAAGAATATTTATATAAATTTCCAGTATGGGATTATGATATTTTTACACAAGAAGAAACAGATCGATGTGAATTATTGGGATGTCATCCAAAACATTTTTTTGAATTATTTCATTTAGATTATCGAAATGAAAATGGAAGAATAGATTATCATGTAGAAAATATTTATCAGTATCGAACAAAAAAATATAAAAAAAGAATTCCGTCTAAAAAATTTAGAATTAATATTACTCAACAAGGAGGATTAAATAAGAAAATAGATTATTTATAATATTTTTGTAGTCCAAAATGAAATAAATATAAAATAAAAAAGACGATAAAAATTTTAATTATACTAAAAAAGGGTGAATTTTCATTTGTTGGAATAACCTTATTCCAAAATATATTTGTTTTTGGATATAGAACAGAAAATAAAGAAAGTGAAAATAATAAAATATAGATATAAAATATTGTATTTTTATTTATTTCTGTTTTTTCTTTCGTCTCTATTTCTTTCTTTAGATTTTCTTTTTTAGGATATAACCATTGGAATACATCTTTTTCTTCCGTAGATAATGGTATTTTATCAATTGGTAGGGTTTCTATTTTTTCCATTAATTATTTTCATAACCAATACTTTTATGTTTAAATCATTTTTTTTGATATACAATTTTTAATAAAATAATAATAATAATACAGAGAATAATAATAATAGTAAAATAGATTCCATCATTTCTACCATATAAATGTTTACACATTGTTCGAACAGAAGAGTAGTAGTCTACATAATTATTCATTGGTTGTGTTATTGGAGTAAAATTATGTGGAGGTATCTTTACGAATTCATCCTCGATTTGATTTTCATTTGGTTCTACTTTATATACTGGAATTCCATTTTCTTCCATTGATATTTTTGATTTCGACTGAAATGGTTTCACGGTATCACGAATAAATTTTTTTTGAATTTGTTGATTTAATTCTTCATTAGGACTACTCATAATTAATAATTTTATTTAGAATAAAATTATTTTTTTTTGTTAAAAATATTCTACTTAAACAACAGTTAAAAGAGTATTTGGTAAGAGGACAATATAGTTGGTACAGTTAGTGGTATCATGGATAATAGAGGTAATATCAACTTTAGAAGATACCAAAATAACTTGGAGAGATTCACAAAAGGTAGAAGAAGTATCTCCAGTAATACCACATCCCAAGTAAACTTTTCCTTGTAAAGAACCATATGCGGAACCAGGTGCCATTGTTTTGGTTTCGTATTGTCCACAAGCATCAGAAAGTTGATTACATACTGGTTTAACAATACCTGTTGGTTTTGTAGAAGTAGTAAATGCAGTGGTTTTTGCAAAGTAAGGGGTAAAACAATCAGAGAATGCAGAGTTAGGTGCATGAGTAATATTTAAACAGACTGGGTTTCTATAACACATTTTACCTTCTAAGTTAGTATAGTAAAGTTTTACACCAACCCAATATAAATCGGTTTCAACACAACCAATGGTATCCGATGGGTCTTCATCATCACGAAGAGCACCATGTAAAAGTAAAGAAACACAAACACAAGGTTGTTCTTTTGTTCCTAAACAGAAAGGTTGTGTTCCCATAATATCTTTAATATCATATACATCCGATGCTTCATTACATAAATTAGGAAGAGAAAATACATCAGCAGGAGTATATGGACAGATAACATACTCGTAAACAGGTTTATTTAAACAAGTTTTATAACTATTATATAATCCAATCGTATAAACTGCAGATAAAATACCATCTTGTCTTAAATGAATTCTTTTCTTTTCTCCACTTTCACAACTAACTAAAGTACTTGAACAAGGTTTAATTGGACTTCCTGTTAAGTTTGATTTTGCATCGTATGGGTCAACAAGAACTTGAGTATCATTAACATTATTATGTATAAGGAAAGATAAAGAAGGTAAAAAGTATCTAGAACCTGCTTCAGATGGGTCACTTGGACTACAGATTGGTGGTTCAGTTAAATCAACAGGGTGTAATCTTACTTCACAATTAGAACCATCAGGGCAATAAAAAGTACTTCCTAACATTTTTTTTGGAATTGGTGCTGGGCATCCATCCAAAACAGGAGCATCCCACTCACCTGTGATTGAATTTTTTTCGTTATTTTGAATTGCTCCGCGAATTACTAGATAAGCAGTTTGTCGTTCATCATTAACATTACAAGGTAGAACACGTCCAGAAGAAATTACAGACATTTTTTTTTATTTTATTATTAAGGTTTTTTTTTTTTTTTTTTTTTTTTTTTTATTTTTTTTTTTTTTTTTATATTTTTTTTTTTTTT
>Ga0180433_10009251_pt1 | contig 12093 bp, 12 predicted proteins | sample SS_ome_8_FD_132980 | JGI IMG/M metagenome (GOLD analysis project Ga0180433, IMG submission 132980) | Hypersaline lake sediment archaeal communities from the Salton Sea, California, USA - SS_1_D_1 metaG | ecosystem: Environmental > Aquatic > Non-marine Saline and Alkaline > Hypersaline >... | reverse complement strand
TAGATTTTTTTATAATTTAATCAAGATGAAGATTTTTATTTTTTTAAAGAAGGCGGGATATTTTTGGTTTTATACCAGGCTAAGAAAAATGAGGTGTAAATTATCACGATAGATATGAAAATTACGTACATAGTAAATTCACGTATTCCAACAGAGAAAGCCCACGGTTTTGCTATTTCAAAAATGTGTGAGCAGTTTGGCGATTTGGGCCATGACGTTGTGCTTGTTGTCCCGACTGTCAGCCGTCCTTATCCCGAAGACGTGTTTGTTTACTATGGGTTAAGAGATAGTTTTAAAGTAAAAAGAATTAGAACAATTAATTTTATTGAGTATGTAAAATTGTTAGGTAAATTTGCTTTTTGGTTGAATGAATTATTGTTTAATTGTATATTGATTTTTAAGTTTTTTATTAGAAAAGAAAAGAATGCAGCGGTATATACCAGGGATGAAATTGTAGCTTTTTTGTTTAGCTGGTTTTATCCGACTTTTTGGGAGGCAAATGATAAATTTCCAAAAAAGAAGAGATTTTTTTATAAGATTTTATTAAGGAAAATTCGTGGCATTATTGTAGTAAATAAGATTGTCAAAGATCTGTATATTAAAGAATTGGGGGTAGAGGATGACGATATATTTGTCGCAAGAAATGCCGTTGATTTGAGGGAATTTGAAGATATAAAAAGCGACCGGATGTCCCTAAGGGGAGAATTAAATTTACCCAGCGATAAAACAATCATTGGGTATGTCGGAAAATTTAAAACTGTAGGTGAGGAAAAGGGTGTTGAATTTTTGGTAGATTGCATGAGTGAAATTAAAAAATATTCTGAAAAATATCTGCTTTGTTGCGTGGGTGGAAGTATGAAAGATATTGAAGAAATAAAGAAAATTATTTCGGAGCAGGGGTTGGATGATTATATAAAATTAGTCAGCCATGTTGATAGAAAACTTGTAGTGAAATATTTAAAAAGTTTCGATATTTTGGCAATGCCGTTCCCGGATACTTATCATTATCGATATCGAATGTCTCCGATAAAGATGTTTGAATATATGGCGGCAGGGAAACCGATTATTGCTACGGATTTGCCGACAATTCGAGAGGTGCTTGGTGATAACAATTCTTACATTATTAATTCGGACGAGGTGCCATATTTTATTAATGCGGTAAAAGATATTGCGGATGATCCTGCAGAAGCAGACAAACGTGCCGCCAGGGCACTGGAAGATGTTCAGCAATATACATGGCAAAAAAGAGCGGAAAATATTTTGAATTTTATAAGAAGATAGATATATGATGTTGGGCGATCAATTAATAAATTTTTTAGATAATTTTTTGTGTTTTGGAAAAATACCAATCTTGATGTATCACAGGGTGTCAGATGAGGGAGCTTTGGCTGTGAGTTTAAAAAATTTTGATAAACAAATGAGTATTCTTCAAAAAAGGGGATATAGGGCTTTGAGTCTTGATGATTTAAAGGCATATTTGGACGGTAAGGCTATAGGCCGCGATAAGTTGTTTATGGTTACCTTTGATGATGGTTATGAAGATAATTTTAATAATGCAAAACCGATTTTAGATGCGTATAATTATCGGGCGGTTATTTTTGTCGCAACCCAATACATCGGCAAGGTAAGTAAATTTTTTTCTAGTGACGAAGACAGAAATCATGCGATGCTTAATGCGGAGCAGTTACAAAGTCTGGAAAAATCAGGTTGGGATATTGCTAATCATTTTCATTCACATCGTCCGTTGGCTCTTCTGGCAAAAGAAGAAATTGAAGAAGAAATAAAAAAATCCCAGTCAATTTTGGATGGGATAATTGCCAATAAGAATAATATTCATCGGTATTCATTGCCGAGGGAATCAACTAGTGAAGCCGTAAAGAGGGTATTGCTCGAGAATGGCGCGGATATGATTTTTTCATCCAAGGGAATTTTTCGAGGAAGAACTTATTTTTCGGCGATACCGAGAACAGAAATTTTCAACTATTCTGATGAGAATAAATTCCTGAGTCGTCTTTCGCCAATTTATTTTTCAATGCTAAAAATCAAAGAACGTTAATTGTGCCAAGCATCAATTCTTCTGTCTAGTAATTTTTCGGTTTCGTTGATATCTTCAGAGAAAACTTTATTCAATTTTTCCCGCATCTCCGGATTCAATGCCGGTGTTTTTTTATCCTTAAGTGTCTTTTTGTCAATGCTTTTAATTATTTTTACATCAGCGCCTCTACTTTTTACGAAAGCGACTAGCTGACTAATAACAGGTATTCGTTTTAAAAAATTATAAACACGAAAAATTATTAACTTGGCCTGCTTGTTAGATTTTGAATATCTAGCTTTTGATACATTTATTTTTATTAAAGCAGAGTTTGGGACAAAATCATCATTAACATTTAAGAATTTATATATTGATTGTATGAATTTTACAGGATTTTTTTCTATTTCTTCGTAAATCAAAATTAATATATTTTCTTTTGGAAAAAAATTAAGAAATCTTTTAATCTGTTCTGAATATTTACTTTTTTCAATTAGTTCGGGTTCATCTTTTAGGGCAGATTCAAAGTTTTTAAAATATCCAGGTGTTTTTGACATCGTGTGATTGTATTGTGAGAATGTTCGATCAGCCGGATTTCTTAGACTCATAATAATTTTAACATCCGGCAGATGCTTTTTGATTAACTCGGCGGAATTTTTATCATACATGTATTTTGAACTAAATTCACCAATGACTGCATCTTTTGGGCAGTGTGAAAAATGCGAGAAATAATAATTCATTCCCTTTGGGTATCGCCATTCTACGTCAGGATTATCAAAGCCATGGTCCTTGTTAAAGAAATGTATTTCTTTGGGGCGGCCCATGCAAATTTGCGGGTGTTCATCGAGGCATTTATAAATCCATGTTGTGGCGCATTTTGGGGCGCCAACGCCGATAAAGCCAATTTTTATTGAGTTATTTTGATTATCCATATTTATTTCCATTGACTAAGGTTTCTTGAAATCAATTTTTCTAATTGACAAATATCCTCTAAATAATATTTTTTAAGTTTTGAGCGCATTATCTCATCCATTTGTTCTTTGGATGAATTGTCATGGCTCATTTTTTTTGAATTGGCAGCGATCAATCTTGTTGCAATTTTATTTAACCCAATTTTTTTAATTCCGTAAAGGACAAGGTAACCGTGTTTTTGTGCACGAAGCCAAATTTTTATTTTTGATATCGCAATGTTTAAGTGTATAAATTTATAGGCAATTTTTTCAGTGACATTACTTTTTTTATGCAAGGAATCGGGAATAAAATTTTTATCTACCCCAAGAAATCCATACAAATCGGTTATAACTTTTTGGGGTTGGACTTTGATATCTTCAAAAATTATTACTTTAATATTTTCGTGTGGAAAAAGATCATAGTAGGGTTTAAGATATTTGTAATATTTTCCCCATTTCACATAGTCGTCCCTTCGCCTAATAGCTGATTCGAAGTTTACGCAGGTTTCATTTCCTTTGTTTTTTGCATATTGATAATGACTAAATGCTCTTTCGACTGGGTTTCGTAAGCAAATGATTAATTTTGTATCAGGGAAGAATGTTTTTATTTTACTGGCAACGTCGTCGTAAATATAGCGGGCGGTGTATTCTCCCTGGATTTTATCTGGATTTTGAAAATGGTTAAGATACCAATCAATGCCTAATTTAATATTTTCTTTTTTATTAAAGAATTTTACTTCCTTTATCGCGGGCATTGCAATTTGTGGATGAGAATTTAAACAATTATAAATCCATGTTGTTGCAGATTTTACAGTACCAATGCCAATAAAATTAACATTTTTGTTTACGGGTCCTTTATTCATAATTTCCAAAAACTCAAATCTCGATTAATATATTTTTCTAATTTTTGTATTTCGTCGTCGTAATATTTAACAAGGTATTTCCGCGTGGATGGATTCATCGGAGGTTTTTTTTCAAATTTGGTGGAAGGTTGTTTTTTATTTTTTTCAAATAATAATTTCGTGAGGCTAGTTAGACCGAGTTTTTTTGCGGTCTTTTTTAATGAATTTATAATTACGTTGTCGTTTTTTTTCTTAAGATAATTAATTGCGCGATTGTAAAATGGAAAATATAATCTTTTTTCCTTTTTGCTCGAAGTATTGATTTTTTTCGTAATGCTCGTTGGTATGTATTCCGGATCTATCTCAAGAAAATTATATAAAAGCTCGATGAATTTATGGGGATCTTTGTCAATATCCTCATAAATCATTATTAGAATTTTTTCTTTAGGAAAAAGATTTATAAATGGCTGAAGATTAGTAAAATAGTTGCCTTTTCCCAGGTAGGAGTTTTTTAGCGGACCATCTATCGCTTGTTCAAAAGTACACGAAGTCTCTTTTTCTTTTGATTTATTATAAAAATATTGCGAGTAGGCTCTTTCGATCGGATTGCGTAGGCAGACAATGAGTTTTGTGTTAGGAAAGTTGTCATGAATTCGTTGTGCGGCAATTGGGGCCCTTAGATAGTTTGGAGTAAATTCTCCCTTTATTTGATCTCTACTGCATTCTTTAAAAAATTTTTTATATAAATTAAGACCCTTGTTATAGTTTTCGTCTCGATTAAAAAAATTTGTTTCTTTGATTGATGAGAAACATATCTGGGGATGTTCTTTTAGGCATTGGCCAATCCACGTACTGCCTGAACGCGAGGCTCCGATGCCAATAAAATCAATTTTAAAATTTTCATCGTTCATTAAGATTTTTTGAATAGATAATAAAGTCCGGCTAAGTTTATTGTTCGTGTAATAATTATTGAAAGGATTGCGCCGATTATTCCAAAAAGAGGGATTAGGATTATGAGGAGCGCGATTTTAATAATAGGCCTTATGATGTTTAACGTATATAATTGTTTCTTCTTTGCTTTTGATTGAAGATAGGTGGTAAAGATACTTTGCGGAACAAGAACGATAGATATTGCATAAATTTGAGAATAGAAAATTGATTCAGAGTATTGCGGGAAAAAAGTATTAAATATCCATGGTGCGGCAATTATATAAATAATTATTATCGGAATTAATATAATCATTGCTTTTAAAATTTTTGGAGGAAGCGTTCTTTTGGTAGCTTCGGTATCTTGTGAACTGAATTTTGGGAGCGCGAGTATGCGGATTTGTTTAATACCTACCTTAATTTGATCGGGTAAAGCGATCGCAAAACTGTAAATTGCCAGTGCAATGGCGCCTAAAAAATGCCATAATATTATTTTGTCTATCTGATTTGCTATTTGAGATAGACTTGAAATTAAAGTTAAGTGTTTGCCCAGAGATATTGATTCATTATCAATTTGATCATTAAATTTGTATTTGTGCTTTGTATAAATGAGGTAAGCGGTTCTTAGAATAAAATAGGGCGCAAAATAGGCGATGAGGATAATAAATAATTGGTCAGTCAAAAAGAGAGCCGTGATCAATGTTATCGTAGTGATGATTTCTATCGGGATGGCACATTTTGCTGATTCTTTAAAATATTTTTTGCCATTTAAATACGCCCGAAATATTCTGGGAGGATCAAAAAGAGGTATGAAGAGCGCGATTAGTAAAAGTGAAATCGCCAGTTGTTCATTCCCTTGGATATAATAATAAATTGCTATACCGGCGCTGATCAATGAACCAACTAAGCCCCAACTAATTTGTGCTTTTAAGCCCTTTATCACCGTGCCTTCATATCCGAGTGATACCGCACGATTTACGGCTGTGTGCATGCCCGGCAAGCTAAAGATTTTAAGGATTGCAAATATGGAGAGCACGTATTTGTATTCACCATATATTTCTTGAGGGAGGAGGTTCGCGAATGCGATTGCGATCAGAAGCCCGTTGACGATCATCACTACATTAATCATAGACAGCCAGAAACTACCCTTGGCAAGGTAGACCATGTCGGTTTTTGTGAATTTTTCTGACCGCCTTAGTATTTTATAGGCAGTATTTTTAATTTTATTTAGCATTGATTGTTTGGTATGCGACTATAATAGCACAATTTTTAGCTAATTTAAAGTAATTTTCTTGTTTATCCGGTTCTTGTCAGTTTAGTTATTTTATGTTAATATTGTGCAATAGTCAATATATCTTTATGACTGATATTTTACTTAATTTAGCAAAAGAAACAGCTTTACGCGCAGCACGTGAGGTGCTTGTTATTTATGATTCAACTGACATACAAGTTGACACCAAGAGTGACAATAGCCCGGTAACCGAAGCAGATCTAAAATCAGAATCAGTAATTAAGGAAAATCTTGAAGAAAGTGGCATTAAAATTTTATCTGAAGAAGGAGTAGATGACGGAGCAAGAAAAGAAAAAGATACTTTATGGATCGTAGACCCTCTGGATGGAACTTCTGATTTTATAAAAAAGACGGATGATTTTTCAATTATGATCGGTTTAATTGAAAAAGGAGAAGTTGTGCTCGGGGTTGTGTGCGCACCGGCAAAAAATAAAATTTTTTATGCTACAAAAGATGGAGGCGCATTTGTTGAGAATTTTGGAGGAAATAATAAATCGGAGCTTAGGGTTTCAGAGGTTAGTAATCTTCTGGATGCACGTCCAGTTTTCAGTCGATTTCATTTGGGCGAAAAAGAACAAGAGCTTTTATCAAAAATCGGTATTAATGAATATAATAAAATGGGGAGCAGCGGCCTGAAGATATGCAGTATCAGCGAAGGAAGAAGCGATTTTTATATTACATTTACAGATAAGATGAGTGAATGGGACGTGTGTGCGGCTGAAATTATTTTAAAAGAAGCTGGCGGAAGGGTAACGGATATCAAGGGAAATGATTTATCTTATAATAAGCAAAGTACAAAATTAGAAAATGGAGTACTGGCGTCTAATAATTTAATTCATGAGAAAATAATTTCAGAAATTGAATAAAGTTATGTCCGAAATATATAGAATCAAAGTCAATGATGATATTGTCAACGATATTTTTTCATTTGGTGATAAAAGATACGCGCCTCTAAAGGGTTTTTTACGTGAAAAAGATTTTGTTTCTGTTTTAAATGAGATGCGCCTGGCTGATGGTTCAATTTGGCCGATTCCAATTGTTTTAGATATTGGTGAAGATGAAAAAGATAACATTACAAATGCAGAAAAGATTATGCTGGTGGATGGCGAAGGAAATAGCATCGCATATTTATTAAATCCTGAAGTATATGGATACAGTAAAGAAGATTTTGCTAATAAGGTTTTTAAAACTTTGGATTCTAGCCACCCCGGGGTTAAGGAAATTTATGGAATGAGCGAATTTTTACTTGGCGGCGACGTGGAGTTAATAAAAGATGTAAAGGATTGGTTAAAGGATTATCAAACTCCCGAAGAAACTATAAGAATTTTTCAGAATAATGGGTGGAATAAGATTGTCGCTTTTCAAACTAGAAATGCGCCTCATTGCTCACATGAACATATTCAAAAACTCGCTCTTAAGGATGTTGACGGACTTTTCATACAGCCGGTGATTGGTCGTAAAAAAACAGGCGATTTTACTGATGATGCCATTTTAGAATCTTATAAGATAGCAATTGATAATTATTATCCAGCTGATCGAGTTCATCTCGGAATATTACCACTTAAAATGAGATATGCCGGTCCGCGTGAAGCATTGTTCCATGCCCTGATAAGAAAGAATTTTGGTTGTACTCATTTTATTGTTGGCCGTGATCATGCTGGAGTTGCTGGTTATTATGCCCCTTATGAGGCTCAAAATATATTTAATTGCTTTACAGAGAATGAATTAGGTATTAAAATTATGAAATTCGAAAATGCCTTTTATTGTCATGATTGTGCCGGGCATGTTACGGCTGATAGCTGTGGCCATTCGGAAGATTCACGGCTACTTATTAGCGGAACGAAATTAAGGCAAATGATTCGCGATGGTGAAAAAATACCGGAACAGTTTATTCGTCCGGAAGTTGTAAAATATTTAATTAATCACATTAATCCATTTGTTGAATAATTATGAATTCAAAAGGAATTGTTGTCTGGTTTACCGGTTTTTCCGGTGCCGGCAAGACAACTGTTGCCGATAAGGTAAACGAAATATTAAAAGATAAAAATGTTCGAGTTCAAAGATTGGACGGGGATATTGTGCGTCAGTCTCTGACAAAAGATTTAGGCTTTTCTAAAGAGGACCGTGATATTAATATTGAAAGAGTTGCCTTTGTCGCCAAGCTTCTAAGTGATCACGGCGTAATTGTTTTGAGTACCTTTATTTCCCCTTATCAACGCCACCGGGATTTAATTAGGAATATGTCGAATAATTATGCCGAAGTTTTTGTCAATGCACCGATTGAGGTTTGTGAAGAGCGGGATGTAAAAGGACTTTATAAAAAAGCGCGTGCCGGTGAGATAGAAAATTTTACGGGGGTTAATGATCCATATGAGGTACCGGAAAATCCCGATCTAGTTTTAAACACCGGAGAAGAGGATATCGACGAGTCGGTAGCAAAAGTAATTAATTATTTATCCAATAATGGGTATATTTAAAGAATAGTGTGAAAGAAGGCTTTCCAAAAGTAAATTTTATCGGCATCGGAGCGCAGAAGGCAGCGACTACTTGGATTTTTAAGTGTTTAGAAGAGCATCCTGACATTTGCGTTTCGAACCCCAAAGAAACTTTTTTCTTTTGTGAAGACGATAAATTTCAGCGGGGCGCAGAATATTACAAAAGTTTTTTTCTCGGATGTGAGGAAAGAAAGATTACCGGTGAATACACGACAAGTTATTTGTCTACTCCGGGAACGGCCGAGCGAATCAAAAAATATTATCCTGACGTTCAACTTATTGTTTGTTTGCGTGATCCGGTTAAGCGCGCAATATCTACCTATAATCATTTAGATTTTAAGAATATAACGAAAAAATTAAATTTTAAAGAAGCGCTTGTTGAGTGCCCTGAGATAGTAGAATATGGCTTTTATTATCGTTATTTAAGAAATTATTTTGATCTTTTTCCACGCGAAAATATTCTTGTACTAATTTATGAAGATATAGAGAAGGACCCAGGGGAGTTTATTGAAAAAATCTATTCTTTCCTTGGGGTTGATGACGAATTTGTTCCGAAAGGCGTAAATTCTAAGGTAAATACGTCCGCGGCGCGTTCGTCGTCGATCAATAAAGGAATTAACAGATTATATTTAAAGAAGGGGAATAATTTTTTGATGTCACGAATTATCAAATTTGCTCGAAGATTAGGAGTGAACAAATATAAAATTGATGCAACTTTTAAAAGGAATGATTATAAGAATATTAGCGAAGAGGAAGTGCAAATGCTTGCAAATATTTATAAAGATGATATAAATAATCTTAAAGGGTTGATCAAAAGAGATTTGAGCGTTTGGTCAAATAATAAATAATGTTATGGAAGTAAAAAAAATCGCAATAATTGGCTATGGAATGGTCGGCGGAGCGTTGGGCCGATATTTCCAGATGATACGCGGCATTGAGCCGGTAATTTATGATCCCAAAAAGGGCCATGATTCAATGGAGGAAGTGAACAAATCTGATTTGATTTTTATTTGCGTGCCAACACCATATGATGAAGAAAAGGGCGGATTTGATTTATCTTTTGTTGAAGATTCTTTTTCAAAAATTGAAGGAGATAAAACAATCGTTGTAAAATCAACGGTTTTACCCGGAACAACGGAAAAGTTTCAGGAAAGATATCCGCAGCACCGGTTGGCTTTTAATCCGGAGTTTTTGACTGAAGCAACGGCTGATCATGATATGCAGAATCCGGATCGTCAGATTGTTGGCTATACCTCAAGGAGCCAGCATATTGCCGGAGATATTATGAGATTTTTGCCTGTTGCCCCTTTCCAAAGATATATGCCGGCAACTGAAGCGGAAATGGTTAAATATTTTGGCAATACAATGTATTCAACAAAGGTAGTTTTTGCAAATCAGATTTATGACCTTTGTCAAAAACTCGGCGTTGATTATGATAAGATTAAGGATGCTGTTGCCGCTGATAAGATGATCGGTCCGTCGCATCTCGAAGTTTTCCATAAGGGATATCGCGGTTATGGCGGGAAGTGCTTGCCAAAAGATACACGGGCATTAATTCAGCTTGGCAAAAGACTTGGCTCAGAAATGGAGCTTTTAAAAAAAGTGGAAGAGATTAATAATGAGCTGGTGGATGAGGCAAAAAAAGAATGGTAGGATTAATATAATCTAGAAATTAAAAAGACCCCGCAATGTGGGGTCTTTTTTGTCATAAATTTTATTGTCCTTTTCTGCTTATCATAATACCAAGTGTTTTTAAAGCGATTTTTAGATCCAGAAGAAGGGATCTATTTTTAATATAATAAAGGTCGTATTGCAGTTTTTTTAGATTCTCTTCAAAGCTTGCCGCGTATTCATAATTGATTTGAGCCCAGCCGGTGAGTCCAGGTTTGGCCAGGTGTCGAATTGAGTAAAAAGGCATCATTTCTACAAGTTCTTGTACAAACTTAGGGCGTTCGGGCCGTGGGCCGATAAAACTCATGTCGCCTTTGAGAACATTGATAACTTGCGGAAGTTCATCGAGCCGTGTTTTCCGGAGGAAGCGGCCGCTTCGGGTGATGCGGTTATCATTTTTTTGAGCCCAAAGCGCGCCCTGTTGTTCGGCGTTGCGTCGCATTGAGCGGTATTTGTAAATTTTAAAGATTTTTTCTTTTTTACCCACTCTTTTTTGAGAATAAAATATTGGTCGGCCGTCATCAATCATGATCATCGCGGCAATAAATGGATAGGTAATTATAAAAAATATGCCAACAATTAGCGCGAGAATAAAATCGTAGATTATTTTAATGACATCATAAAAAATCTTGTCGGTTTCTTTAATGTTTTCTAAGAACCATGTCTCTGAAAGAAGATCGGCGGGTAGGCGCTGGGTAACAATTTCATAAAAATTTGGCAGGTTATGGATTGTAACATTATCAAAAATACTTTTATAAAGATCGCGGGCAAGCATCTTATCTTTTTCTATATCGGTACCAATGACAATGGTATTAATTTTTTCTTCTTGGATCGCTTCGGAAAGTGCAGTTGTGTTTTTAAAATATTTAATACCATCACGTCGATATTCTTTTGTTTCGTTTGGATCCCAAATGGCGACGACCTTCCAGCCATGGTAGCGGCCGCTTTGAAGCCCGGGCAGAATATCGGCAAATTTTGCTTGCGGCCCCAAGAGAAGAATGCGGTTAGCAAAAACCGATCTGGAGATTACTGAGTTAAAGAAAAAGCGCCAGGCATAGATTAATAATACGAAAATGACAATGTTTAAAAACAGGTTTGTTTTTGGTGCGATGCCAAAGTAAGGGACGAGGTAAAAGAAGCCTACAGCAATTAAAGTGTTAATAAGAATCGCGCGAGTGAGTTTTTTTGTAAATTTATAAGCATCCTGGGTAATGTTAAGGTTATAGAGATCATTAATAAAAAATACAATAATCCAGATGACGTAGATAATTGTAAATGGATAAAAGTGATCCTGCCATACTTCATTTGTAACATTGCCACCGGTGCGAATGAGTAAAGTTAAATAGAGCGATAGGTATAATATCGCGAGATCGCCGACAAGAAGTATGGCTTTTTTTAGTTTTACAACCGTGGGCTGCATATTGGATAAAATATTAGTATTTGAGGTTACTTTAGCGTATAATTTAATAAATTACAAGTCTTGGCGGTGAATCCCAGCATGGCAAAAGATATTAATAAAATTGAAGAAATTTTAGCAAAAATTTTGTTCTTTCTTGAAGAAAGGACAGTTGTTCAGATATGGCGTTTTACAATCGGCGGCGCAGTGGCAACAGGAATTGATTTTGCCGTATATCTGATCTTAACCAGGCTATTTGACTTGCATTTCTTAATTGCAAATATCATTGCGATGACGCTTGGCGCGACATTTTTGTTTTTCTTTAACAAGCGCTATACATTCCGCGATACCGAAAAAAAAGTGGTGCGTCAATATGTAGTTTTTTGGCTAAATGCCATGTTCATGCTTGTTCTTGTTGAGGGGATTTTGATAATCGGGGTTAATCTTTTGAGAGTGAATGATATAATTGTAAAGATTGCCGCTTATGCGATT
>Ga0180433_10009250_pt1 | contig 12094 bp, 8 predicted proteins | sample SS_ome_8_FD_132980 | JGI IMG/M metagenome (GOLD analysis project Ga0180433, IMG submission 132980) | Hypersaline lake sediment archaeal communities from the Salton Sea, California, USA - SS_1_D_1 metaG | ecosystem: Environmental > Aquatic > Non-marine Saline and Alkaline > Hypersaline > Sediment... | reverse complement strand
TATGATCTTCACGACTCTATCTTTCATACTCACGTCTCCTACTGTGTTTCGATTTCTGACACGATTTGCTTAAAGAAGGAATGCTCACGCTTCATTTTCCCATCCAGCTCATACCAGAACGTCTGCCGTTTGGGCTCCGCTTCCTCGTCTGATGCTTCGAAGCCGCGTTGGGCGTAAAAATCAGCCACCTGTCTGTTCCTACGGGTGGCACGGTACTCACCAATGGCAACTTGCGAACCTCGCTTTCGGGCGAGCTTAAGAGCTTGGGCCAAAAACGCATCTTCAACGCCTCGTCCAAGCACCCGACAAGAAAGCAAGAACGTGTCAAATATCACTTTTCGATCCGTATATTTTAGAATACATACACCTACTATTCCAGAATGACCAAATCTATCAGATAACTTCACATAAATGACATTCGACTGGTCGCTGCCAGCAAAAGCTTTGATGTCATCTTCAGAGTATCGTCTGGTGGTTAAGTTAAACTGATTCGTCTTTTGAGTAAGCTGAGCAATGCGAGGAATGGCAAATTCCTCGGCAAAACGAATTTCCAGCACCATCTCAAGGGCCTTGAGGTAACTGTCCATGTCTGTGGCTTGCACTTGAAGCTTCTTCCGAGCAACCTCGGCTTTGTACATGGCGCCGCGTTTGCGGTCCTCCACGGACAGAGTCACGGTGTCAAACAGTCCACACGAAGCCAAGATATTCGCGTATTCTGTCACCTTGGTCGGCGACATATGGATAACTTTCACTTCCGGCAGAACCCTGCGAATCAGATTAACTTCAAAATCACTGTCATCCAAAAAGACTAAGCTATCCATGCCAATATTCAGATCCAGCGCAATCTGTCGGAGGTTAGCAGCCTTGTCTTGCCAATTAATCTGGCTTGTCGCAATATGTTCCTCTTTGAGAATCATATCAGGGTGCTTGCGAAAGACATCCCAAACATCCTCCTCATTGTTCTTGCTGCACAATGCGAGTATGACTCCGCGATCATAAAGGCTTACGATTTCCTGCTGTAGTTCATAATAGGCAGAACCAGGATACGTTTGTCCCAGCTTGATTCCGGCCAAACCATCTTCCCCAACAACGCCGCCCCATAGAACACCATCGCAATCTAAGACCAAGCATTTCTTTGCCTTCCCCTTGAGGGCGCGCACGAACTTGAAATCTTCCGTCGCGATTTCACGCAGTGCCTGCCTTGTAAACGGCGCGCGGCCAATATGCCAGTAGCGATGATCATAGAATTGCGACACACCAAGTCTGATCAAGCATAGATTCAGATCGACAAAATAAGCATTTCCAGCAATCCTCAAAGAGTCTTTGAGCAACTCATTCAGACTACGGATCATGGTATTTTGACTCTCAGCCGATTGGCTGTCCATGATGCCCATGGCTGGATGAGCAAGAAGTTCGAATCCATGCCACAGAATGACCGCATTTGTCTGTCGGCGAATGCCCGACAGCACGCTGTTGATATATTCTTTGATCCGTTCGGTCTCAGTCTTGACTCGCTCAGCGTTCAGAGCAACGTAGTGCCGTAAGAAATCTCGCCATATAACGTCCAGTTTGGTAAACACGAAGACATAGTCTGTGTCCTGGTTTAGGAGGTTGCTCTGCCCCCCAACCGCTTCTTGGAATATATTGTCGTACCCACCGAACATGACTCTAGCATTGAAGCCAATCTCGTAACCCAGGTATTTAAGATATGGCTCGATGGGCTCGACCGTGACATTACGCAGGACAGAAATATTGAGATTTGCCAATTTGGTCAGGTCAGCCTGATTTAGAAAATCTTGGATCTCGGAATAGGATTGGCCAATCATAGTCATCAACACTCTCCACAAATGAGGGTGTCCGATTCATGTTTGCCACAGATCTCCGACATGCGCGCATTCTACAGCAGTAGAAGCGCCACGACCTGGACCTTCTCGTGAGCCGAGAACCGCGAGCGGGCTATCATGGTCTTGCTGACTATTCCGGCAACTACCATTCTGCTTAGTTCTCATGCCGATCACTCGATCTGTCAATCCCCATGATGAAAGCAGCCTCCCGTCATCTACCTTGATGATTGGCATGATTGCTGTGCCAGCGGTCATAGAGAATCGTGCAGAAATCCGAAGTCACCTCATCCATTTATGAGGTCACCTCAATTCACCGAGGCTAATCCGGCACACCAAAGACGTATTACCCTCACAAGTACAGTGACCAACCAGTGTTGTGCTTGCCTTCTTCTGGTGATACCCTCGGCTGACCCACCCGCAGATTGGATCCTCGCTGCCATGGAATAATTCGACTTGAAAACGCGAGTCTAATTCGATTTGAATTGTCCCGAGTCCGACATCCACGACATAGCGATTCTCTCCATCCTGATTGAGGACGCAATGCTCAGCCAGATGGAAGAAAATCTCTATTTCGTGGCTTCCGCCAGCCACAATATCGTCACGTACGATCAGCACACGCGTCTGACCGTCCAAATCAAGCGTACGCCTGTGGATAAGTGGGTCCTTCAAGTTGGCATAACCATCATGTTCACCGACAACCCTGCCCCCGACATTCGAAGGTTCCCAACGGATACAGCAAGCATTTGCTTTCCTGCCCCAAAGAAAAAGGCCCAGCATCTCAGACTGGTCGCGGCCGTCAACGATAACCGTGTTGTGGGCTCGCGTGCTGCGAAAATACTGCCGCCATTTGGGATAGCTGAAGTAATCGTACGTCCCCGGATCGACCAGTACATCCCTGCCGAACGCCCGGAGAGTGAAGCTCAGAGCATCCGCATGTCCATGTCCAGCAAGAGGTTCCAGTCCCAAGGGGCCGCAATCGAACACGACGCTAATACGATCCAGCGAATCAGAATGGCCATCCTGTAGGAGATAGTACCCGCTGTCCTCCAAGGCCCTGCAGGTAATTGCCCTATTTTGCTCGTGCGGGATTTTGGCAAAATCTTGGCGTCCCGGCTGACTGAGCAGCCAACCGACCGGCTCAACGTCCCTGCCGGCCAGCGATTTGAAATCACTTCTCCCAAACATTGCCGCTCCTACGGCCAGCCACTCCTGTATGCTGCAAGGATCGCGCCCAAGATCCAATACGTAGCCGTCGTCGCTGTCGCCGAATGCGGGCAATCCGTGCCCACCCTCGCTGAGGACGGCCAGGAATTCGAACATCTTTTCCAGTCGGGACCAGTAGGCCTTGGGAAAATCCTGGCCTGTCGCACGAGCCGTTACGCCTGCTACTACAAAGAATTGCAGCACGAAAAAATGATAACCAACGGTATGTTCCTGGTTACCGCCATCGGGATATGTTTGATTGATAACTTGTCGATTGAGGATCTCCCAGCTTCGTTTCCGCCACTTGGATGCATGTTTCAGATTCCGGAAATAGCTTGTCGCCACAAACACTCCGGCTGCCTCACCAACCAAGTGATTGCCCACAGAAGAACCACGTGAGTACTTCCTGTCGATCTCCCAGATATGGCGCGATACAGAGTCCAAGAGCCGCTGATAAAGGTCCTCGCTAATAACATCTGCTTCTTTGATCAAGTCAATAGCCCAGACCCAGTTGATCAGCCTTATTCCCAGCTCCAGGCCACTGCGCCAGTTCATGCCGACGCCATAAGGGTTCTGCCGAAGCCAACTATCCAATTGCTCCGCCACAGCATGGGCAAATCGAATGTTACCGCTGAGGCGATAGGCTCGGCCTAGCACCACAAGCTGATGATGGCGATTGGGTTCCCAGACGAACTTGCAATCTCCCGCCTCATTTATGTCCCGATAATCCAGAGCGGGACTGAACGTCATCGGGATGTCCTGGCCGCGTTTGTGGTCGCGATTCCAGTCAATTGGATCGCCCAGGTGCCGGTCCTTTAAGTCGAAGAAGCTGAGCCGATGTCCGGCAATCTGCTCCGCGCTGGCCAGCAGGGCAGCATACCAACGTTCCTGACCACTGTCATCTGTCTTAGGTCGTGGCCCGTCCGCGACAGCGACATCGCACACACGAAAGCCTGGTCGAATACCGCTGCCATCCCCATTTGAGATTGCCCCAAGCCCCCTCGGCTCTTGCCGCCAGCCGACCAAAAACCGGTCGGTTCGATCGCGCAGCGACGACCGCATGCGCCAGGCAATCTCGGCTGGCGACATGACCTTAAGGCGTCGATGGTACCAACTCAGTGTTTGCATAATGTCCAAGCGATACCGGAGTCTCTGCTTCAAAGGGCCAAAGTGTTACGAAATCCAAGTATCATCATCTCACTCCGGTGGAACCCTTTTCTCTTCTGGAATGCGCTGGTCAACATATACTGCTTTGCCTCTCGCAGAGAGAGGGATAGCATCAACACGCTCGATTGTGAAGGTAATACGGCCATCGAGCTTCTGTCCGATATTACGATGTATTTGGCTGGCGTCCTGCTCACTGAACCCATTGGATGGCACGATTCGCAGGACAGCGCGGCCCGGTTTTTCCTGCATGAATTGGAACTGTCTGACGCGTATGAACGTATCATCGTGCATATTCAGGGCCGTCCACGAGATTTCTGAACCATCAGCGGCGATCAGCACCTCCTGAGTTCGGTGGCCCCGGATGTCCCGAATAACAGTGTGCTGTCGGCCGCACGCCTCACAGCGATCACCGACGTATGTGGCCCAATCGCCTGTCCGATAACGAATGAAGGGCATCACCGTATTGATGAAGCCAGTCCCAACGATTTCACCCCGTTGGCCCGGCGTGGTCACTGGATTCCCCTTATCGTCAAGGAGTTCAAAGTAGCCATAAGTGGGCCAGACGTGATAGTCGTGGGAATGCTCGCACTCAGCTGCAAGGACGAGCTTTTCTGTATGGCCATAGCAGGAGAAGTACCGACACCCGAAAACTGCCTCGACCATCTGCCGCTGCGTGGGATATACAATTTCAGACTCGGCGATGATGCCGCGGATGTTGTCCGACGGCTGGACGCCGGCGCGACGGCAGAAACGTGCCAGCGCCGCTACTGACGCAGGATATACGTGTAGAAAAGCCGGCCCGATCGTAGATATGTGTTTCAAGTAGCGGGCCATATTCTCATCCGACATGTGAAAGCTGCTGTAGCAATGGTGTCGGAGAATTGAGTCATATTCGTGGTGTAAGCCATTTCGATCGGGCTGAACCGTACGGCCGCGCAGTACAGCCATAGGTATACCGAGTCCATAACCAGCCCGTTCCCAACTCGTTACAAGATATGCGTATTCGACAGCCGAGCGCTTTGCGGTGAGATAGAGATACAAGGGAGCGCCACTTGTGCCGCTGGTGGATCCAAAATCAACGTCCCAGCCCTTGACATCCTTGGTGCATATGTCGGAGAATTGCTCAATAATAACCTGCTTGTCAATTGTGGGGAGCCAACACATATCCTCCAGGGTCCGAAAATCTTCGGCACGAAATCCGACAGAGTCAAACACACGACGATAGAATCTGGTCCTTTCATAAGCGAGCGCCAAGACCTCCCGTAACCTGGTAACCTGGTACTCTCTAAAGCGCTCTACCGGCCACCACTGCGCCGCTCGGATAAACCTAAGGTTTCTTCTAAAGCTCTTGCCCAAAAACCACCCTGGCGGTATCAACTCCAATCCACCAGCCAGAGCCAGTTTCACCCGCGACGGCACTTTCTCCCACAGATTCTTCCTAGACAATGCTCTTTTCATTTGATTTGGCTTGCAGTTGCTAACGCCGCGACATACGGTTATTTGGCGCGTGAGTCCGTTCCCGTTTCAGACACCAATGGACGATTGATTTCCACATGCGCCTCCCATCCGAAGTGGGGCTTAAAGGCCAGATTCATTCCATCAAACCCTTGCAACTGTCGGTCGAACTGCTGAGCATTCGATCTACAAAGTACGTTGCCATACTCAAATGCTGTCAGAGGCAGAGAATGAGTGCTATCCAACGCCCGGTTCAGTATAGGTAGTCGACTGTAATCAAAGCCAATCAAGCGAGCACACACCAAATCCACTGCTACGGGATTCGCTCCGGCGAAAACCAGCCCCACGTGCTTTGGCTTTGGGTCCAAAGGACCGTTACCCTCGCCACCGACAATGCCATCGACAATGCAAAACACACGCCTTGCAGGTTCATCCTGAAGTTTTCCACTGCTATTTGCGTACAAGAGTATGCGATTCAAATCGACTACCATCCGCCAAGTTGTATCGTTACCATACCAGTTGCCGGAACGAATAGTATCACTGTTCGTATCGCCGAAAATGCTCTTTCCGAGAGCTTTCAAGGGCTTGGCCATAACTCCTCGAACAGGGCCGAATAGGGGAAACAAATACCTGAAGCACCCCATGGTTTTTCGTTCGATTCGATGCTTCATACCGTCATCGGCAAACTGGTCACCACTCTGAGCAGGTGTCCCCAACCGATGGTGTGGAAGCCAGTTCTTGTTGCCGTTAATGCCCACGAGGTTCTTCATGCACACCGTGATGCCTGTTTTCTTGTGTGTTTTGAGCTTCGCCAGATTGATAATGCAATCGGCCTCTAGGATAGTTCGAGAAATCAAGTACTCATGGACACCCCCTGTGTGATGGCTACAAATTTCACTCGTGTCGTATTCTGAGCCATAGAGCAGGTGGCACAGGTGCTCCACCTCGGCGAACATCGAGTGTCGGCCAAGGTCCACCTTGACGTAACCGGCCGGGTCACCGGGCAACCGCTCGTGACCAACGATAACTCCGTTGATCTTGTCCGCCTTCTCCGGCCGAAGGTCGTAGACTTCCAGGTCAAAGTCTGCATATCGTCGATAGAATGCCTGCATCTCATCGAGTCCCGCCATCCGCCGAATCGCATCGAAATCCGCGTCGTTCTGGGGCGAGTCCGCAATGATGATGCGGCCTCTACCTTGTAGTGCAATGTAAACATAGTCCAAAGCTGCCCGTATGACAGAACCATGAGTAATCAGGCAATCTTCATGCCCCGGCTGCGTCTCGCGAAAATCGCGAACGAAGTTCGGCTTTAGGACAACCGTATTGCCGGGATGGATAATCTCACCCAGTGGATTCCACTGCTTCCGGGCGTAATGCTCCACATCCAGTTTCAACAGCCGCAGCGCATCGCGTACGCCCTCGTACGCATGATTGGTCTCTTCTGCCAGAGTACCACTGGCGAAAGGATACTCGGGATAGTAACCGCTCGGTGAATACGGCGGCGCCGAAGGATATCCATCATGCCCGGTGGAAACTGCGACCTGGGTTGAGTTTACGAGTTGGCGCAACTCAAAACGTCCTCCAGACGATGACCTGATGCTCGAGATACAGCATCTTGCAGATGCGATCTCCACTTTTCAGACACGGATTCAATATCGCAGTGCTTTCTGGCTGCCTCAATTGCCTTATAGGAGCACTGGCTCCACAAAACGTCATCCTGCAGGAGCACCATAGCCTTGCTGGCATACTCATCGATATTGTTTGGTTGAATCAGATAACCATTTACACCGTCGATCACAAGATCACTGAGTTCACCCACATCAGCAACAACAGGAACTGCCCCAGCCACCATGGCCTCAGCCATGGCGATTGACAACCCTTCGGATTTTGAGGTCAGTACGAAGACCCGCGACCGAGCCAAGAGTGCTTCCACATCCTTCCTTTGGCCAAGAAACGCGATATTTCTAGTAACCCCCAACTTCTCAGCGTAGGCCATCAGGCCTGCTTTCAGACGTCCGTCACCGACAATGACTGCACGGACATCTGGCATAATGCGTCGTACCACATCGACGATTGCAATGTACTGATGAACCTGTTTGATGGGCGACAACCGTCCAACATAAATCAGGTCAATATCTCGGTTCTGGGACAGAATCTTCGTACAATGGTTTACGCTTCCGGGAATGACAGCTATGGTCCCTTTCACGCCCCTGGCTGAAAGAAACTCCTTAGCTTTGCTGCCACGCACAATCACGAGTTCGAACTGCCTGACCACTTTTATGGCTAAAGCCTCGATTAGTCTGGATGGCCGTCGTAGACATCCGCCAACGCTTCCAATCGCGCCAACACCGCCACCGATAATCACCACGGGGCCGCCAGTCATCTGGTAGCAAGCCGGCCGACCCAACAGCCTGCCCGCTACCAGCGCAGAGCAGGGACCTGCACCAAGATGATAACCCATGTAGAGGTCAGGCTGATACCGAAGGCCAGCGATGATCATCCAAATCGCCTTTGCCGCGGCCCGGCTCAATAACCTGGAAAGCCACCTCGGCGGACATATGAACCTGACTCCGTCGAGCGGTGATTGGGGTTCATCAACAACCAGAATTACTTCTTTTACACCGCTGCGAGACAAAGGAGTCACATGCGAGAGGTACCAGTTAGGATTGTGAAAGGTTGCTGTGAGCATAATCCGGCCGGTCGGCTTCCAGGGCCAACGAGGTATCAGACGGCCCAGCGTAGCCACCAGCCATGTGAAGCCATACACGCTTATAAGCAAGATGCGAGCCGTTACGTCTCGAATCATACTCATCTCCGGGGAGTTAGTGGAGGCACCTAAGAGATCCTATGTGTTTGTTGCCCCAGTCACTTCAGGCGGAAGCAACGCTCATGGGCTACCCTTCATGAAGTTGGCCCGGACACCAATCTATTGACGACTTTGAACGTAGGCTCATTCGCCAACTTGCCGCAGCGTCTCCAGGAGACCCTTCCATCGGTCAAGTACGAGATACCACACAATTATACCCCTGCAGCTCGAGCTCCACGGCAAACCTTCCTAAGCAGTATCACCATTGCCCTAATCGTCTGTGTCCACTTCGTTGCAGCAGCAGAGCTTTTTCAGAGTCTCACCGATTCGTGACATCTCGTTCCACGGAAATAATACTCGTAGTAATCTCTGGCGTTTCGACCCGTGTCTTCCCGCAAAGCCGGTGAGGGCACGAGCGTTCTTACTCCTTCCTCCATCCCTTCCATGTCGCCCAGCGTAACTACACATCCTGAACGGCCGCCCTCAAGGATGACCGCTGTCTCACAGTTGGCCCGTCCAACAAGCAACGACGGCCGTCCGGCAGCCCATGTGTCAGAGGTTCTCTTGAGCACGAGGAGGCTCTCCCTTGCCTGCCCGTGAAAGGTCAGGTCGATGTCCACCTCGGCCAGCAACGACGAAAACCTGGTAAGTAACATAGAAAGCTGGAACTCAACATTCCGCAAGTCCAGTTGCGACACTGTGTTCCGGAACCTGGGCAGATCACTTTCCTCGCCGACGATGAGAATCCGTAGGTTTTCCGTCCCATTGAGTCCCACTGCGCCTCTCAGGACAGTATAAAGGTGCTGGTAGATATCCACATCACTGGAATGGAGAAGAATCATCATGACGAGGTGCTCATTGAGCAGCACGCCGGCGCCGTTCGTCACCGGACACCAATCTTCTCGCCGGACAAAGAGCGGATTCGTATGCCCTCAGAAGATTCGGAACAGAATGATTCCAGGCCAATGACTTATTGACGCGCTCGTAACCCCGCTGTCCCAATTCCTTTCGGAGCTTCGGGTTGTCCACTAATTCAAGTATCTTAGCAGTGAGATCTGCAATTCTGTTCGGAGAAGCGTACAAAGCAGCATCGCCACAGGAAACTCGCGTTTCTCTGAGATCGAAAGCCACAACTGGTTTTCTTAGTGCCATATACTCCATGGCCTTATTCATTGTGGACTTGTCATTTAACGGATTGAGGGGATCCGGCTGTACGCATAAGTCACAGGCACATAGGGTCCTCAACATTTGCTCTTCTGGTATCCTTCCCGTGAAAATCACACTATTTCCTAATCCGAGTTCAATCGCCCTGCTCGCAATCTTTTGCTGGTTTGACCCACCTCCAATGAAGATGAACAAGAGATCTAAGCGTCGCCGTTCCAGAACAATGACACGGGCTGCCTCAACCAAATAATCCACTCCATCCTGCAAGTTCATATTACCGATGTAGCCAATCAAGACTTTGCCATCGAACCGCGGATCCTGACCAGGTGGGACAGGCCGAAATCGATCAAGGTCAGGGCCGTTACGAACGACGAAAACTTTCCCCGGGTCTTTCTTGCCCCGAAGAATAGCCACGTCCCTATACGATTCGTTGGTTGCTATAACCACATCTGCAACCCGGAACGAAGCTGCCTCAAGACCCAATAGAACGTTGTAAAGAATACCTTTTTTCTTAGCGTCCCCACGAGAGAGTAGCAACTCAGGGCAGAGATCATGGTGATCAAAGATGAACTTCCTCCTCAGGACTTTATAAGGTAAAGCAATCATCCAGACTATGTCCATTGGATTACAGGCATGCATAATAGAAAAGCCATGACGACAAAAAACCCAGAACGTCAAGAAAGCCCCCAGTATCAATGAAATACCGTGCTCGATCATATGACCAATGAGGGATTCGGTCGTCGGCTTTGGATAATAGTAAGCTCGCAGGCTATCACTTATCTTCTGGTAAAAAGGATCCGCTGAGTACTTTGGGGAAATGACAGTCACATCCCAGCCAGCCTCTACCAACGCCGTTGCTTCTCTAATCACGCGACTATCATAACTGTAGGATCCATCCTCAATGAATATCAATACCTTCTTTTTCATGCTCGTGTCATTTACCAGCAGATCCCATCATACTTCCCATTTGAGCTCAACCGGCTCGAAACGCGTACCAAGTCAACAATAGCCTGTGTTTCTGTTGTCCTGCCGACGAGCTCGGCAAACTCGCTCGATCGATTCCCAAAGACCAGTGTCTCTGCGTGGGCTAGAATTTCGTCCGCAGTTTCAACCATTATTCGCGAGATATGCGGGATATGATTGAGAATGTAGTTTCTGTTAGCGCCAACAAGTTTTGCTAGATTTACATTCCTATCGTATACTCTCACATCGTAGCCCTTGCCCAACAGGCGTTCGATTATCTCAACTAACGGACTTCCCCGAAGGTCATCCGTGCCGGCTTTAAAGCTCAGACCCAACACTCCAATTTTCTTGTTACCTTTGTCCATAATCATCTGCAAGCCGCGTGCAATCTGTCTTTCGTTGCTTGGTAAAATTGCATTAATAAGAGGGACATCCAGATCGAGAGACCGTCCTTTGTAAACCAATGCATGCACGTCCTTGGGCAAGCAAGAACCCCCAAACGCAAAACCCGGCTTCATATAGTAAGGGGAGAGATTTAACTTAGTATCCTCACAGAAGATATCCATCACCTTATGGCTGTCAATGCCGAGCTTTTTGCAGATAGTACCGATTTCATTGGCAAAACACACTTTCGTCGCGTGCCAGACATTATCGGTAAACTTCACCATCTCAGCTGTCTCGACGTCAGTCTGGATAAGGGAGGCACGCAGATTCTCATAAAGACTGGTCAAGATATTGCGGCTCCGCGAGTCTGTGGCCCCAATCACTGTCTTTGGAGGATTATAGAAATCATGTACAGCAGTTCCCTCTCTCAAGAATTCCGGATTATTACAGACGCCAAAATCTTTGCATGCACGTTTGCCCGAATACTGTTCCAAGGTCGGTATTACCACATTACGCATCGAACCAGGTAACATCGTGCTACGACACGCCACGATGTGAAAATCCTCCTTGTCTCTTAGCACACGACCAATTTCTTCACAGACTTGTCGCACACACCCCAGATCCAGGTTCCCGTTTAGTTGGCTCGGCGTTCCTACACAAATAAGGGACAGTTCCGTTGCTAGAACACCATACTTGAAGTCCGTGGTCGCACTCAGCCTGCCAGTAGCAACTCCTTTGTGAATAAGTTCACTGAGATCCTTCTCAATAATTGGAGATCTGCCATTGTTAACAAGCTCTACTTTCGTATGATTCTGGTCGATGCCAATCACCGTGTGACCGTCGTTCGCTAAGCAACCCGCCGATACTGCACCAACGTAACCTAGCCCGAAAATACTGATCTTTTTCATTGTGCGCTTATCCTTAAAAGTCAAACCTTGTGCGAAATGTATGAATCTATATGTAATACTACGGTGCAAAGTTGGCTCTAAGTAGGAACGCAAAATGATTCATATAAGACGTCCCATTTTGACGACCTTGTTAATAATGAAAATGAAGGCGGTGGAACCGCCGGGAGGTTGTCATGGGACAGACAATAAAGCTCACAGAT
>Ga0180433_10009248_pt1 | contig 12098 bp, 23 predicted proteins | sample SS_ome_8_FD_132980 | JGI IMG/M metagenome (GOLD analysis project Ga0180433, IMG submission 132980) | Hypersaline lake sediment archaeal communities from the Salton Sea, California, USA - SS_1_D_1 metaG | ecosystem: Environmental > Aquatic > Non-marine Saline and Alkaline > Hypersaline >... | reverse complement strand
CTCGGAGTACCGCATGAACTCAGGCAACAGCGCCTTGGCCGTCTTCACATGGGCTTTCGAGGGCTTCGGCGTGGCCGGTTCCAGGGGCTCTCCTGTATCGACCGTTTCCGGCGTTTCGGCCTTCTTGGCGTTCTCACCGAAGCTCTCCAGCCAGTCGATCCAATCCTCCCCACGGGTGGCCCGATCGAGTTCCATCGCCATCCACTCGGCACGGGCCTGGTGGCTCTTTTGGGTCTTGGCGTACTCGTACAGGGCGTTGTCGATGCAGTCGGTGAGGAACCGGATGCGGTCCCGGAGCATCGACTCGTCCCATTGGCGGAGGTCGTCCCACTTCTCGGCCTCGAACTCGTTGGGCCCTCCTATCCTCACGAAGAACAGGTCGTCGAAGCCTTCCTCCTTGGAGGGCATCTCCAGGTTCTTGATGCCGGCGTAGATGGCGACGTTGGGGACCTCACCCTCCCGCCCCTGGTTGCGAGTCACGCAGTCCTGAACCCGGGACTCCATGTAGTAGCCGGTGATGTGCCAGGAGGCCGGTGACTGCCGGGCGGCCTCGATGTACTTCGCCCGCTCGGCCCGGGTGAGGTTCGTGTTGTCCACCACTACCGTCATCGTGTCGGAGGGTTCGACGAGGGCCCACTCGAAGGCGGACCACTCCTTCTTCCGTGTCTTGGATACGTCGAGGCTGATGTAGGCGAAGTCAGGGTTGTCCTCCCATGGCGCCCACAGGTGGCGACAGAAGGACGACTTACCGCTGGCCGGCAGGCCCATGAGGATAACGAGGTCAGGCATCGTTCAGCTTGTAGTCCTTCACCCCGATCGTGATCTCGGCGTAGGGGGACTCGGGGTCTCGTGTCTGGTCACGGACAGCCTCGACGACCACCCGATTCAGTTGCATGGTGTGGGGCGTCTCCCCCTCCGAGAAGAAGGGAAGTTGTCGGATGAGCTTGTCCACGTCGTCGAGGTCCATGTGCATGTGGACGCGGAGGGTGACTGGAACTTGGTGGCTCACCGGGTGTCATCCTTTCGGAGGAGTCGGATGTAGCTCTGGCCGGGGTAGCCGATGTAGCAGGATGTGGGACCGTCTGTCTCCTTGGCGTCGTGAGGCCGGTAGAGGATATGCGGCCCGAGGGGCTCGTCGCGGATACCCCCCTCCTCCTGTGCCTCCTCGTCGTCCCAATCGAGGAGGGTGGCCGCCCTTTCATCGACAAGCTCACCGTCGTCGTAGGTGCAGACGATGACGGGGTCGCCGGGGCGCACCTCGTCTCCATGCCCGACCAGGGGCTCCGCGTTGGGGTCGCGGGGAGGGGCTGTGTACGTTCGGCTGCCGAACTGGACAGAGGTGATGCCCATGCGCTGCATCTGGTGCATTACCTCTTCCTCGGTGGGTCCATGCTTGCTCATGGTGTCGCCACCGCCACCAAGGGGTCGGCCCCCTCGAAGATCACGGCCTCGCGGTTCTGGACCTCCGTGAAGGGGGGCATGTTGAGACGCACCACGTCCGTCCGCTCGACGACGAGGTTGGGGTCCCGTCGAGCCGCGTGCTTCTCCGGCAGCTTCTCCAGTTCGGCGGTGGTGAACTTCCGCTTCCGCTTCCGCCGCTGGACGAAGATGCCGTGGCGGAAGGCGTCGGGGTAGTCGTTCTCCCAATCCACGCCGATGTCACTGAGCATGGCCAGCATGTCCTTCTGGCTCTTGCCCTGGAGTTGCTTGTGGCTGAACTCCGCCTGGGCTGCCATCGAGATGCTGTTGCGCCGTGCGTCCTTGAACCGCCAGACGACGTTGTTGGCGACCTCCTCGATGCTCGGGTACTGGTCGGCCTTCACGTCGAAGCCGGGCCAGGTGTCCGCCTTCTCGGGCAGGTACTCGACGACGTGCCGGTTGATCCAGTTCGCCGACAGACGGGCCATGCTCGACACGATTTTCTGGATACGCCGGTCATGATAAATCTGGCTCGTGTAGTCCTCGGCCCACAGGATCAGCGTGATTTCGTCGGACTGTGTGTAGCCGAGCACCGCCCCGGTCTCCTGCACCATGTGGGCCGTCAGGTCGGCCATGAGTTCGCGGAAGCGCTTGTCGTAGGGGTACTCCAGCCCCTTCGTCCACTTCGAGAACCCCACGCCGTCGAGGCGCACCACGACGGGAAGCTGAGGCATGAACCTCGCCCCCGAGTGGAACGACTCGTAATACTTCATTCTATCCCCGTGTGCGTCTTTCATCGTGCTTCTCCGTTCCTCTCTCGGGCCATGTACTCCAGGATCTCGCTGGACCGGGGTGGCTCGTACCTCCAGGTTTCCAACAGGAGTTCCGAACGAATGGGCTTGAAGACCCATCGGTGAAGGATGGCGTCGAGGTCCTTCGCCCTACGCCTCGCTTCCCCCTCATCGCTCAGGAACGTCGAAAAGCCGGGGTTCTGCACGGAGCCGATCCTCTCCACTTCCCACAGGACCACTTCCAGTTCTTCGCTTGCCGGGAGGACTTCACGGATATCGATGTCCCAACGGGAGTCCGTAGGGGGCGTGACTGGTGCCACCTTCACCCCCTTGCGGTACGCAACGAACTCGTGTCCGAAGTCGTTGCCCCACCGGTCGCTGCGGCCGAAGACCTGGAGACGCAAGGTGCCGTTGTGCTGGATGGCCCACATGCGGGCCTCCTCGCCGTCCCCGAAGTAGATGTGCTCGTTCCGGAGGTTCTTCTCTCCCGGATTGAAGTAGACCGTCCATAGGGGGAAGGTGAACACACCCCCCTCCCCGTCTGGCACTGTCTTTTCGATGTCCAGCTTCATCATGCTCTCTCCGCCACCGCGTCAAGATCCCCTTGGAGCCTATCGCGGTGCTTCTCGGCCTCCTCTTTGGTCTTGCACACCGGAGCCTTCCGGTGCAGGGCTCTCCCTGGCCCAAACGCTACCGTGGGCACCTCGCCCCGGTAGCCCTTGCAGACGGTCACCTGGATGCTGATGACGACCGCCGGGGCCACGTACAGCCGTATCCCGTCGGGTTGTCGATCCTCACAGACGACCCAGACCTGTTCCTCCAGGTCAAACGCGGTGTCGATCCGCACTACTGGACGTTCGCTCGGGCAGCCTCGGCCCGCTTCCGCTGGCGCTCGGCCTCTTCGGCGGCCAGGACCGCCGCCTCCTCCGCCTTTTCGGCGACCGCGGCCATCCGGGCGTTCCATGACTCGTCGATCTCCGCTTGGAGTCGGTCGCGGTGTGCTTCCGCCGCTTCCTTTTCCACGCAGATGGGGGCCAGCGTGTAGGGCTCCCGCCAGGTCTGACCCATCTTGACGTGGGGTTCCTCGTAGTGGGAGTCCTGGGAGACCCTCAGAAAGATCTGGTCGATCTTCCCCGGATGGACGGACAGGAGGACCTTCCCGGTGTTGGAATCGCGCCCCTTGCACACGACCCACACCTTCTGGCCGATGTCGTACCTGGTCTTGATCTCCATGCAGACACTCCTCTTGATCTACCTACGGCGGAGGGCGGGGTTCTAACCGATCAATCTCGTGGCTTCCCTTTCAGCCATGCCTCCCAGCGGGCACGTTTGTCCTGCCAGCCCTTGATCATCCGTTCCCGCATGTCGGGTCTCCAGCCCTTCCACTTGTCGGGAGGGGCTTCCTCCTCCTTGGCGATGCACTTGTCGCAGTAGGCGATCTTCTCGGCGACGACCTCCCGGATGTCCTTGACCTTCGGTGTCGGGCCGTCGCAGAGGCGCACGCGGTTGTAGCGAACCACTACAACCTCGCCAGGCTTGTGGACGGGGTAGCGGAAGGGAGGGTCGGTGTCGCTCAGGGAGCGGATGCCGAGGATCTCCACCTTCAAGGCACGAGCGTAGAAACTCGTCTTCGTCCGGCCAACGATGCGGCCGACGTAGTGGAAGGGGAATTCCCAATAGAGGACCGTCTGGCCGACGGCCTCCTTCATCTCCGCCCACCGACGATCCCGGTCTCTACGGAGGAGGTGGTACCCCAGCGTGCGGCCTTTTCTCGCGGCCTGCCGACAGAGCTTCCGGTAGCGGCGTTTGGCCGCCGGCCGGTACGGCTCGGGGAGGGCGAAGGGGTAGGCCCCTTCGAGCAACAGCAACGTGTCTCGGGTGTTGGGTTTCATCGGCCCCAAGGGTGGTTACTAGGGACGGCGAGTCGCGTCCCCCTCACCAGTGCATTAAATCACGCCCCTACCAGCAAGCTGGCAAACTCGCGAGGTCTCTATTTCTACCCAGATGAGGGGGAGGCTATCGAGAATTTTCTTGGAAAGGGTCCGGGAGGCGCCCCAGAAGGAGGCACGCCACCCCGAAACCTACGGCGGAGCCGGCGACCCCTGGCACCCACCACCAAGGGCCGCACCAGTCGAGACTGACGAAAGTCCCGATCAGAGATCCTATCAGCGTGCAGAAGAACAGCACCCCGTCCGTCGGAGTCATGGGTTCTCCATGTAGGGCTCGACCTTGGCCACGAGGTCCTCGACGAGGCGCTCCCACTTCCCCCGGCCGGAGAACCCTGGCTTCCTGGTGAACGCAGAGGGCTTCCACGTCCGTATGTACTCGTTGCCTTCCGCAACGGAGAGGTCGTCACCCACGGTGAAGAACTTGGGGAGCTTCTCTGTATCCAGCTTGCCGTCCTCCCCTTCGGCCTCGGCTAGCGTGCAGTCACGGCCTGGGAAGGTATGGGCCAGACCATCCCACCGGCACATGCCGGTGCGGACGTTGAGGCATAGCAGGGTGGTGTTCACGTCGTAGTCGAGCACGACGCGCCCACGCTCGACATCCACCTCCCACCTTTCCCGTTGCGGGAGGCGCTCATCGAGGAGGGCCAGCACCTTGCGGTGGTTTGGCGTCATTCGCCAGCGGGCGGCTCGGGGTCCGCCGGCCCTCCCTCGTTCGGCATCTTGATCCACTTCGCCTCCCGCGGGGCTGCGTAGGCGTTCTCGATCCACGTCTCGCCCGTGTAGACGTTGAGGATGTGGCAGCTACCACCCCCGTCACACCCGAAGGGGACGAACGGGGCCTGGGGCGAAGGGTCCACCACCGTCTGGGCATGGGCCTTGGTCGCGCCCCACAGGTGGCCGGCGGCGAGACCCGTGACAAGGCAGATGGCAACGATGGCCATCAGTGCCAGGTTCACCTTCCAGAAGGGCGTGGGTTTGGGAGTGTCGGACATGGTTCAGTTCCTCGGTCAGTTGTTGGCGGTCTCCATCCCGAAGCCACAGTGTTTGCAGTAGCCGTCTCCGGCATCTTCGCACGCTTCCGGACCCTTGCTGTCGTCTTTCCACCAGCAGGGCCACCTCCCGCGGTCGATCCCGTCGTCTCCGTAGTGGAGTTCCACCTTGGCGGCGAAGCGGAGCAACGCGGTCTCCAGATCGGTAGCGGCCGAGTTGAGGCGGTAGTCCTTGCTCGTCTCGTAGGGGTTGTCCCGTGGCCAGGGTTCTTCGGCAACGCGCTGCCACGGACCCCCCTCGACCCACGCCTCGAAGCGCGTGTTCTTCGAGTCGTCGTCGTGGTCGATGGTCTGGGTGTCCGGCTGGACGTAGGCGAACCGGATGTGGAAGCAGTCGGAGGACATCGGCCACTCGGGGTCCTCCGGGTGGCACCATGCCGGGTGCTGGTCGAGCCAGGTCAGGCGCTCTCGGCGCTCGTGGATGTCGGTGGGGATCGGTTTGAGGTCACGGTGTTGCATCGCCATCCTCCGGAGGAGTCAGCTTCTCCTCGATCTCGGCCAACAGGCGGTCTCGTATCTCGCGAAGCTCCAGCCGTTCCCTGTCGGCCCGGGAGCCTGTCTGGTAGTAGTTGACGAACTCCTTGCGGAGTGCCTCCCACCCCATCTCTCTTACTATGTCACGGAACCAGGGTAACGATTCGCGGGGGTGGAACTCCTTCTTCGTCTCGGTCAGCAGTTCCCGGATGCGGTCGAGCCAGCGGTTCGTGGACCACTGAGCCCCAGCCCAAAAGCACACGACCCCCGTGATGAGGATCGCCACCACCGCCCCGACCACCTGCTGGCTCATGTCTCGTCACTCCGCATCTCGTTGAGGAGCTTGTAGCGGGCCTTGCAGTGCCGTTTGCGATCCGCGGCCAGGCTCTCGCGGAGGAACTTGCTCTCCCACCCCCAGGGTCGACCGCTGTACTGTCCCCCGGTGTCGGCCGCCCGGCCATCCACCTTCACCTTCACGGTGGGGAAGAAGAAGTCCACCCAGCAGTGGGCCACGATCTTCACCCGGATGATGTGGCCCCCCACCCGGAGAATGGGAGACGTGAACTCCTCGAAGTTGCACTCGCGGGCGGTGATGGACCACCCCCACTCGGAGGGGTCCGTCCTTTCCAAGACAATCCTTGCCATCTCCTGCAGCTTCACAGCGCCTCCGTGTAGGTGTCGCCGTAGATGACCAGGGTGACCGTGCGTCGCTCGGTGTCGATGGTCAGGCTCGAACTCGGATCGCCCGAGAGGCGGCGTAGCTCCCCGTGGAAGGCTTCGAGGCTCTCAGCGAATCCCCGGGGGGTCACCGCTTGGTGGGCGTTCTCTACGGCCATCTGGAGGGCCATCTGAAAGCGCTCGGGGCTGGGGCGTGGTTCGGTCATCGTCTCGTCGTCCAGTGCCAGAATCTCAGGGTCGCGTTCGCGGCGATCACCGCCGGTAGGGTGCAGAGGTACGCGGCGTGTTGGAGGGTGTACCCTCCGATCGTCACTTTGATGCACATGCTTTCTTCCTGTTCTCGCGGGCCTGCTTCTCCGGCGTCTTGCCCTTGGCCGCGTTGCAGTCGTGGCACATCGTCTGGTAGTTCGAGATGCGGTCTTTGCCCCCTCTCGCGGCCGGCACGATGTGGTCCTTGGTCATCATCACCAGGCTGCCATCCTCCTTCACGGCCCACAGGTTGAAGTGGGCTCGCCTGTGGGGATGGTCCCTCTCGGCCCGCAGCAGGAAGAACTGACCTTCGATGCCGCAGTGGGCACACGCCAGTCCCTTGCGGAAGGTGTAGTAGCGATCCGAGGACATCCGAACCAGGTAGCCGTGGAAGCGGAGATCCCGCTTCCCGATGAGTTCGAGGACGACCTCCGGGCTGTAGGGCTCGGGGATGTCACGCGGGCTGGGGGGCTCGATCTTGGTCTTCATCAGCAATGCAGTCCTACGTCACAGTGTTCGTCGGGCATGGCTCCGCAGATGGGGCACTGGCCCGGTACGGTTGGAGGCGTCCACGCCGGGTGGATGTGCTCCCGGCGTTCCTCGATCTCGGCTTGGGTGTAGTCCTCGGGTGGGCGCCATCGGCTCACCCCTCGCTTGCGACGCCTGCGCCAGTCTTGGAGCCCCGTTCGGACCATGGTCGCCGTGAACGCGGCGAGGAATCCCACAATGCCGATCAGCAGCAGGACGGACACAAGGCCGACGACGAAAGCGAGAGGGCCGCTGAACTGAGGCATCGCTAGTCTCGCATCAGGCGGTCGAGGTCTGGGTCACCGCCCCGCCACCGGACGATGTAGGTGTGGTAGTCCGTTAGGTTGTCAGCGATGTCCCGTTCCTGGCTGATCTCGATGCGGGTGTGAAGGCCGAGGCTCTTGGCGACCCGCAGCTTGGCCTCCAGGTCAGGGTCCTTGCCGTAGTACGCTCCGCCGATCGGGGTCTCGGACTTGCCGTAGCTCTCAGCCCGCTCGATCAGCTTGGGCAACTCCTCCTTGGCCCACTTCCGGGCTCGCGCCATGTAGCCCTTGGTCTTCTTCTCGAAGGTGCGGCTCTCCGCCTGCTTGCGTTGGCGTTTCGCCTCCTCCTCAGACTCCCGCTTCTTCCGGCCCCGGGAGATGGCCCGCTTGATTGCGTTGTCCATGTCTTTCCTACCCCAACCTCCCGCTGTCTAACGCTATTTTCTTTCCTGGGGGTGGCCACAGAAAACGCAGAAGTCCATCGCCGGGTCCTCAGCCTCATCGAACCAGCAGAGCTTGGTGGGGGACTCGGGGCAGTCCCAGGAGCCCTCCCGGGGCTTCTTCAACCCAGGCTTCACCGCCTTGACGCGGTCCTCGTAGCGGTAGACCGAGCGGGCCTTCCAAAGCTCGTGCCGCATGGCCGGCTCCAGGAAGAACTCCCGCACATCGTGGTCGTCTGCCTCCTTCCCCATCTCATCCGGGTAAGCGAGCTTCGTGCGTCCGTGCCAGGTCAGCAGCCAGTAGTGGATGGCCTGGCGGTCCTCGGGCGTGATCTCGATGGTGAGGGTCAGCGTCTCGGTGTCTTTCATAGGTTCCTCAGATGAGCGTGAGGGGCGCCCGTGGCTTGGCCCTCTTGCCCTCAATGACCTGGGCCATGGCGCGAATCCAGATGGGGGGCGTCAGGAACAACGGGGCCACCTTCGACATGACCTCGACCACCTGCTCGCTCTGCGTCCGGAGCATCACCTGTTCACGGATCATCGGGAAGGTGGCCTCCAGGACCTCCTCGGCCCCATCGAGCCCCAGGTGAAGCACCAGGTCGGGGATCTCCTCGGCGTGTGTCGTGTGCCATGCCGGCAAGCTGTCGAGGTTGACGCTCATCCCTTCCGGTGGCCAGGTGTGGCGAGGCTGCGTCTCGATGGGCTCGTCGGGGTGGAAGGTCGAGCGATGGTAGTCCTCGTCCTCGGCGTCCATGCAGAGGGTCCACACGTCCTCACGGTCAGGGCCTGTCCCCTTCGTCGTGACCCAGCGGGGGTACTCCCCCTCTCCGACCTCGAAGGCGATCAGCAGCAGCTCAGGGGTGAGGTATCTGCGACCCATCCTCGCTCCGTCAGGCAGGTGTTTCAGCAGGGAGGGGTGAACCATAATCGTCTCCTAGCCGTCGAGTTCCGCGAGGGCCTTCTCGAAGTGGGCTTGTATCTCCGGGCCATCCCCCATCGGCAGAAACACGAAGAACACATCCCGGACACGGGGGTTCTCATCCAGCCCGCGGCTGACGGCTCGCATGGCGACCTGGGCACCGTCCGGCATCGGGAAGCCGTAGATGCCACAGGAGATGGCCGGGAAGGCGATGGACTCGAAGCCGAAGGTGCTCGCCATGTGGATCGCCGAGCGGTAGGCCGCGTCGAGATCGGCTTCGTTCTGGCCAGGGTACAGCGGCTTGGGGTTCCAGATGGGCCCGACGGCGTGGATCACGGCCTTGTTCGGCAGGTCGCACGCCGAGGTGACACGGGCCTCACCCGTCGGACAGCGGATGCCGTTCGCGTCGGCGGGGACCATGTCACAAGCCGCCTGCATCTTGTCGGGGCCTGCCGCCTTGAAGATGGCTCCGCAGACCCCACTACCTCCCCGCAAGCGATCGTTGGCCGCGTTGACGATGGCATCGACCTCCGGTTGGTTTGTGAGGTCTCCCGTCATGATGACGATGCGACTGTCCTGTCCAACACGAGCTTCCGTAGGCATCAGCATTCCTCTCCGTTGACGATGTAGTGGACACGGTGGGCCTCGGTGATGTCCGGGACCTCCCAGATCCGCATCAGCTTGTTTCGGATGTAGGACTCGGGGACCGCGTCCTCCCGGTCCTTGTTCTGCGTCCACAAACGATCCGGACCGGCCTCGATGTAGACGATCTCGACGCGGAAGTTGTAGTTGAGGAACAGGTTGAGCAACGCCAACCGCCGGGTGCGGTTGAGATTGACCGTGTTCCAGATGAAGGACTCTCCGGCTCGGAGGTGCTCCTTGGCGCGCTCCCGGGCTTGCTGGACGACGGGTCCCTGCTTGTCCCGGTGGCCCACGCCCATCTCCTTCCGCACGTCGTCGAGGGCGATCATCGGAAGCTCGGGGTGGTTCTTCTTGATCCAGTAGTCCTTGCCGCTGCCGGGGAGGCCGCACATGACGTAGACGGTCCCTCGGGTGTCGTCGAACGCCTCGTAGTGGGGGTTGCGGTCCTCCTTGCGGAAGTACATCACCCGGCTGTGGTCGTTGGCGAAGGAGAAGCGGCCATGGAGGCAGTCGAGTTCCTCGGCGTACCCCTCGAAGAGATCGATCGCGTCAAAGGACGTCCGGTTGTCCTCGCAGATGCGTCCTTCGGTGTCGGCTCGGCCGAGGGTCGCCAACATGCCAGGGCTCGCAAGCTGACTCACGCGGATCATGGTGCGTTCCATGTTCGCCTTCTCGACGAAGTGGTACGGCACCTGGTGGTGCAGGATCAGCCCACAGACGGCCTCCCGGAGCACGAAACGGACTCGCCCCTCCCAGAGGATGTAGCGAGCCAGCAACGCCCCCACCGGCCCGTGGCGAGGCGCTCGGATGCGGCCCCCTTCCTCTCGCGTGGTCCGGGGCTTCGCGACATCGTGCAGGAGAGCGGCGAGGAACAGAACCTGCTGCCCCACAGATAGTCTCTCCCGCCACGCCGGGTTTCTCACCAACGCCTCGGTGACCATGCGGGTGTGCGTCCACACGTCCCCTTCCGCATGGTACTCCGCGTCCTGGGCGCACTCCCGCATCGGCTGGACCCACGGCAACGCTTCGATGGAGTCCCACGGGATCGTCCAGTCGGGGGGTGCAGGGGTGGGGATCAGGTCATTCATCAGCTTGCGTTCCGTTCGGTAAGGAGCCCTCTCGGCCTCGACCTCTTCCAGGTGGTGGCCGTCGTGGCACTCCTTGCACACCACATCGCACTTCTTGACCTCAGCCAGCAGTGCTTCCCAAGAACAGTAGTTCCAGATCATGTTCGAGATGGAAGCGGTCTTTTGGCTCGGGTCCCGGTGGTGGTACGTGAGTTCGTGAACCGCCTTGTCCCGACTCCCGCACCGCTGGCACCCGGTCTCCCGCTTGTGCCTGGCGATCCACTCCTTCATCTGCCATCGGCGTTGCTTCTTCCCTTCCCGCGCCCTTCGACGCTTCGTCTCCTTCCGGCGGTAGTGGCGAGCAATGGCCCTCGTGATCTCCGGCGGGTAGTCTCCCTCGGCCATCTGTCCCTAGAGCCCCTCCCAATCGGCGGGGGCCCAAGGGGCTCCCTCTCCTGAAACGAGGATCGCCCGCTTGGGGGGCCATTGGAACCTCGTGACCCAACCCACAAGCGGGATCATCGCTTGCGTTGGGCCACCCGGCCCGGAGATGACCTCGACGACGGGCTGCTCGTTCCACAAGCCGTCCTCGCGCTTCGCAGCCCACACCTGATGAACGGCGGCAGCCGGCACCTCCATCGGGTGCTCGGCGTCGTACTGCTGCAACCCCTCATCGACCGGGGGGTGCTCGGGGCCGACGGTGAGCGTGAGGCTCCGTCCGTCATTGCGGGTCCACTCCTCGTTGTGTGTTCGGGTGTCATCCCGACTCCAGCCCGGATGGTTCTTCGTCCGGCGCCACCAGGGCCGTGTTTCGTGCCGGCCACCCCATCCGTACCGTTTCCAGATCTCCAGCATCTCACTACTCCTCGGGCTTCCAGTCAGCCGGAGCCCACGGGACTCCAGGCCCCGCAACCAAGATGGCGTGCTCGGGGGGCCAAGGGCCGAATCCGTCCCGTGGCTCCGTGCAATGCCAGGTCCTCGACGGCCGCAGTGGATCGTCGTGCTCCCCCAGACGGCAGCACACCATTTCGGCATCCTCCCGCACCAGCGTCACGGGTTTCTCGATGGCTGTGCGCTCACCAGGGGGCTGCACGCGCCACACCTGGCCGATGGCCGGGAGGGGGGCATCCATCGGCTTCTCGCGGTCGTAGGACTCCAACGCCTCATCGACGTTACCCTTGCTGCTCCCGTCCCAGAGGACCGCGTGGCCGTCTACCCGTACCCACTGCTCCTCCAGGTGGTGCATCCACTCGGGGTCCTCCATCTCCTCGGGGGTAGCTGGCGCCATCCCCACGAACTGCCACCAAGGGCGTCGGGGGTGGCGGCTGCCCTTGGTCAAGTAGGACTCCCACGGGGCGTAGAAGCCGTAGCGCTGCCAGACGGACACCTTGTCACTCATCGTCACCCTCCGTCTGGTCGAACAGCGTGATGACTTTCCCACCCTCGGGGTCATCCGGCGTCACCGCCCCGATGGAGTCGGCGAACGCACCGCTGAACATGGTGAAGGCGTCGGCCAGCGTGCCGGCTGCCTCGACGAGATCACCGATGGGCACTTCCTGGCCCGTGGCCTTGTTCAACAGGACGATCTGCGACTCTCCGCTGACGACACGGGCCGTCGCCACAGGCTCGG
>Ga0180433_10009247_pt1 | contig 12099 bp, 11 predicted proteins | sample SS_ome_8_FD_132980 | JGI IMG/M metagenome (GOLD analysis project Ga0180433, IMG submission 132980) | Hypersaline lake sediment archaeal communities from the Salton Sea, California, USA - SS_1_D_1 metaG | ecosystem: Environmental > Aquatic > Non-marine Saline and Alkaline > Hypersaline >... | reverse complement strand
CCGTGTTTCAGGCGGGAGGCGGGCTCGTACGGCAAGGATACCAGAGGGCTTAATCGGGTTCACCAGTTCGACAAGGTGGAGCTGGTCAAGTTTGTGGAACCGGAAGCCAGCTACGACGAGTTGGAGAGCCTGGTGGGAAATGCGGAAGCTGTACTCCAGGCCCTGGCCTTACACTATCGCGTGAATCTGCTCTGCACCGGCGAGTTGAGTTTCGCGGCGGCCAAGTGTTACGATCTTGAGGTGTGGAGCCCCGGGCAGGAGAGATGGCTGGAGGTTTCCTCCTGCAGTAACTTCGAAGACTTCCAGGCGAGAAGGGCGGGCATACGGTATCGCCCTTCCGACGGCGGCAAAACCCGGTACGTACACACCCTCAACGGGTCCGGGGTGGCTCTTCCCAGGACCATTGTGGCGATCATGGAGACCTACCAGACCGGGGATGGTAAGCTCAGGGTGCCGGAGGCGCTTGTGCCCTTCATGGATGGGGTAGAGGTCATTGAGTGAGAGTCCTGCGGGCGATGGTGAGGGGGGTGGTTTCCTCGTTGACCGGACCGCAGGAAGGCTCGCCCGCTGGCTCAGGATTCTCGGGTTTGACACCCAATATATGCCAACCTGTGACGCCGCGGCCATTGCCCGGCGGGCAAGACAGCAAGGGAGGACGGTCGTAACAAGGAACGGCGACCTTTCCGAGAGGTTGGGCGCAAAGGGCATTCTGCTAACCAGCGGACAGATCGAGGAGCAGATCAGGCAAGTTGTGGAAGAAGTGGGCTCTGAAAACCTCGCCCCGTTCTCGAGATGCAATGCCTGTAACGAGAGATTGATACCGGTTCCCAGGGAGAGTGTAGAGGGCAGGGTGCCTGCCTACGTATACGAGCACCAGAAGAAATTCTCCATGTGTCCGGCTTGCGGGCGCTACTACTGGCAAGGTACGCACTGGCGTATTATGCGCCAGGAGATCGAGAGAATACTGGAGAATACTGGGAGGTATGAGTGATGAAGACGGATAGGGTTGTAACCGAGCAGGCCATTCCGGTCATAAAGGTGGAAGGAGATACCATTCCGGAGGTCTGGGAAAACGCGGTACTCAGGTGTTGGCAGGAGGGTATCGGCATTCGGACGGAATACGACAGGGAGGGCGACCCGCCGAGCAAAGACTGCACCATGATAATGGTGATCAGAGATCCGATGCGCGAGCCGAGAATTCACCGGGCCTTTCCGGGCGGCCTGGAGGACCTCGAGATCTACCGGCTCGAGGTTGTTGAAGGCATACACGACGATTGGATAAAGCCTGAGGAGGGAAAGTGGAGCTACACCTATCACGAGAGGCTCTTCTCCTATAGTCACGGGGAGGAGAGGATAAATCAGATCGACTACATAATCGGCAAGCTGGCAGAGGCACCCTATTCGCGCAGGGCGCAGGCCATCACCTGGAACGTGAAGACCGACCGAACGGTGACCGATCCCCCATGTCTGCAGCGTCTCTGGTGCAGGCTGACCGAGGGTGACAACGGCCTTGTTCTTAACATGAACGGGCACTGGCGTTCCCGGGACGCATACAAGGCGGCCTTCATGAATCTCTGGGCTCTCACCGACCTCATGAGGGTGGTGGGGGAGCGGCTCTCTGAGCGGCTGCGAACCCCGGTCAGGCTGGGGCGCTACGTGGAGATGGTAGACAGTTTTCACATCTACGGCTCATACTTCAAGGAGTTCGAGGGGTTCCTGGGTACGGTTGAGAAGCGGAGATTTGAGGACAGGGTCTGGGAGTCCCGCTTCGCCCAATCTCATTTTGAAGACGCCCGGCGGAAGATCAGGGAGGAATCTTGATTTTTCGCCGACTTCGGTTAGGTTGTGTTGGGAGGGGCTAGCAGATGCGTTTCATGTCGATCGCCAAGCCGGCCAGGGCAAGGACGCTTGCATTTGTGGGGGCGATGGTGCTGGTTGGCCTTGTGTTCGCTTATACCTACTCGCTTGTACGGAGCTTCGAGCGACAGACCGACACGCTGACGCGTGTGTTCGCGAACTTCTGTGCCGCCGCGACCTTCCCGGCAACCCGGGATCAGGACCTGCGCTATATTTTCAATGAGGTCGTCAAAGACATCAATTTCCCCATAGTCATAACCGACACCCGCGGAATCCCTTATACCTGGAAGAACATAGGGGAGAACCTCAAGCCGGATGAAGTCACCTGGGAGGACTTTGCGGCGGCGAATCCCAACGAGCCGCAACGGGGTGTGATAGGAGTGGTGATGCGCATCGTAGAGGACATGGACGAACAGCACAAGCCTGTCACCATGATAGATCCCTCCACAGGCAGGTTTATCGGCACGGTTCACTACGGCCGTCCGGCTATAACCGAGGGCTTGAGCTGGCTGCCCCTGGTCGGAGCAGGCCTGCTCGGATTGTTCTTCATCATGGGATATGTCGGCATACGTAGCATAGTGGAAGGTGAGAGGAGATCGATATGGGTGGGCATGGCCAAGGAGACGGCCCACCAGCTGGGCACCCCGCTTTCCTCTCTTATGGGCTGGCTCCAGCACCTCAAGGAGCGATGCGCCGACGAGCGCATGCGGGACACCGTCAGGGAGATGGAAAAAGACATATTGCGCCTGAGCAAGATATCGTCGAGGTTCGGAAAGGTGGGCTCGAAGCCGCGTCTGGACAAGGAAGACATTGTAGAGATAGTCAGAAGCGCGGTTGACTACCAGAGGCGGAGGCTGCCCTCTTTCAGCAGGGAAGTGGAGATCCGGGAGCATTTCGGAAACATCCCGCCGACCGCGGTCAATGCGGACCTCATAGAGTGGGCGGTTGAGAACCTGCTCAAGAACGCGCTCGACGCGATAGATAAACCGAAGGGGATAGTGGAGGTGCGTACCACCTTCCTACCCGGACAGTCTATAATCTCAATTGAGATCGAAGACAATGGCCGGGGCATGGACGCCCGTGAGGCCAAGAGGATCTTCGAACCGGGTTACAGCACGAGGCGGGGTGGTTGGGGTTTGGGACTGCCTCTGGCCAGGCGGGTGGTGGAGGAGTATCATAATGGAAAGCTAAGGCTCCTCAGAACCTCGCCCGGGAGAGGTTCATTGTTTGTTATCGAATTACCTGTATCGGGGGAAGACCTGGAAACCGGAAGGCGGCGCTGATGGCTGTAAAGAAGGGGTCGATTCTGTGGGTCGATGATGAGATAGACCTGCTCAAATCCCAGATCATGTTCCTTGAGGAAAGAGGCTACAGGGTGAAGCCGGTTTCCAACGGCGAGGACGCGATCGGTCTGGTTGAGGAAGAGCCGTTCGATTTGGTGCTGTTGGATCAGATGATGCCGGGCATGGACGGTCTTGCCACTCTTGTAAAGATCAAGGACGCGGCCCCTTCGCTGCCGGTGGTTATGATAACCAAGATGGAAGAAGAAGATCTGATCGACGAGGCGCTTCGAAAGAGGATCGATGACTTCCTTCTCAAGCCGGTCAATCCCGTCCAGATACTCTCCGCCGCACGCAGGATACTCGAAACCAGGCAGATACGGGAGACAGAGCTATCCCGTGAATTCGTCGAGGACTTCAACGCCATCGAAGACATGAAGTCCCAGGCCGATGGGTGGTCGGACTGGCTGGATATCCACATCAGGCTCAGTGATTGGGATGTGAGACTGGATCAGTATCCCGACAGCGGGCTTATGCAGAGCCACCTCGATCAGCGGAAACAGTGCAATGTGGGATTCGCCCAGTACATCGAAAAGAACTATAAGGGCTGGGTGAAAGACGGCGATAGACCCTATCTTTCGGTTGATGTCATGGCTACCTTCGTTGCCCCCCATCTTTCCGCGGGGAGGAAAGTCTACTTCATAGTGATCGATTGCCTTAGACTGGACCAGTACCTGGCTATTGAGTCCATGCTGGAGCCATACTTCGCCGTCAAGAGGGACTATTACTATTCGATCCTGCCCACGGCCACCCCGTATTCGCGGAATGCCATCTTCGCCGGGCTCTTCCCGAGCGAGATAGCCGATAAGTATCCCCAGTACTGGGACGAAACGGGCTCGGATGAGATGGGTAAGAACAGGTTCGAGAGACAGCTTCTGGACCGTCAGGTGAAGAAGATGGGAATGAAGCTGAGCCCCTCACCCAAGTATCTCAAGATCTACACCGCCGATGAGGCAATGAATGTAAGAAAACAGATACCGACCTTCCAGAACATACCTCTGGTCGCGATGGTTTTCAATTTCGTGGACATAGTCGCGCACAGCAGGTCTGAATCGGTGGTTCTCCAGGAGATCCTGCCGGATGAATCGGCCTATCGGAGCTTCACCAGATCGTGGTTCCTCCATTCTCCCCTCTTGGATATCCTCAAGGCCGTGTCGCTACAGGATGCGGTAGTGGTGCTTACGACGGACCACGGGTCGATTCTCGGCAAGAGATCGGCTGTGGCCCTGGGGGACCGGGAGACCTCGACGAATGTCAGATACAAGTACGGTACCAATCTAAACTGCGACGAACGGCAGGCGGTCCGCCTGAAGGAACCGCTCGATTACAAGCTCCCGGGAGGTGGGGTCAACAAGAATTACATTATCGCCAAGGAAGACTACTACTTTGTCTATCCTACCAACTTCCACGAGTACGAAAGGCACTATAGAGACAGCTTCCAGCACGGCGGCATATCCATGGAAGAGATGATACTTCCATGCGTAACCCTAACCCCTAAGAGATAAGACAGTGGTCCATCTCATACGTGTACTCTCCAAAGCACCCGAAGAAACCCGCGATCTCGGGAAAAGACTGGGACGGGTGGTTTCCCGGGGTGATGTGGTGGCACTCACGGGTGACCTCGGCAGCGGCAAGAGCATCCTGGCCCGTGGGGTTCTCGAAGCCCTCGGTGTGGAAGGCGACATGCCCAGCCCGAGTTTTGTAATAGTGGCAACCTATGAGACCCCGACGCCAGTGAATCACATAGATCTATACAGGCTCGAGGATGCGGGCCAGGCGATGGATGTCGGGATCGAGGATCTGCTTCATTCCGGTGATATCTCGATTGTCGAATGGGCTGACCGGTTGGGTGAGTTGCTTCCGCCCTCGAGCATAAGGGTCGGGATCGAGGCAGCCGGTGAGCGCAATCACCGGTTGGTATCGATCGAGGCGTCTTCACTGGAGACTAAGACCAAACTTATGGACCTGGCGGGCTCGCTGGTGAGGTTCCGACGGGAATGATAGTACTGGGTATCGAAACTTCTGGTGATCTTTGCGGATGCGCCGTGGTTGATGGGGGGCGTCTGCTGGGGGAAGTGGTGTCGAGTGTGCCAGGGGAGCACGTTGAGAGACTGGTACATCTCATCGGGAGCCTGCTTGAAGAAATATCGATCGGGGTAGACGGACTTGACGGGGTTGCAGTGTCCCTGGGCCCCGGGTCCTTCACGGGGCTGAGGATCGGATTGGGGACCGCCAAGGGGCTATGCTTCGGAACGGGCTTGCCGCTGGCGGGAGTACCCACGCTGGACGCCATGGCCGAGACCGCGTGTCCCTGGACGGGCAATATTGTCCCGGTGCGGGACGCCCGCCGGGGTGAAATATACACGGCCTCCTACAGCAGCGTCGAAACCACTGTGGAGCGGATTTCCGAATATCGCGCGCTGGAGCCTGAGCGCCTTGGCCGGGAGATCCGTGAACTAGCCGGGAGGGGAAAGACTCTGGTGTCCGGTGATGCGCTTAGCCGCTATGGTGAGCTCCTCCGCGGACTGCTGCCTGATGACGTGGTGTTCCTGCCAAGCGAGCGCTGGATCCCGAGTCCCCGCGTGGTGGCGGCTATCGGTATGCGCCTGATAGGGGAAGGGAAGGTTCTCGATGTCGGCAGCTCGGAGCCGCTGTACGTTAGGCCTTCGGAGGCCGAACGGCAGGCGGGCAAAGGCAAAGGACCGGCAGGCCATGGTTCCTCTCAGTATTAGAAGAATGTCTCCGGCCGATATAGACGAGGTACTGCGTATCGAGCAGGACCTGTTCACGATGCCTTGGTCCAGGGCCAGCCTGCTTTTCGAGGCCGGAGATAATCGGAACGCCTTATCCATAGTGGGCATGGACAAAGCCGGGATCGTCGGCTATGGTATCGGCTGGTTTGTCAATGACGAATTCCACATAGGAAACGTGGCGGTTGCCAGGGAGAAACAGGGCCGGGGTATTGGAAGGCGGCTTCTGGAATATATGCTCGGTGAGGCCTTGGCGCGCGGCATCCGAGTTGCTACACTTGAAGTCAGGGTGAGCAATGTAAAGGCCATCAGGCTCTATCGCAGGTATGGCTTCAAGGGTGTCGCTATCCGCAAGCGGTATTACGGCGACAACGGGGAAGACGCACTGGTAATGCTCGCCGAGCTGGAAGGCGGCGGGGAGCGTCGCAAGCGGGGTGAGGATGAGACTTATGAACGACAATGAGATATCGGCGGCGTCCGCTTACCTCAGACAGCGCATTCCCCATAGCCCGGGACTGGCGATCATATTGGGCTCCGGGCTGGGAGGGGTAAGAAAGGCCTTCCGGACGGTGCGCGCCTTTCCCTACCGGTCGATACCCCATTTTCCGGTCTCCACGGTTCACGGTCACAGGGGGGAGCTCGTGCTGGCATCGCGGGGCGGTCTCAAGGCATGGATAATGGACGGCAGGGTGCATGTTTACGAAGGGGGCGATCCCGGTCGTGTGACATTGCCGGCCCAGGTGCTTGCGCGGCTGGGGGCGGGAACCATGATAATCACCAACGCCGCCGGGGCCGTCAGCGATAGACTATCCCCCGGTGACATCATGTTGATCGAGGATCAGATAGATCTTATGTGGAAGGGTGTATTCGGGATGACCGGCCTGCCCGATGTCAGGCATAGGCCCTATTATTCGCGGCGCATGCTGGACCTGGCTGAGAAGATGGCCCGCGAGAAAAGGGTCCCGGCTTCGAGAGGAGTGCTTCTGGCGGCTACCGGGCCGTCATACGAGACCAGGGCGGAGGTACAATTTGCTCGCAAGGTCGGGGCGGATGCTGCTACAATGTCCACGATACCGGAGGTGACCGTGTGCCACCGGTTGGGTGTAACGATTTTGGGCATGTCACTTATTACCAATGTGGCTGCTCGACCCAAGGGAGGCCACGAGGAGGTTTTGGTGGCGGCACGGCGGGGCAGTAAAGATCTCGAGAAGCTTATCCTTGCCGTGGCGGGCGCGATAAAGGGAGAGACATGAGCTGGTTCAAGCGTATAGAAAGGGGTTTGGTCGGGGGCGGCAAGCGGGAGATGCCCGACGGCCTGTGGCGAAAGTGCGATGGGTGCGGAGAGATAGTCTATGAGAGGGTGATACAGCGCAACAACTGGACCTGCATCAAGTGTGGTCACCACTTCATGATAAGCGCCAGGGAATACATCTCGCTCTTATCCGATGAGAATACTTTCGAGGAATCGGACGCTGAACTCAAATCCAATGACCCCCTCCAATTCCGTGACTCAAAGAAGTATACCGACAGGCTTCAGAGCGCTATGAAGAAGACTGGACTCAACGAAGCCGTGGTAACCGGGACCTGTACCGTGGCAGATCATCGGGTCGTGATCGGGGCTCTGGATTTCAAGTTTTTGGGCGGAAGTATGGCCTCTGTGGTAGGTGAGAAAGTGGCCAGGGCGACCCGGAGGGCCATTGAGGAACGCAGGGCTCTGATCCTCATATCGAGCTCGGGGGGCGCTCGAATGCAGGAAGGCATACTCTCCCTCATGCAGATGGCCAAGACCAGCGGGTGGTTGGGCAGGTTGTCCGAAGAGGGGTTGCTCTACATATCCATACTCACACACCCTACCACGGGCGGCGTCACCGCGAGCTTCAGTATGCTCGGGGACATAATAATCGCGGAACCGGGGGCCTTGATCGGTTTTGCCGGTCCCCGGGTTATCGAGCAGACAATCAACCAGGAACTGCCGGAGGGCTTCCAGCGTTCGGAGTTTTTGATGAAGCACGGCATGCTTGACATGGTCGTATCCCGGACAGAAATGAGAAAGACCCTGGTAAGTATCCTCGACTTCTTCGGCGATCTGGAGAAGCCGGTGGAAGAGAAACCAAAGCCGGCCATACTTATGACCCCACCCCACATCGAGGTGAAAGCCGATACCGAAGAGAACCCTCCGCCGGCCGGAACCGGCGAATGAGGAAGCTTTCATACCGTAGGGCGGTAGACTTCCTTTTCGGCCTGGAGACGTCGGGCATAAAGCTGGGGCTCGAGCGAACGATCAATCTCCTTGAAGCCTTGGGGAACCCCCACCACAGATTCAAGAGCGTGCATGTGGCGGGTACCAACGGCAAAGGATCGGTCGCTTGCTATCTCAACTCAATCATGTTCCACAGCGGTATGAGGACGGGGCTTTTCACTTCACCCCATCTTGTCGATTACAGAGAGCGGGTCAGGGTGAACGGAGCCGCGGTTTCCCGCGGGGATGTCGCCGGCCTTGTGTCGGACCTCGAGGGGCCCGTCCTTGAAACCGGAGCGAGCTACTTCGAGGCGACTACGGCACTGGCTTTCGAGCATTTCGCGAGAAAAGGCATCGAGGTGGGTGTCATAGAGGTTGGTATGGGCGGGAGACTGGACTCCACCAATGTGCTCAGCCCGGTCGTGAGCTGCATCACCTCAATCGATTTCGACCATACGAAGTACCTGGGGAGGACCCTGGCCCGGATCGCGGGTGAAAAGGCCGGCATCATCAAACAGGGAATTCCCGTCCTTTGCGGACGCCTATCACGGCGCGCCTCGGATGCAATACGTTCGGTGGCGGCGGACAGGAAGAGCCGTGTGTTCGAAATGGGCAAAGACGCCTCATTCCACATTCTAAGAATGGATATGGATGGTTCCAGCTTTGAATACAAAGGACCCGGCGGCACCAGGCTCTTGGAGGTCAAAGCTCCCGGGCTGGGTCACGTAACCAATGCGGCTACGGCCCTCTTGGCCGTGGATGTAATGAGGTTGCAGGGGTTCAAAATAGACGAGCAGGCTGTTGGCGCAGGCCTCAGGCGCGCGGTGTGGCCGGGGAGGTTTCAGGTAGTTAGGCGAAGGCCCCTGGTAATACTTGACGCCGCGCACAATGTATCAGGTACCAGGCTGCTGGTGAAGTCCCTGAAGGCACTGGGCTTGACGGATTTGGTTATCGTCTTTGGCGTATTGCGAGACAAGGACTACAGTGCGATGCTCTCTTTGCTTTCGAGCCGATCGGAGAGGTTGGTATTCACCAAACCGGATTCGAAGCGAGCCCTGCCGCTGGCAGAACTCAAGAAGGCGGCCCGGGGATTGGGTCTTCATTTCGATGCCACAGCGTCGGTCGCCAAGGCTGTGAGAACCGCCCTGGACATAGCCGGGACCGGCCGCCCCGTGCTCATATGCGGTTCGCTCTATTCACTCGGCGAGGCTATGCAGGCGCTTGGTTACAAGCCTTACCGGGTGAGAGTCAATTAGGTGACAGGTACGCAATTCAGAACAAAGGGCGCTGCCGGGGACTTGATGCTTTCCCCAAGGGAAAGCATCATGTCCCCTTTGTTCTGAATTACGAACCAGTCACCCCAGTCACCCCGGACTCTCCGCCGGGCGTCCGGAGCGACAGGACCCGTGAGGCAACAACGTGGGGTAGGGAGGCCGGACCAATCGTCGGGCGTGGAAGCCCGACGCAACAAAGGTGACATCGGGACTGAGGGCTTGTAAATGATGCGGGTCTGGTTTATCTTTACTTGGCCGCGGCCGGCATATGGTGGAATAACGCCTTGACACCCGAAGCGGCGCAAAACTATACTCTGGTTGCCTGGAGGAGCATATGGCGGACGTAGTTCTTAAGAATGTCACCAAGGTATTCGCGGGCAATGTAGTCGCGGTGAATGATGCCTCGATCGAGGTAGCGGATCGCGAGTTCTTAGTGCTGGTGGGCCCTTCCGGGTGCGGCAAGTCGACCTTCCTGCGCATGATCGCAGGACTGGAGGAAGCCAGTTCCGGAGAAATCTACATAGACGGAAGACTGGTGAACGACGTTGCCCCCAAGGACCGGGACATAGCCATGGTGTTTCAGAACTATGCGCTCTATCCCCATATGAGCGTCTTCGATAACATGGCCTTCGGTCTTAAGCTCAGGAAGTTCCCGAAGCCTGAGATAAAAGAGAGGGTTAAAGAGGCCGCCCGCATCCTCGGAATAGAGAGTCTGCTTGATCGCAAACCCAAGGCCCTCTCGGGCGGGCAGCGCCAGCGGGTTGCGGTTGGAAGGGCGATCGTCCGTAAACCCAAAGTCTTCCTGTTCGATGAACCCCTTTCCAATCTTGATGCCAAGCTCAGGGTCCAGATGAGAACGGAGATATCGAAACTGCATAGCAGGCTCCAGGCAACGATGGTCTATGTTACGCACGACCAGATAGAGGCGATGACCATGGGCGATCGCATCGTGGTGCTCAAGGACGGATTGATTCAGCAGGTTGCCGACCCCATGACCCTCTATGATTCGCCGGTCAACAAATTCGTGGCTGGTTTCATCGGGAGCCCTGCCATGAATTTCGTCGAGGCGAAGCTCGAGAAGAACGGCGATATGTATCTTGATGAAGGGACCTTCAAGGCCGAAGTTCCATCTGCGATGACAGAGAAGCTTAAGCCCTACCTTGATAAGCAGATCACTTTTGGGGTAAGGCCGGAGGCGATAGGTGACAAGGCCGCGGGAGAGGAGGGGCGCCGGGTGGGCTTCAAGGCGAAGGTGGAGGTTGTGGAGCCCATGGGAAACGAAACCATCGTGTACGTGACGACGGGCCGGACACCTATAGTGGCACGGCTGATCACAAGGGAAGAGATCGAGCCCGAATCCGAGATCGAACTGTTCATAGATATGAGGAGAGTGCACTTCTTCGACCCCGAGAACGAGGCCACCATTGTTTGAGGCCGAATGTCCCACGCCGATACCTGCCGGGAGTCGCCACCCTCTATAAGGTTAGAATTGCGGCTATGAAGTCTCGCATCCTGTTCTCGGTGCTGGCGCTCACCCTGATGCTGCCGGTCGTCATCCATTCCCAGGAACGGTTTGACGTTTCGGCGGACAATCTCCTCGGAACAAGAACCGATAGCTCAGAAACAGTGGTACTCGAAGGCAACGTACGGATCTTGCACGGAAACACCTTGGCAACCGCTGATTCCGGTATCTACGACCGCATAAGGGAGATAATCAGACTAATAGGCAATGTGGCGGTTGAGGAAGGCGACGTTGTGATCAAAGGCGAGCGGGGCCGCTATCTGAGGAACCTTAGGGAGGTTGTTTTTCCGCGGGGCATCGAGGTCAGAGATACCTCGGCTACGATGCAGGCCGATTATGGAATATACGATCTTGACACCGAGATTCTCGATGCTGCGGGCCATGTAGCCTATAGCGAGGGGCCCAGGACGATCCGGGCCGACAGCGCGGTCTACTCCCGAGCGACGGGGTTCGTCCGGACCCAGGGTGGCGTATACATGGCAGACGAAGACTACGGGGCCGTCCTCAGGGCGGAAGAGGTCACCTACAATCGTTCCAGGGGTTTCGGCCTGGCCGTGGGTGGGCCCTGGCTGGAGATACTTGAGGGGGACGGGAGGGAAGGTATGGACATCACAGCCGACTCGATGGAGCTCTATGTTGATGAGCGGAGGGTGGTTGCTGTAGGTGACGTCACGATACTCCGCGGTAAGACCCGCGCCGACGCCGGCCGGGCGGTCTTCCTGGAGAGCGAGAATAAGACGGTTCTTACAGAAGATCCCGTGGTAACGGAAGGTGAAAGCTCGATAGCGGGCGAGACTATAACTGTCTTCACGGTCGAAGGCGAGATATCAAGCGCAGTGGTGTCGGGGGCGGCCCGTTCGGTCTATGACCCGCCTGACGGCGAGAGGACCGAGTTCAGCGGTGACGTGGTAGAGATGGGTTTTGCCGGGGGCGAAATGTCGGAAATGATAATCAGGGGAGAGGCGGATGGAGTCTTCTTTCCCACGGATACGGACACCCTGACTGAATCGGTGCGAAACGAGGTCCATGGAAACGACATCAGGTTGACCTTCGAAGGTGGAGAGGCCAAGACGGCCACACTGTCGGGAGGCGTGACCGGTGTCCATAGACTTGCCGG
>Ga0180433_10009245_pt1 | contig 12100 bp, 6 predicted proteins | sample SS_ome_8_FD_132980 | JGI IMG/M metagenome (GOLD analysis project Ga0180433, IMG submission 132980) | Hypersaline lake sediment archaeal communities from the Salton Sea, California, USA - SS_1_D_1 metaG | ecosystem: Environmental > Aquatic > Non-marine Saline and Alkaline > Hypersaline > Sediment... | reverse complement strand
CCATCTCGTAGAGCGTAGTGTCGCCGTAAGTGGTCCATCGCTCGGCCGCATAGTCCAGATAATACTGGTTAAAGTTGTCCACAAAGCCCTGCGCCGCCTCGGTAGTGGCGGTGCTGGTGGCCACGCTCAAGTAGGCCCAGTCAATGAACTTTTCGGTTTGACTAAAGATGATGGTATGGGGCGTGGTGATCTGCTCGATGAGAAGCGTGGGAGTGAAAAAATAGCGTACGAGGATAGGGTCGGCCACCGTCTCGGTCAACGATTGCATCCGATCGGGGTAGCTCATATAGCCGGTGACGTTCGACGTGACGGTGATTCCGGTCAGGTTATCCACGCCCAGGTTATAGATCTTGAGCAAGCGGTCGGATTCGAACGACACTTGGCCAAAATGAGTGTCCGTCACACCGCCAAAGTAGACCACGTCCAGCGGATCCTCGGTGCCTTCGATCGAGACCCCAGGGACATCTGGGCCGGCGGAATCGTAGTAAGCGCGCAGCGCGATGGCCAGGTTCTCGCGGATGTAGGCATAATCCAGTCCCGGCAGGTCAGGGTCAGCCACGCCAAAGATAACCACCTCTCCTCGCGCCTCATCGTAGGTGGCGCCGACGATGTTGCTGATGGATGGCACTACAGATGCCTGGACGGCCCCACTCACGCGCTCGACCGGCCCATCGAGCTGTGCAGGGACTGTTGTCTGTTGCAGCGCGGCAGCGTGACTCGCACGAGCGCCCAGCGATATGCCTCCCAAGACCAGGACGAGCGACATCAGCGCCAGAGCCAATGGAGCAAATAACCGTTCTAACTTATTCATTTCCCCTCTCCTCTGTGGACAGAATCGTTTTAGCGTTCGCGGTGGTTTAGGTTCTCAAGCGCCTGGCGGATCATCGGCAGCCTCGAAAATCCGACTTGCTCACCCTTGTCAAGGGCCTGTTGGTAGTAATCTCGGGCTTTTTCTCGCTGGCCCCGTTGTTGAGCCAACGTGCCAAGTTGGTAGAGCGATTGGACAGCATCGTGGGGCAATTCTAACTCCAGGCGAATGTCCAGGCTGATCTGGTAATGTTCCTCTGCCTCCCGCCACCTGCGCATCGCTTGGGCGACAAGGCCAAGCTGCTGGCGGCAGCTCGCAACCTCCTGCCGGCGATTGAGGGCTTGAAACATATTCAGTGCCTCGTGCAAATGATCCAGTGCTTGCCCATACTCCCCTTGCAGATAAGCCAGGGTGCCCAACTGCACCGTGGCGACAGCCTGGTTGTGGCGTTCTCCGGCCTCCAAAACCCTTTCATAACGAACCTGTGCCTCGTCATAGTTTCCCTGCTGCAGGGCCAATGTACCCAGAGAGATCAGCGCCGACGACTCGCCCCACCTATCGCCTACCTCCTTGGCCAGTTTCAATCGCGCCTGGTACTCGTCCTCGGCTTCCTGGAGATCACCCTGCTCCTCGGCAAGTATGGCCAGGTGGAAGTGGATGTCGGCGAGCAACAGACGATCCTCCTCTGCTCCAGCGTAACCCTGAGCGCGTTCCAAACGTCGGCAGGCCTCGTTCAAGCGGCCTTGTTGGAGGGCAACCCGTCCCAGATCGAGCCACGCGCCAGCCTGCAATCGCCTCGTTTCCCAATCGTCGCCGCCTTCTACCAGGCTCAGGCTGGTCTGCAAACATCGTTCTGCCTCGTCAAAGTCGGCCCGATCCATTGCCAGGATCCCCAACTGCCGCCGGTCACGGGCTTGACCAGGGCGATCACCAATCTGGCAATGGAGCTTTAGCGCTCGTTGATACTGCTTTTTGGCTGCATCCCGCTCCCCTCGCGCGTGGGCCAGCCAGCCCAGGCGGCGCCACGCCTCGGCCTGGATCACAAGCTCGCCCTCATCCTGTGCCGTATCTATGCTTTGTTGATAACAAGACGCTGCGTCCTCGTACTCACCCCGTCCATCCTGAATCAGCCCGATGTAGAATTTCCAATGGGCCCAGGCCTTTTTGTTCTGTAAATGCTCAGCAGCTTTCAGGGCATTACCGACACGTTGGGCAGCTTCGCCCCAGTGACCCTGCAAGTACAAGTACTCTTTCAACCCACTCATAAAGTCGAGCACAAATTTCCATTGCTCCTCCTGATAGGCGCGTGTCATCGCTGTCAGGATAGTAGGATGTTCAACCTCCAGAGCGTCAAAGTCAAGCTTCGACACTTGAGGATGTTCCTTGGTGTAGGTCAGGTAGCGCAAGACGTAATTGTTGTGTGTGTGCTGTACGTAGGCCCCCCAATCACGATTCTCGTTCATCGGTCCGCCCACTCCTTGGTGATATCAGACTTGATGAAATATTGGGTCAAGGAGTGAAGAGCAAAGCGCTCCCGTTCGACCGGACCGAGCTTATCCACCAACGACAGTGTGATCAACTGGTCCATCGCCGCCCAAAAGTCGTCCGCTTCTTCTACCTGGCTGATCTCCTGCACGTCCTCGACCGCGCCGCCGGTGATGGGGGGAAAGACCGACATATCCACCAAAGCCATACGAGCGTTCATATCCAGCATCTCCCAAGAATGTTGGTAGACAAACCGGTAGAATTCGTAATCCTGACCGCTGAACGAGGCCTGTCTCAGCGCGTCAAGCACTATTGCCATCGGCTGGCGGCTCATCTGGCCGACGACCAGCTTCATCGCCAGGGGCGCGCCGCCGGTGACCTGGTGGATCTCGACCAGGCTCCTCCGTTCGGCTTGAGCGACGGCCTCAATGCCCCTCTCCTTGCTCTCCTCGCGTAAGAACATCACGCCCTCGTCCTCGGGAAAGCCGCTCAGGTTGATCGTGAACACGCGCTCGTGCCTGACCTGGTGGCGGCTGGTGATGAGCAACTTGCTCTGCCCCAGGATCTGGAACAGGCCGGCCACCAACTGTTCGCTTTCGCGAACAGTTTCCAGATTATCCATCGCAACCAGCACCCTTCTCTTTGCCAACAGGTGCTTGACCGCCGCTTGCTTTTGCTCTGACGGCATCTGAGCGATGTCTACTCGGCCGCACTGACGGCCAATGTCGCTCAGCAACTCGTCAAAGGTGTGAGTGGAATCTTGCGCCTTGATCGAGCTCTCGCCGACAAAATACTCCGTCTTGGCGCTGGCCCAAACGATGCGGTCAAAGAGTCGCTCCTGCTTGCACCGTTCCGCTACCTCGCGGGCAAGCGCGGTCTTGCCAATCCCGCCCAGCCCGACGATGGCGATCATTGGCTTGTATTTTGGATCGCGCAGCCCACTCATTGTCTCCTTCATCTCGTCAAAGCGCCCCACGAGCCGGTGGTAAGCCTTGGGAGGCAAAGTCAAAGGCACGCGGGGGGAGCTTTCATCAGCAGGGGGGTGGTATACGTGCTTATCTCCGTGGACGACATCGCCATATTGCTGCTGCCCGCCGACGTGGACGGGACCCTCCCCGCCCGCAATGGTGCCGACGACTGCGCCGCTTTCCTCTACCGCATCTACTTTCTGGCGGATGTCTTGCTGCATTTGCTGGCCAGCATCGTTTGGCACAGGAGTGCTGCAGTTGGGACAGAATTTGGCGTTCTCGGGAAGTTGAGTTTTACAGTTTGTGCATAGCATAGGAAATTCTCCTTGAAAATTGAGTCAGTTGTCGCTCAAGTAGATAAGCACGGCCAAGGCCCATTTTCAGCCCAAAGTCGCGAGTGCACTTGGTGATTTTTCGGCAAAGGCGAATCCTCTTTTTCATCCAGTCCTCCTTTCGCCCCACGCCTCCGCCACTGGCCGCCAATCTGCGCTGATAGTGAAAGGATTGATCTTGGCGGGCTTGTTGTCGCAATGAGGACAAGGTAACTCAATTCCCACGGTGAGCCTGTAGGCGTATTCATCCAGAGACCCTCCTCCTATGGACCTCATATTGGGACTAAATCCTGCCGCCAAGTCCACCTGCTCCTTCAGAAAGTCCTGGAAACTGGCATGATAGATGCGGTAGTGGCGTTCACCTTCCAGCAGCCGCTGCTACGCCACTGACAAGTAAGGAGACCTTCACTACACCAAGCGCAAGAAATAGACACCGTGCAGCCCAACCACGACCAAATCGCCAGAACTCAGCCAGGTACAGGCGTTCAACTCTCCACGGACACGCAGAGTAACCAGGACATCCCCGCTCCGCGTATCCCAGACCCTGACCGTGGTATCATTTGACACAGAAGCGATCAGAGTCCCATCAGGGCTCAATGCAGAATCATTCACCCAGTCCGTGTGCCCATCCAGACGAAGGAGCACATCTCCCGTTTCAACATCCCACACGTTCAACGTCGCGTCGTGGGAGGCAGAAATGACAAGCATTCCATCAGAACTGAAAGTACAACCAACCACATCTTCGATATGATCCTCCAGGACTATCAGTTCAGTTCCGGTTGTCAGATCCCAGATCCGGAGCGTACCGTCAAACGATGCAGAGACAGCAAGCCGCCCATCGGGACTGATAGCACAATCCAACACGTCCTCTTCGTGACCGGTCAGCGTAAAGCGTTCCACTCCCGTCGCCAGATCCCAAACCTTGAGCGTGTGATCGTCCGAGGCGGAGACAAGAGTCCTGCCATCTGGCGAAATGGCACACCCGTTCACACGACCGGTATGGCCGGTCAGGGTAAAGCGCTCCGCGCCTGTATTCCCATTCCAGACCTTGAGCGTTTCGTCCACAGAGGCCGAGACGATCGTCGAGCCATCCCGACTCACCGCGCAGCCATCCACTGAACCCGCGTGACCGGTGAGAGTAAGCCGTACCTTCCCGCCATCCACATCCCAAACTTGGACTGTGCCATCCACAGACGATGTAACGAGGATCGAACCAGAAGCGTCTGCCGCACAGTCCCACACATTGGCGTGACCGGTTGCCGAAAATGGTTCATGGCAGCGGGTCAGATCCCAGAGCGCCAATGTGTCGTCGACAGAGCCAGAGACAGCCAGGGTTCCATCCTGGCTGATGGCGCAACTGAGCAACCCATCCTGGGTCCAGGAGCGGTGACCACTGAGCATAGCACGTTCCGCGCCAGTGTCGGCATCCCAGACTCGCAGAGTGTCATCCCTTGATACAGAGATGATCAACTGTCCATCCAGACTGATGGCGCAGGCGTTAACCACGTCCGTGTGTCCCCGCAACGTTGCGCGCTCGGTGCCTGCAGCCACGTCCCAAATCTTGAGCAGATGATCATCCGATGCCGAGACGATGAAATCACCACACGGACTGATCGCGCAATCGCTCACGACACCCTTATGCCCAACGAGCCGTAAGCGCTCAGCTCCTGTTGCCATATCCCAGAGCCGCAAGGTGTGGTCCGATGAGGCGGAGACGATAAAGCCTTTGGCAGCATGGATGGCACAGCCATTGACCGTATCGGTGTGGCCCTCAAGCGTCAACAGGATCTCCCTACTACGAATGTCCCAGATTTTGAGCGTGTGATCTGCTGAAGCAGAGACAACCAGTACTCCATCAGAGCTAATCGCACATGCGTTGACTGCATCGGAATGGCCCTCGAACGTGCCGAGCTCTGCTCCCGTCGCAGTATCCCACGCCTTGAGGGTATGATCCGCCGATGCGGAGAGGATTATCCGGCCATTGCCACTGATGGCGCAGCCCCGGACTGCTTCCTGGTGTCCCGACAGTGTATGCAGTTCTGCGCCCGTGGCGATATCCCATAACTTGAGTGTGGTATCTTGGAGCGCCGTGATGACAGTCTGGCCATCCGGACTGATCTCACAATCATAGACCGACTCGTGGCGGACGGCGGGGAAGTGCATCGCCAGCGTGCGGACATGAGCCGGATGGGGTACATCGGGTAGTGGATGAAAGGGCAAAATGTATGGTCGTGGGAGGCTCGTGGAACGGATCGTTACAGACTCCAACAAACCTTCCCGTTGAGACAACCTGGTGTATAACGTGTTGGCAAGCTCTTCCACTTCTTCGCAGTGGTCAAGGATACGGCTGTTTTGAGTGAGTGTCTGTCGAACAGAAGCGAGGACAGAATCTTTGGGGAACGGGATGAGGCTGTAATCATCGATCAAGAGCTGAGTGGCGCCTAATTCATCATACATCAGTTGAGTGGCACCCAATTTGTACATCTTGGTCACCAGCCAATCAAAGTCGAGCAGTAGAGATGTCAAAGGGGCGCTTCGCCCGCTGCGCGCCAGGTGGCGGGGCAGATGGTGGAGACCGTATTCATCAAACGAAGTATAGTTAGCGTTCTCTATTTTGTGTTGCGCATTGACTGTTGCTTGAATCAAGATCTAATTCCCCTTCAATCGTAAGAAATGTACATGCCCTGATACACTACCCGCGACAATGGTCCTACCATCCGGTGATATTGCACAAGAGCAAAGCCAGTTGTCTCCACTAAAATTGACGACTGGCCCAGTTGCCAAATCCCAAACCTTGAGCGTGTAATCATTGGAGACAGAAATAACGTGCCCGTCATCTGATGTAACGGCAATACCGTTGACCCAATCGGTATGACTGGAGAGCGTCAGCACCTCCTCACCGTTTGCCAGATTCCAAATCTTTAGCGTCGTACCATCTGAAGTTGAAAGAATATTCGCGCCGTCTGATGTCATAGCCACTGCTTGTAACTCACGAGACCAGCCCCCGCTATGAGCGGAGACGTTGAACAGCTCATTGCCGCTTTTGAGATCCCACACTCTAATCGTCGCATCGTATGGAGAGCTAGAAATAGCACGGGTTCCATCTGGGGTTGCCATGACAACCCTGACTGCGCTTTCGTGACCGGAAAGCGTGAGTAATTCCTCCCCACTCCGGAGATCCCACACCTTTAGTGTATGATCACCCGAGGCCGAGATAGCGCGTGTTCCATCTGGCGTCACAGTAACTGAAAAAACAGGTTTATCGTGTCCAGCAAGAGTGAACAGATTATTTCCAGTTTCCAGATTCCACACCTTTAGTGTTCCATCATCTGAAGCTGAAATCACGTCCGCTGAATTTGGAATTATTGCTACTCTATACACCGGACCGCTATGGCCTGCAAGTGTAAGCAATTCACTGCCATTATCAAGGCCCCATACTTTGAGCGTTCCATCATGCGAGGCCGAGATAGCGCGTGCTCCATCTGGCGTCACGACTACAGATCGGACCCAATCTTTATGTCCAGAAAGTGTACTCAGTTCGTTGCCAGTTTCCAGATCCCACACTTTGAGAGTACTGTCATCAGAAGCTGAGATCGCGCGATTCCCATCCGGTATCACCACAATCTCGGTGACCCATTCAGCATGCCTGGGGAAAGACTCTGATTTATTTGCGTCTCTCAATCTCCAGATTCTTATCGTTTGATCTATCGAGGCAGACACAATATACATACCATCTGGCGTTATTGTGATAGAGTTGATCGGTACCATGTGTGCTTCAATCTCGAACAATCTGTCACCATTCTCCAAATCCCATACTTCCAAGAAGCCTGTGTTGGTTCCAAAAATAGCACGCACTCCATCTGGCGTCACAGTTGCAGTCATAATCTCACCGTGATCGCTGGAGATGGTAGAAAGCTCCCTGCCGTTGTTAATGTCCCAAAGCTTGAGTGTATGGTCTCGTGAGGCAGAGATAACACAGGATCCATTTGGTGTGATTGTCACTGATTCAACCCAACCAGTATGACCAGAAAGTGTGAACAATTTACTGCCATCGTTGAGATCCCAAACTTTAACCGTCTTATCCCATGAAGCAGAGACAGCTCGCATACCATCCGGCGTCACGGCCACCGCTCTGACAGACTCGCTATGCCCTACCAGCGTCAGTAGCTCTTTGCCACTGCTGAGATCCCACACTTTGAGCGTATGATCCAGTGAGGCGGAGACAGCCTGTTTCCCATCTGGTGTCACCGCCACTGCCAAAACCGAACCGCTGTGTCCAGACAAAGTGCGTATTTTTTTGCCACTATCAAGATCCCATATCACAAGTGTGCTATCATCAGCATTGGAGATGACATACCGTCCATCGGGTGTCACTGCCAGAGCCCTGATTCCACTGTTATGAATAGGAGAAGTAAAAAGTTCAACACCGCTTTCCAAACTCCATACCTTTAGCGTACCGTCGTCTGAACCAGAGATAACCCGCGTTCCATCCGGCGTCACGGCGACTACCGAGACCCAATCATCGTGACCGGTCAGTGTCCGTACCAGCGGGCTGTCCGATGATGTTAACGTAGGCGTCAACGGTTGTAACCAGGGATAGCCCTCCCATTGTCGAATTTGCTGCAACAGAGCCTTTATTTCGATTGTTCCCTGAGCCAGTAAGCGTCCCAACAACTGTCCGGGCAATTGACGCTTGTCATCAGACAGGACGTGACTTGACAACCGTAAGGCTCTCTGGACCAAATGTAGATTTGCATCACCGGGCAATAACTCGTAATCCGCCAGCAAACCGTTGACATCAACTGCTTCTAACTTGCCTCGCAGCCAGTCAAACTCGAGCAGCATCCCTCGCAATATATCGTCCCACCCACTGCGTGCTAGATGATGGGGGAAATGCCGAAACCCGTATTCATCGTAAGCAACATAATGATGACTCATTCTTCAAATCCCGCTGCTGCCACTTTTCCAATGTACATAGCCTAACCAGCCAGATGCCTCCTGCAGCATCTCCCATGGCAAGATGAGCGCCCCTGTCCACAAACGCCAAAGAACGAATTGCACTTCCACATCGCATCATAGCGACAGGCAGACCTGTTTCCAAGTGCCAGATCCGCAGCGTGCTGTCCCGAGAAGCAGAAGCAATCCATTGCCCGTCTGGGGAGACAGTCACCGCCCATACCGCATCTGAGTGACCGGACAGGGTTCTGACTTCCTTCCCGCACTCCAGGTCCCACACTTTCAGTGTTCTATCTCGCGAGCAGGAGACTGCAAGTTGTTCACCTGGCACCAAGGCAACAGACCAAAGTGGTGCATTGTGTCCTTCCATTACGTGAATGCACTCACCCGTAAAGAAGTCCCAGACCCTTACTGTTCGATCCTGCGATCCAGATACGACTTGCCCATCATCTGGCGTAACGATGACCGAGTAGACGCGATGAGTATGGCCCTCGAAAACACGCAACTGCCGCCCAGTTGCCAGATTCCAAACCCTGATCGTATGGTCCGCCGAACCTGAAACAGCCAATGCGCCATTGGAGACGATACTTACTGAAAGCACGCGGTGCTCGTGCCCCTCCAGTACTTGTTCGATCGATCTCGAAGCCAAATTCCAGACCCTGAGCGTGCGATCTGCAGAGGCAGAAATCGCTTTGTGGCCATCTGGCGTCATTGCCACCGACCAAATCCAGCGATCATGCCCCTCCAGTTCACCCACTTGTGCTCCTGACTTGAGATCCCAGATCTTCAACAAGCCATCTGCAGCCCCCGAGATCAATGAGTTTCCATCGGGAATCGCAGCAAGTGTGTTCACCCAACCGATGTGAGCACTTGTCTTGGATCGATTCGGCTCATCTGCCAAGCTCCAGACCCTGAGTGTTCGGTCGGCAGCTCCAGAGACAACAATCTCCCCATCCGCCGCCACTGCCACCGCGCGGACCCAGTCCGAGTGACCTTGGAAAACCCGCAGTTGTGCCCTTTCTTGAATGTCCCACAGGCGCACCGTAAAGTCGACAGATCCAGATAGCAGTCTCCGTCCATCTGAGAAGAGCGCCAAGGTTCTGATGCTTGCAACGTGACCTTCCAAGGTGGTTTCAAGTTTCCCAGTTTCCAGATCCCAAACCCGAATGGTGCGATCACGGGCACCCGAAATCACCTTTCGGCCGTCCGGGGTTACCACAGCCGCGTACACGCGGCCCGCGTGTCCTTCCAGCACCCCTTCGAGTTCCCCTCGCTTCAAGTTCCATATTTTCAACGTTGTGTCACTCGAAGCAGACACGACCCGCTCCCCGTCGGGAGTAATAGCCAGGTCGTTGACGTTGCGCCCGTGCCCCTCGAAGCAGTACAGTTCCTGTCCACTGGCAACATCCCAAATCCTTACAGTCCTATCTCTGCCTCCCGAGACAAGCATCTTTCCATCAGGGGTTGAGTTTACACAGAGCACCCAGTCGGTGTGGCCCGGCAGCGCCCTAACTTGCTCACCCTTCTCAAGATCCCATACCTTAAGCAGATTATCTCGCCCGACAGAGACAGCCAGATTGCTGCCTGATATGAGAGCGATGCTATACGCACGTCCCTTGTGTCTCCCGAGTGTATTCAACTCTGCGCCGGTAATCAGATCCCACTCTTTCAGTGTTCCGTCAAATGACGCCGAGAGGGCACGCTTTTGGTCTGGAAGCACCGCAATGTCGCTTATGGCGCCTTTGTGTCCCAACAGCACTCTCAGCAGAGCAGAGGTCTCTCCCCCTACGTACCAGATCAAGAAAGCATACGGCGACTGGCCCGCCGCGAGAAGCTCATCGGCCCAAGTCGCTAGCTCTAAAAGCCCCATTACCAAGCCACGGTTGAGCACCTGCTGCAGGAAGAAGGCAGGCCATTCCTCGGGATCCCAATCTCGCAGGCCATGTGCCTCGTGGTCAAGCAATCGGGCAATAGGCTCTAGACGTGTTTGAGCTGCATCAATTGGATGTTGGCCCAATGCTCTCTTGAGATCATCCAGTAGATCGTCGATGCCGATCCTGCCGCACTTAACCTGTAGGAATACCAGATCGGTGAGCAGGTCAACCAGAGTCAACCAGCGGTCATACCTATCCGATCCAGTCTTTTGGGCAGCAGAAGAAATGAGATGTCGCGGGAAATGCCGCATGCCATACTCGTCGTAGGCATCGTAGCAGGTTCTCATCACCCCAACCCTGCCAGTTCCAGGTAGTAGTCGGCAATCATGTCATCGTACCGCACCAGGTCCACTTGCTCCTTCAAAAAGTCCTGGAAGCTGGCGTGATAGATGCGGTAGTGGTAATCACTATCCACTCTTTCCTGTTCCAGAAACTCGCGCCACAACTTGATGCTCGTCTTTACCTGCCCCTGTTCCAGCTTCGTCCAAGCTGCGATCTGCTGTGCCGTCACCGGCTCCTGAGCTACGCCCAAGATACACACAATGGGTTCATATATGGTGTCAAACTCTCTCTCGTTTCCTTCCCGCATCTGCCGCCAGTGACGCTGATAGTAGGCCATCAAGCCGTCAGGTAATTCGTCCAGAGTGCCCTTGACGAACTTGCCTTGCTCGATCGCTGGCAATACATAGACCAGATACATAAAGTTCCCCTGGCTCTTTTTTCGCAGGCCGACAACGAATTGCTCCGCATTGACACCCCAAGCCGCGAGCCGCTCGCGCATTGCCTCCCTCTGGATATAAGTTTCAATGTAGGTGGTGATGTCCTGTAGGTTGCCCTCTGAATCCGCCTCCAGATCGAGCGTCTTTTGCTGTGCCACTTGCAGTCGCAGGTCATCCAGAGGCCGCGTGGTCACAACGATGTATACCCCCTTAGGAAGCGAGTTCGGCAAATAGAGAATATTGACAGCAGCCGCAAGTCCTAGCCGGTCCGCTTCATCCAGGGCATCAATAGCCAGCACAATGGGATGATGTTCGCCGTTTGCCGCTGCTTCTCCAAGACATTGCATCAGGAACCCACTATCGTCGAACGCTCTTGGTGGCAGTTCCTTGTGCTTTAACCCATAGCGAGCAATGAGTTGAGCACAGGCGTTCTCCAAAAAGACGCGCGAGCTGCGGATGTTCTGGGAGGCAATATTGAAGTGGTGGATGTAGCCCCGGTCGTTAACCAGCTTGGCCATCAAGGCCGACTTGCCGATGCCTGGCACACCGCGGATGACAAAGTATCCCGAATCGTGCGTGCACAGGAACTCGTCCAGCGCATCGAACACAAATTGCCTGCCGACAAAGCCTCTAATCTTGTCGACCATCAAGGCATCGAACGAACGGTACAGGCTAGCAGGTCTTGCCTGGAAGTGTGAGTAAACATTGAGAACTCCGATGACCTGACCATGGTCTCTTACTTCACGTACATCCTGACGTACTAAACTTTGGTTATTGTCCAATAGTGTGAAGTTATTCGATAGCAAGTAAAGCACCTTGAAAACCGAGATGATAGCCGAATTCCAGAACGACTTGATGCAAGTCAGCTTGAAGCTGCCGCCAAAGTTGCTTGGGGCTG
>Ga0180433_10009243_pt1 | contig 12100 bp, 11 predicted proteins | sample SS_ome_8_FD_132980 | JGI IMG/M metagenome (GOLD analysis project Ga0180433, IMG submission 132980) | Hypersaline lake sediment archaeal communities from the Salton Sea, California, USA - SS_1_D_1 metaG | ecosystem: Environmental > Aquatic > Non-marine Saline and Alkaline > Hypersaline >... | reverse complement strand
TACTTTTTACTGCAGCCTATATAGCTGAAGTAGTTCGTGGTGGACTTCAGGGTATGACAAAAGGCCAGTATGAGGCTGCTGAATCACTGGGATTAAATTACTATCTAACGCTGCGGCTGGTTATACTGCCCCAGGCCCTGAAAATAGTAATTCCCCCGACCGTAAGCATTCTTATATCTGCCTTCAAGGACACATCCCTTGTCGTGATTATAGCCCTTTTCGACTTACTTAAAACGACGCAGTCAGTACTTTCAAATCCAGAGTGGATGGGATTTAGCAGAGAGGCGTATATATTTATTGCTATCCTTTATTTTGCAGGCTGTTTTTCCATGTCTAATTACAGTAGAAAACTAGAAAGAGAACTTTCAAGGGAATAATTTTTCCCAACGTAAAGATGCAAGGCATAGCCCTGATCTGATCATGATTATTATAAATACCATACAATTCAGTACAAAAAATAATTATGGACTTTTTTATTCTTAAAAATAATAAAGTGCCTGTATTACTTTTATTTTTGTTTTACACTCAGGTTATTCGAGGTGCTAATGAGTAAGTTATCTAAAGAAAAAAAGGAAAACCAGGCTATTGATGATCCAATAATTGAAATTTCAAACATGCATAAATGGTTTGGAGATTTTCACGTACTTAAGGGCATAGACCTTACTGTGCAAAAAAAAGAGCGCATTGTCATCTGTGGGCCATCAGGCTCCGGAAAATCAACCCTTATAAGGTGCATTAATAGACTGGAAGAGCATCAGAGAGGTAAGATTACGGTAGATAATATTGAGCTAACAAATAATGTGAAGAATATTGAAAAAATTCGTACAGAAGTTGGCATGGTTTTTCAAAACTTTAACCTCTTTCCGCATCTTACAATAATTGAAAACCTTACACTAGGGCCAATATGGGTTCGCAAAACACCAAAGGCAAAGGCGGAAGAGGATGCTATGTTCTATTTGAAGAAGGTTAACATAGAAGAGCAAGCCAAAAAATATCCGGGCCAGCTTTTCGGTGGCCAGCAACAGAGGGTAGCTATTGCCCGAAGCCTGTGCATGAATCCAAAGGTAATGCTTTTTGACGAGCCAACATCTGCCCTTGATCCTGAAATGATTAAAGAGGTGCTTGATGTCATGATTGACCTCGCCCATGAGGGCATGACCATGATAGTGGTTACCCATGAGATGGGTTTCGCTAAGAGTGTGGCCCATAGAGTTCTTTTTATGGACTTTGGCCAGATTGTAGAAACAAATACACCAGAGGAATTTTTTACAAACCCTCAAAACGAGAGGACAAAGCTATTTCTCAGCCAAATTTTGTAACAGTTCATTACATTCTCATGGATACGGAATTGCTAATAACTTTCTACACTGGAACACTACCTGTTTGTCAAATAAACACCAGAGATAACCAGTACAGCTCCAATGGCCAGAGATAGAGTTATGGGCTCTCCTAAAAAAAATCGAGGCCGTTGCGAATCTTAAGAATGCGGCTGAACAGGGATCCACATTTCTCCTCACTATTCTGCCCGCAATAAATGCACTGCCCCAGAAAATGGCTGTTAAAAGCAGCTTTATGTGTATTGTTGACAAGGACCTCTTTTGCATTAATTAATTTCCATACCGCCGATTCTTGAAATATTTTAGCTTTTAGTATAGTTTTGCTTTTTTGCCAAAAAAAGATATAATGCTATTTACTATGGTAATGTTTTAATTTAGAAAATACGGCTATTACTATTTATAGAGCTAAAAGACTGAACAGTTTCAACACGCCTTTTACAAGGTTTTTTATAAATTGAAGGAGGACTATACATTGGCTATCAGTAAAGAATTACTGGATATCCTTGTGTGCCCGAAATGCAAAGGGGCTGTACATTTAAATGATGCTGGAGATGGACTCATATGCGATCATTGCAAGCTTTTATATGAGATAAAAGATGACATTCCTGTCATGATGATTGATGAGGCCAAGACTATTGAATAAACAATGTATTACAAATCATTTGTACGTTTCATTTGATTTGAGAATACAATAAATCAAAGTCAATCACTCATTAGCTCATGTAGTATGGGTGGCAAGTGGTGCTTTAACACGGCACGTCTCCAGCGACTAATATAGATTTTTTTTAACTGTGAGGTAGTGTATTTCGCGTTTGTTCGTGCCTTGTCAAAATCAATTATGTATACCCTGCCACTGCCATCTATAAGAACGTTGCCGGGATGTAAATCTATATGCAGAATACTGTTATTGACCAATAGTTCAATTTCCCTTTCTAGTTTTTCCAGGGCTATTTTAGCGCTCCTCAAGTCCTTCACACTTAATTCTGCGAGAGTTTGGGCATGCTCTATCTCCATTGTTACAAGCCATGCATAATAAAAAAAACCACCTTTAAATGCAAATGCGATAGGCTCCAGTGAACTTATGTTAAGTTTTTTTAAGTAATGTAAGAACTGGTATTCGGATTCACATCGTGGCTTACCCAGTTTTAAATAGGTCCTTTTGTTAAAATGCCTGATAACCCCGCCACGTGAATAATTTTTTATTACCACCCTTCCTACCCCATGGAGCTCAAGTGTTAAAAATTCATTTCTTCCAGCAAGCCCTGGCCCCGACGATTTTAATGGGCGCTTAAAACATTGTGCCAATTGATCCATCTGCAATTCAGTTAGGCCCGATTCCGAGCCAATATGAAAAGAATTATAGGTCTGTATTATGGACATGTAATTTTTTTCAGATGGTTATATATTTTTCAATTCCCAGCTCAATTTTTTCTATCACCTCTTCTGGTATGATAAGTTTCATCCTATTAGGGCGTGTTTTTCTGGTTATAGGGGCGTTTTTCTCTCCAGAATCAGTATATTTGTCAATTAATAGCTCATGGTATTTTTTATACGGCCCACATCTTCTGGGGTCTGAATATCCATAAAGGCCTACTGTGGGGATATCTAAGGCAACTGCAATATGAAGAGGGCCGGTATCAGGCGACACAAGCATGGAAGAACCGGAAATTTGAAGAATCATGTTGCGAATTGATTCTCCTAATACAACTGCAGGATTGCTTTTACATAACCCGCAAATCTTGTCCGCAATCTTTTTTTCAAAAGTACTTGGGCCTCCGATAATCATAGGTTGCATGTTTAATGTATTGTTAACATAATCTATTACCTGTGCATATCCCTGAGGATGCCAATCTTTGTGTGTGTTGGAAGACGCAATAACAAAGCTTATCACTGGCCTTTTAAAGCCACGAAAAAATGATTGACGCCATAGCCTTTCATCGTCTGTAAACGTTAAATTCCATTCAACTGGATAGTCTTTTACCTCAAGGAAATCCAGAAATTCAAAAAATTGATCCTGCACATGCTGATTTGGCCGAGAGGGTATCCGCTTATTTGTTGCCAGCCAATGAAATTCCCTGGATCGTTTTACATCAAATCCAACCTTGATATCGGCCCTTACAAACATAGAGATGAGGCTTACTTTAGCACTTACTTGAGGGATCAATACAAGGTCATAATATTCTTCTCTTAGCTGCCTGAATAAATTGCGCCATGATTGCAATCCCCCGTTTCTATCATATGTAATAAAACGGTCTACATTCTTTTGGTGTTTTACAATTTCATAAGGGAGGGTTTGCAAGACCCATGTAAGATGTGCATCTGGATAACCCTTGCGGAGTCCATTAACAAAAGCTAATGCGTGAATAACATCTCCGAGGGCCGACGTTCGAAGTAAACAAATTTTATTGGCATCAATTTTCGGCATTTATCTATTCTATGTTGTTACATTTTGTAAACAGTCGCCATTGAGTTTTGCAAGACTACCTGTTTTGATAGGTGTATAAAAGAGACAAAACCTGGTATATCTGGTTAATGTTCCTCTCTCCGGATGTAATGTTTTACCCCGACCGCAGAAAACCACGGCTTTAGCCGTGGATGAATGCGCCTATAGTCGGGATGTCGCACCACCAAGCCCCGCCGTTCGCGAAGCGAATCGGCGAAACCAAGTGGTGCCACGGGCTTGCCCATGGGGCTCCACTTGACAGAGACCCTGCTAAATCTATATGATTTTTCATAAAAAATCAATCTATTATATGAACTGAACCATGGTTACTCTGATGATTTAGGGCAGTCATTGTGTTGTTTTAAACTTACAAAGTAATTTTAATATGCTATAGGTTTTACAGCGGCCTTTATGCTGCCTTTTTTACCCCGACCGCAGAAGGCCACGGCTTGAGCCGTGGATGAATGCGCCTATAGTCGGGATGTCGCACCACCAAGCCCCGCCGTTCGCGAAGCGAATCGGCGAAACCAAGTGGTGTCACGGGCTTGCCCGTGTGGCTTCACCTTTCTGAAAAATCGACAAACTTTTTCACTTTCCTGAAGTAACTGTGTAAAAATATGTTAAATACGCTCAAATCAAACAGGAGGAACAGGATAACCAATGAAAATTGAGATATCAACTGGAGAGTTAGTGGATAAAGTCTCTATTCTTTCAATTAAGAATAAAAAAATAATAAATAAGGATAAATTGAAAAACATATCAAAAGAATATAATATAATTTTAAAATCAATGGAGGCAGCGGGTATATATTTAACTTCCAATGAATATAAGGCATTAGAAACAATCAATTTAAAACTTTGGGATATTGAGGATAGGATCAGGGCAAAAGAGGCCAAAAAAGAGTTTGACGACGAATTCATTCAGCTTGCCCGCAGCGTGTATTTTAAAAATGATGAAAGAGCCCGGATAAAAAAGGAAATAAACTTGAAATACGGCTCAGGAATTATAGAAGAAAAAGAATATATGAAATATCAATAAACCTCATTAAAGGTCTTCTATTGCAGTCTAAAACACCATCATTATCCGTTATTATTATTGCCAAAAACGAAGAAGACCGTATAGAAAACTGCCTCCAATCCGTACTACCGGTTGCAGATGAAATCATCGTGCTTGACAGCGGAAGCAAAGACAGGACTGTCGAAATTTCCAAAAAATACACGGATAAGGTTTATGAAACTGATTGGCCTGGGTATGGCCCCCAAAAACAGAGAGCTCTTGAAAAGGCTCTTGGTGATTGGGTTCTTTCTATTGATGCCGATGAGGCCTTAAGCCTTGAGCTTGCCGAAGAAATAATCACTTTGTTAAAAACCAACCCTGTTGAGGTCGGCTTTAGACTTCCCTGGGCAGTAACAATTTTTGGGAAAACATTACATTATGGCAGGAGCGGGCGTGCTCCACTCAGGCTATTCAGAAAAAAAGGAGCAAGATTTTCAGATGATATGATTCATGAAAAAATTCTTCTTCCCCCGGGCAGGACAAGAAAACTCAAAGGTCGTTTAATTCATTATACCCACCGAGATTTTGGACATTATTTGTATAAAAATAGGTCATATGCATGGTTGGGAGCCCAAAAAAGGTTCAAAGATGGAAAACATGGATTTGGGTTAACCGGCGCTGCGGTTCGCGCTATTTTTACATTTATTGTAATCTATATTTTTAGACTCGGTTTTTTAGATGGTAGAATTGGATTCTTGGTTGCTGTCATGTACAGCCAGAGCAGCTTTAATAAATATGCCGGCTTGTGGACACTTCGCCGAACAGAAGATTTGAAACAATTCAAAAAGAAAGATGCCTCTTAGTGAATCGTTACCTCTTTTATATCAACGAGTTATACGGTTTTTCAATCGTCCGGCCACTGCAGAGGGCAATTATCAGCCGGGGAGATAAAGTCGCGTGGTTTTTAGAAGATAAGGATCGTTTAGAGAAGTATCTGCAACCTTATGAAGAGCATCTAAAATCAGTCAAAGAGGTACAAGAGTATAACCCTAGGGCCGTATTTGTGCCCGGAAATATGGTGCCGGATTTTTTCCCGGGGCTAAAGGTGGAGATTTTTCATGGCTTTCATGTTCGGAAAAGAAAAAACAGCCGAGGGCATTTCAGAATCCGAAATTGTTTTGATCTCTACTGTACGCAAGGCCCCGAGACTACCAAACCTTTTTTGGAGTTGGCTCGAAAGCATGGCTTTTTTGAAGTGGTTGAAACCGGATGGTCAAAAATGGACCCGCTGTTCTGGGAAACACAGGACCCTGAGCTGGAAAAAGACCGCCCAACCATTTTATTTACCTCTACATTTACTCCTAGATTAAGCGCTGCGCCGGTATTGTTCAAACAAATTCAGATAATGGCTAAAAAAGGAAACTGGAAATGGATCGTAAATTTGCACCCCAAAATGAATAGAGATATTGTAGCCAGGTATCAATCCATAAAAAATAAAAATCTGGCATTTATTGAAACGGATGATATTATCCCTCTTCTGAAGAGAGCGGATTGTATGGTATCAGATACAACATCGGTAATCCTGGAGTTCATTTTGCTAAATAAGCCGGTTGTAACATTCAAGAACCGCGTGCCTTCACCTTATATGCTCAACATAAAAGATCCATCGAAAATTGAGAAAACAATTCAATACGCCTTGAGTTATCCACCGGATTTAATGAATGAAATCAAATCTTATGCCGATTTGGTTCACCCATATCGAGATGGGAAGTCAAGCGAACGCATCCTACGAGCAACAGATCTATTAATTCAAAAAGGGATATCCCATCTAAAATCAAAACCTCTAAATCTTGTAAGAAGAATAAAAATACGAAAAAGGCTGGGATATTACCGATTGTAATGTTTCAAAAATTTAAAAGTAACATAAAGTATTGCTGTTAATAGCCTATAATTACTAAAATTTCACCGCAGTTATTGATCATTAGCTATGATTTAAAATTAGAGACAACAATGGCTATTTTTTTCATTCTGCAAAATTTTTTATGGGTCCCTGGCTAACCTTTCAAACATTTCCTTTGTTTCCGCAACGGTTTTTTCTGTATTAAAATGCATTTCAATCCGTTCTCTTGCATTTTTTCCCATTATTATTTTCCTCTCAGGGTGCCTATATAGAAATAGAATAGCCCCGGCAATAGCTCTAGGATTTTTTGGTGGAACAACGAGACCGCTATCATTGTTTATGACTAATTCAGGTAATCCTCCAACATTTGAAACTATTGGTGGTGTACCGCAAGACATAGCCTCAATTACAGCCCGTGATAATCCCTCTCTTTTTGTAGAAGGCATGACAAAGGTATCACAGGCCGCGGCTATAGCAGGCACATCTTTCCTGTATTTAATTAAATGTACTTTTTCTTTAGACGGACTGCTATCTATTACCCTGATGAGTCTTTTATCGGCTTCAAAACCTCCCATAAGGAGAAAATGAATCGGTGCCCTTTCAGGAAGCCATTTGGCAGAATCTATAAGCACATCAATGCCCTTGTGCGGCCTGTTTCTTCCGGCAAAACCCACAACGAATGATCCATCTGGAATGTTAAATTCGGATAAATCAGCCCGGGTATTTTGATACCATTTGACATCATGACCCTTATAGATAGTGGCGATGCGCTCTGGAGAAATCTTAAAAGATAAGAATTTCATATTCAGCAAATGATCACGCACTGCGTTTGAAACGCAAACGATCCTCTTTACACGGGGATTTAAATGCGTTGTCCACGAGGCAGGCGAAAGCAAATGAATGTTTCCTATTGTACCTCTGTAGGTAACAAATTTGATTTGTATATTCCTTGCCGCCAAAAGCGCGTTTGATGCAGCCGGATTATTAAAGCAATAAATTATATCATAATTTTTGCTCTTCAGTTGACGGCGAATACTGCGTATGCCTGACAGGTCGTAGCGGCTTTTTAAAATCAAAGGCATAGTTTTAACGGCTGAATTCAATAATCTTTGATAGTATCTTCCTGTAGGGTTACAGAATACCTCAATATCCACCCCCGAATTCATAAGCCCTATGAATAATTCCGTTTCCGGAAGATCGCTTCGGTCTGTAACACAAAGGACGCGATAATTCATGGTGTTTATCACTTAGAGCCCATTGAAGAATTTGTATTGATGTACGGTCTAACAATAGAAAGTGCTGCCGCTAACATAATCGAATAAAAGGAAATAATTATGTTACGGTTAAATAAAGTCCCGGTTAATGAACAAAGCATGAAGCTAAAGATAAGTGATAAACCGCTATAAGCTATATTTATTATAGCAGGTTTATCCTTGTTGTTTTTTATTGCATGAGCAAAAGTAAATAAAGGCAGCAAGAATATTAGAAGCAACATGATAAACCCTAAAATTCCGTATGAAGTTATCATTGCTAAGTACATATTGTGTGGGCTTTGAAACTTTTCGATGCCGGGCGCTATTTCTTTTTTATTGACTCTCCCTGTCACTTTTTCCTGCCATCCTTTTGGCCCTACTCCGAATAAATAATGATCTTTAATTATAATTAAAGACTCTACCCACATTCGCATACGCGCCGCCTGGTTCTTCTTGAAACAATCCACGCAATCATAATTGTCAATACAATATTTTGCATCATCAAAAGCTTTATTGAAGCGTTTAAGCATAAAAGAATTGGGAAACAAGAAGATAAAGACAATAAAAATCGCACACAGGGAGACAATAACCTGTTTAAGGTTAAGCGCCTTTGAGTATTTGTATATTTGTATCAGGAATAGTATAAGAAGAAAAGGAACGGCCAGGATTGACCCACGGGTGCCTGATAAAAAAGCAGCCAGTAACCCGCATGCAAATGCAAATAAAGGCAATATGACTAATTTTCTATCCTTTTCATAAAAATAACTATAGCTGAAGAGACTCATAAAAGCTAATGTAATAGATAGATATCCGTAAAGGCAAGCGTTGTAAGGGCCGATTACTCTCAAGCTAAAATGGGTGCCCAAGGCGACATAAAGTGCATATATCCCTGAAAGAATTGTAGCGGATAGTATGGCATGCCAAAATATCCACTCCTTCAGCTTAATCTTAGTGAAAAGATAGTAAATCGGTACAAATGCGAGCATACGAAGCTCATGATCTACTTCCCATTGAAGTATTGATTCCTGGTCAAAGAAATTATGGGCTACAGACATAATTAGGCAAACCAGGAAGTAACCTGCAAATGAGCTCATGATAAGCTTTTCACGCCGGGAAAATGTAGCCTGCTTTGTTGTGAAAAACACGATAATGGCAAGAAATACGAGCAAGGACACTATGATACTGCCGGCATGTTTAAGCAAATTAATCAGCGTAGGTGTCAGAAGGATAAGAACATTTATAATTAATCGAAGTTTATTAGATAGCATGTAAGTTAGTCACGGTTGTCAAGGCAAAAAATTCAACTCTCCACTATCCTTCAAAGGTATGCAAATAGAATTTTTCTATTATTCATTAATTAAACAAACAACAATATTTTTTTAGAAAGTCTTTCCGGTCTAAGTAAGGATTTGTTATGGTTATATTTAAATAGATTTAATGTCAAGGACGATTTTAACTTATTTTTTGCATATCTTTGAAAGAAAGTTTTTTGTCATACTAAGAATCTTGAACCTTTTAAAATGAAGTTCCGAAAAAGTGGATTTGAATGCAATACAATTTTCCTATGATAAAAGATATGACCACTGATTTAAAACTCATTAAGAAAAGAAAGAAAAAGAATATTATTCGTTTGATATATGTAGGCGATTATGTTGTGGTAAAGCGTTTTATAAAGACTAGCCTATTTCCGGACATGCGACGGATATGGCGATATGAAGATCAATCTTTAAGGCGCCTTTCAGGATTGCCTGTGCCCAAAACATATGGGTATGTTAAAAGAAAAATTACTGGGGGCAAAGAAATTTTATATGTAAGGGAATTTTTAGAGGGCAAGCCGGTAAAAAGATTTTACCTTGAAGATATGGACCTCTTGGCGAAACTCATGGTGCAGATTCATAAACGCGGTGTAATTACCCGGGATCCCATTATTGAAAATTTCATACGCACATCAGATAATAAGGTATTGTTTATCGACTTTGGAAGGTCTTTATTGGTCAATCCTAAAAATCCGATGCTGTTAACCTACATCGGGAAAGAACTCTCACGGCTAATGTGCCATGCGTTTTTTGAAGACAGGCAGTTAAATATTCGATTCCAGAATGTTTATTTTCATCATATGCAGCCAAACAGATTGCAACGATTGATAATTGAGAAGGTCTACGGTTTTTGGCACAGGAGATTTAAGTCTAAATATAAACATGTTGCCGATTAGTACTATTTTTCAGAATGCCTTTTAATAAATATCCCCGCCGCAAGCAGCCGGGTATCGACGTCATGGATGATAAGTCCGATTCGTGGCAAGAGAAGAGGGATATGGCCCGAAGGGATTTAAATTTCTAGTAATCTTACGACCTCTTAGATTTTACAATTCCCTCTTTAATAACGCAGAAAAGCTTCTTTTTCTCCCGTTCCTGCCCTGGGAGTAACCGTATTTTTATGGTCAATATAGCTAGAGTATCATCATAGCCGGTTTTTCCATCAATTCTTGCCCAGTCTTTTTCCGTTGTGAGCAAAAAATCTGCATTCAGTAATTCCTTAAGATTCGCAAGTTCTTTGATTTCTCGTTTGTTATAGTATTTGTGATCTGGAAAAGATCTTGAGTGAACGATAATTCCTCCAAGATCTTCAATCATGATAAAAAAATCCTCTGGGCTGGCAAGTCCCGCAAAGGCAACAATCCTTTTGCCAGATAAAAATTGTGGTGTGTATGATTTATTTTTTAGCGGCAGCCAAACCTTTTCCGGAGAATGATCGGCCCTTAAAATAGGTATTTCTGGATGCCTTTCTTGCAAATAAGATGAAAAACCATGCGTAGAATGTATGTCTTTGCATTTGGTAAGCACAATAATATCAGCCCTCCTTATTTCTTTAATAGGTTCTCTTAGGGGTCCTGCAGGCAGCAGAGAATTATTTCCAAATTGCCTTAGAGAGTCTATGAGCAGGATATTCAAATCTCTTTTTATAGATAAATGTTGATACCCATCATCTAAGAGGAGGAGTTGCGAATTAAATAATTTTAAGGCTAAAAAACCTATTCTGGACCGTTTCTTCGAGACTAGTACCGGCACTGAGTCCAATTTTTTAGCCAGCAGAAACGCCTCATCACCAGACTCCTCTGATGACACCAAAGTTTTGGTCCCATCAGATACTATGAGAAACCTATGGCTCTTCCTCCTTTTGTAACCCCTGGAGAGAACGGCGGTTCTTATACCGTTTCTGCTTGCGAACTTTGCTAACATAACAACAAATGGCGTCTTACCCGTGCCGCCTGTTGTAAGGTTACCTACGCTGATTACATATGCAGGGAGCGCATCAGTTTCAAAAAAACCAGTCCTATAAGCAATTAGCCTCAATTTTACAGCAAGGGTATAAATGAGGGAAAGCATTTGTAATAGAAATAAAAAAATTTTTTTTGACTGGATATTTTTGTAAATAGTAAACAAATTAACGATATTCATGCCGGCCAACAAAACAAGTGTAGAATCATTTCAAGCCATTCCGAGGTTTTTAGCTACAAAACAGTAATCTTTAACAGATAAAAAAAGCTATATTTAAAACAATAAATCTAAATGCTTGCAAATTATTACGTATTTTTTCAAGAAACCTGGGTTCGTCCCTTTAAACCGTAAGCAGGCACCTCTATAACAAATTTTGCTCCTTTTGGCACATTATCTTCAACCCTGACTAAACCATTATGGTCAGCTATTATTTTACTCACAATAGCCAGCCCCAGTCCTGTTCCAGATTTTTTTGTAGAAAAATATGGTTCAAAAAGCATCTCTTTATCTTTATTGGATATACCTTCACCAGTATCAGCCACCTCAATCCTAACAATGCCTGATGCATCTTCGAAAAAGAGGCTGATAACTATCTCCCCTTTATCAGAAATAGCTGCTACTGCATTATCTAAAAGATTAATCATAACGCGTTTTATCTGTTCCTTATCAAACTTGAATAAGGGAATATCATTGCTCTCGGCAAACCTGAATGCAATATCCTTATGGGAATCTTTGTATAAGAGAATTGCATCTCTAATTATTAATTTTATATCGTATAGGGCTAGTTTTGAAGGGGGCATTCGGGCTAGACTTGAAAATTCATTTACGAGCATTCTAAGTTCTTCCACACTGCTAATTATTAAGCTTGTACACTCATCAAAAACAGTTCTATC
>Ga0180433_10009242_pt1 | contig 12100 bp, 7 predicted proteins | sample SS_ome_8_FD_132980 | JGI IMG/M metagenome (GOLD analysis project Ga0180433, IMG submission 132980) | Hypersaline lake sediment archaeal communities from the Salton Sea, California, USA - SS_1_D_1 metaG | ecosystem: Environmental > Aquatic > Non-marine Saline and Alkaline > Hypersaline > Sediment... | reverse complement strand
TACACGCAAGCAGCAAAAATGCGTAACGAACCACTTGATCACATGCTCTTATTCGGCCCACCAGGTCTTGGTAAAACTACCCTATCGCAAATAATGGCAACACAAATGGATGTTGGTATAAAAATTTGCAGCGGCCCTATGATGGAACGAACCGGAGACTTGGTCGCAATACTTTCTGGCCTTGAGCCAAAAGATATTCTTTTTATTGATGAGATACACCGAATGCCAACCGCGGTTGAAGAAGTATTGTACAGCGCAATGGAACATTTTAGAGTCGATGTTATTGTTGGTCAAGGTGCCGGAGCAAAATCAATTAATTTACCAATCCACCCGTTTACTCTGATCGGTGCAACAACAAAATCTGGTATGATATCAGCACCCTTGAGAAGCAGGTTTGGCATAACCGAACGACTTGAATTTTATGAACATGAAGATTTACAAAAAATTATTTTACAAGCTGCTGATTTTTTAAAAGTAAAAATCTCAGATGAATCTGCCCTACTCATGGCAAAATGCTCACGAGGTACGCCACGAATTGCAAAAAAATTGCTCCGTAGAATTCGCGATTTTGCACAAGTGAAAAACCAAAAATTGGCTGATGCTGCGTTTGTAAACAAGTCGCTCCGATTTTTGGGTATGGACAATGATGGTCTGAGCAAAGTAGATAATCTTATTTTGCAAAAAATCGTTGAAAATTTTAACGGCGGCCCCGTTGGATTAGAAACTTTAGCATCACTAATTGGCGAAGATAAAGAAACAATAGAAACAGTATATGAACCTTTTTTACTCAGGCAAGGCTATCTTGAAAAAACACCTCGAGGAAGACAAATTCCTCACAAAAAACTTCCGCACTTAAAAATGAAATTTTTGGGACAGGTAACACTTTTGTAGCACATATTTCATTAGCAATTAAAACTTCTTATGTAAAAAATATTCTCTGTTTTTATACGCTTGTAGCGGCACAAAAAAACAAACAGTTATAAAAGTAACCCATTAAATAAGGAGCGCAAATGCCTAATAAAAAACTCAAACTCTGCATTGCAATCATCTTATCAACTCAATGTGTTACCACAAAGCCAATCGTGTTTACACTCATCAAACTTGCTATTAACATGAAAAAAACAGTCAAAAAATTAAGAAAAAGAAGGCTTACTCAAAAAGAAGAAAATAGTGCTATAGCTGATTTTGAGCTATTTAGATGTTTAGGATGTTTACTTCCACGCAATAAAGTATTTTATTTAGCTTGCAAACAAGGAAACACTTTTTTGGCATCCAAACTACTAGACCTTAAAAAAATAAAAGTAAACATTATGGATCGAGAAACTTACAAAACACCACTCATATGGGCTATCGAAAATAACGACAAATCTCTTGTTAAAAAATTGATAAAAAAAGGAACAAAAATAAAAGGCCAAATCATAAATCCTCTGATTACCGCATGCAGATACCAACACATAAAAATAGCAGAAATACTCCTTAAACATAAAGTTCGTGTCAATGTAAAACAAAATGGAGCCTCGCCACTACACTGGGCCTACATGCAAAAAAATAAAGAACTCATTAAACTCCTCATGGACCATGATGCAAATCCAAACATAAAAAACAGCTCTGGGCAAAGCATTCTTGAAATTGCCCAAAAAGAACAAGACAGAGAAATACTTGCATTGCTCACCAAAGGAGAATCTGAAAAAACACCCGATACATCACTCAATTCGGTCAATTCATTAGAATCGGTCAGCTCGTTAGAATCGGTCAGCTCGTTAGAATCAATAGAACATGAAATTCTCATGGAACAAGAAGATGAACAGTATTATGAAAGATTCCCAACAATAATTCCTTCACTCAAAAATATGGTGCCTTTCAGTAGCACTGAATCCCTTGACGCAGACCTTCCTCAAAAAACACCCCCAGATACTGCAGAGATGATAAGAATCATAGAGGTATATGCCAGCCAAGATTATCAGAATGATTAAAAAAAACTAGTGAAAACGCAAGAACCGATATCGACATTTTTTCAACAATTGTGTATCTTTATTTTGTAGTACTCCTAAAATTATAAAAAATGTTAATCTCGGAGGAATTGAGCAATGGCAGGACATTCTAAATGGTCGACCATAAAGCACAAAAAGGCCAAAGAAGATGCAAAAAGAGGTAAAGCATTTACCAAATTAATTAAAGAAATTACCGTCGCGGCAAGGCATGGTGGAGGAGATCCGACAGGAAATCCTCGACTTAGGTTGCTTTTAGAAAAGGCAAAAGAAATTAACATGCCCAAAGAAAATGCTGAACGAGCAATCAAAAAAGGTACCGGGGAACTTCCCGGAACAAGCTATGAACACGTAACATACGAAGGATATGGACCATACGGCATCGCGGTTTTGGTTGAAGTATTGACCGACAACAAAAACAGAACTGTTTCTGAGATGCGTAGAGCATTTTCATCAAAAGGTGGAAATTTAGGTGAAAGTGGATCGGTCAGCTGGATGTTTGAACACAAAGGCGTAGTCAAAGCAGACTGTGAACATACTTCAGAAGATGAGATTTTAGAAAAATTAATCGAATATGACGTTGAAGACATAAACAAAGATGAAAACCTCTGCTTTATCACCTGTGATGCAAAATCTTTAATGAAAGTAAAAAGCGCAACCGAGCAAATAGGGCTTAAAGTAGAAAGTGCCGATTTAGAGTGGATTCCAAAAACAACTACCCAACTAAGCGAAGACCAGGCAGAAAAAGCATATGAGTTTTTGGGAAAACTCGACGATCATGATGATGTACAAAACGTATATACAAACTTAAAGTAAGGATACTATGCTCTCCAGTATGACAGGCTTTGCCACAAAAACGGCAATCATTTCCCTTCCAGATGGATCAAAAATAAATACCTCAATTAGTTTAAAATCATTAAATTCACGATTTTTTGAAGCAACATGTAAATTGCCTCATATCATGACACACTTAGAAACGGATATAATAAAAATATTGAAACAGAACCTACAACGCGGCCACGTCTATCTCACTCTACACATGAAAGATTCAACACTGTTAAAAAGTGCCGTAAAAGCAAATATGGCAGCAGTAAAAAGCTATCTTGAATCGATCAGCAACATCAGAAAAACATTTGCCCTAGAAGGCAATGTTGCAATAAACGACATCATAGATCTGCCAAATATTTTTGAGGTAGAGGAACAGGAAGGCAGTAAATCGGTAGACAAACAAATTATTGCAATTATAAACGACTTGATAGAGCAATTGATAAAAGCGCGGCAAAAAGAAGGTCTTGCATTAAAAAAAGATCTGCTCAAACGTATTTCAATCATGGACAAAGAAATAGTCGCAATAGAAAAAAGTGCAGAAACATTGATGTCTCAAAAAAAAGAAGAAGTTGCGACATTGGTTAAAAAAATTGAAGACGAACAAGCCCTTCGACAAACTCAGGACGATCGGAATTTTGACATTCGAAAGAGCGGTCTACTTTTAATGCTTGATAAGCTTGACATCAACGAAGAAATTGTACGATTCAAAAGTCATCTAGAAAATTTAGCAAGTCATATAGAATCATCTAAAGGAGAAGTTGGTAAAAAAACAGATTTTACATTGCAAGAAATGGCTCGAGAAATCAATACCATTGCAGCCAAATGTTCTGACGCAAAAATTAGCAGCAAAGCAATCAACATAAAAGTTGAGTTGGAAAAAGCACGGGAACAAGCTCAAAATATTGTCTAGGAAGCGTTTTTTAATTTTGTGTACACAAGCTGTTTTAATCTCTCACATTTTTCACTACTTGTATCTTCGTAACAAAGCAGCCAACCTAATGGGCTAAAGTTGTTGTACCCTTTTTTTCTTCTGGCCACCCGATTATATGCCTCTTTTTTGTAAAATTCTAGGTCAAAATTATTTTCTTTGACAAATGTATAAACAGCCTCTTTTTGCAGATTAAAACTGCCAAATAATCTCAACAGTCCCAGGACTGCCTCACAAAAATTCTTGTTCACTTTTTCTTTGTCCCCATTGAAGAGCTGACACGGAGTTACATCACGGTTATGCTCAAAATCTATGTACATAATTTTCTTTGTTTTTTCATTGATAAAAATGTTATCGCCATTTATATCCCACAGGCCGCTGTATTGTATTGCTTTGCAAAGTTGCAATATCGCCTCACGATCAACGGTAAAATATAAAATCTCATCTTTATGATGTTTGAGGTTGCTTTTCATGTAAAAATTTACGGATTTAAAATCTTTTAACAATCGTTGTACAAATACTACATCTTTGTCTGAATACGAATACGGCTTGTTTGGGTTAACATTCACAACATATCCTACAGGAGGCTTTTCCAATCGATTCAGCCCAAATTTATCGATCGCTTCATTAAATCTGGCCATGTGAAACACTCTACTTGCAACATTGTAGGTATCGGCAAACGTTTTGTCCGCAATATCTGACTTTTTGTAACAAAATGGTTCAAGTGACTCAAAGGCACAATCAAGAAATTCATGCAATGCCTGTTCAATTGTTTTTGGATCATAACTCAGATCGTTTAAAAACTTTTCATATAAAGCATATTCCGCAATTCCAGAAAGTTCAAAATATGCTAACGCTCCACAAACCATGCATGATACCTGCTTTAACTGTTCTCGTGTTGGTTTTTGCTGTAAAAACGATTCTGGCACACACATGCAAAAATATTTTTTTATCAATTGCTTATCTTGGTCAAAGCTCACATAATCACACGTTGTTTTTCCTCCCTCCATTCCAGGTTTATACATCCGTCTAAAATACGCAGTTTTCATGCCAAGCCCCATTTTCATAGCAGTATTATATAATCTCACTGATGGGCCACTTATTTTGATTAAAAAATTGTCGGACGGCATTTTAAAAATATAATTTATGCCCCCAATATTTTTTAGTTCTTTATGGGTGTCAAAAAAAGAGGAACAATCACTGGCACTCTTTCCTACATCAGTCAATAAATCATGCTGTTTAACCAATACACCGCATGCTTCTGGATATTTTTTAAACAAACGACGCACTTTACCTGCAAGTTCGCCCGGAGCTTTTGGAACAAGTGTATGTAAATTGTTTATCGTAACTTTAACTCCACCTATGGTGTTATATGGATTACTGTTTTTTGTATGCAAATAAAATAAAGTTACTCCCGCTAAGATAAAAACAGATAAAAAGAAAATTATTTTTTTACTCATGTACCAACCTTTTTTTTGCTAAAAAATAAATAAAATATTTTTCAAAGAATACCAAACCAAATAACATTTCTCAAACTCACATTTCTGCTAAACTTTTTTACTATTTTCCCTTACACTAAAAACATTATTAACCATTTTTTTTAAAACATTGGAAACAACGTTTATGTCAAAACATTTTGCACAGTTACACCTTCATACAGATTTTTCGTTGCTCGATGGAGCAATTACATTAAATAAACTAATAAAATTTGGCCTGGACAATAACTTTAAGGCGCTTGGCATATCAGATCATGGTAATATTTTCGGCGCAGTAAAATTTTTCCAAAAATGTAAAAAAGCTGGAATTAAGCCAGTTCTGGGAATGGAGGCATACATCACGCAAGATGCAAAAATAAAAAATGCCAAAAAAAAGTATCACCACCAACTTCTACTTGTGCAAAATGAAAAAGGCTACAAAAACTTATGCAAATTAATTTCATTCTCGTTCAAAGAAGGTTTTTATTTTAAACCAAGAATCGACTACAAAATATTAGAAAAGCACTCTGAAGGTCTAATTGCAGGTTCTGCATGCCTTGGAGGACATATACCACAACTTTTGCTTAACAACAATGATGATCTTGCTGAAGAAAAAATTGATTGGTTTTTAAATGTTTTTGGTAAAGAACGATTTTATTTAGAGATTCAACCAGAAGAACAGGAAGAACAAAAATTAGTTAACCAAAAATTGTATAAACTAAGCGAACAAAAGGGAATTGATCTGATTGCAACCTGCGATTCACACTACGTATCAAAAGATGACCGAGAAGCACATGAGCTTCTTTTGGCAATTCAGACCCATGACAAAATAGATAATCCTGATCGGTATACTTTTGGTGAATGCAGAGTACATCTGCGTACCGCAGAAGAAATGCTTAAAATTTTTCCCGAGCACCCGGAGGCAATCTGGAATACGGGAAAAGTTGCAGACATGTGTAACTTTGATTTTCAAACCGATAAACTTTTTTTCCCAAAATTTGAAATTCCACAAAAATACACGCCTGAGAAATATTTTGAAAAACTATGTCGAGATGGGCTAGAAAAATTAAAAAACGATGGGCGAGTACCAGAAGATTCTTTTGCACAATACCAAGAACGGCTCGAAGAAGAAATGGCTCTGATTACCAAAATGGGATTTGTTGGCTACTTTCTGATCGTTGGAGATTTCATTCAGTGGGCAAAAGAAAATAAAATACCGGTCGGACCAGGACGTGGCTCTGCTGCCGGGTCTTTAGTCTCATGGTCGCTGCAAATAACCAACTTGGATCCACTAAAATACAATCTTCTCTTTGAGCGATTTTTAAATCCTGAACGGGTTACCATGCCTGATATCGATATCGACTTTTGTATCGAAGGCAGAGACACGGTTATCAATTATTGCAAAGACAAATACGGGCATGACAAAGTGTGTCAGATTATAACGTTTGGTACCATGATGGCAAAAGGAGTCATTAAAGATGCTGCACGAGCATTGGGCATCCCTTTTGATGACTCAAACGCAATCACAAAATTAATACCAGATCAATTGAAAATAACGTTAAAAGAAGCCCTTGAACTGGAACCAAAATTAAACGAACTGATCGAAAGTAATCCAAAGGTTAAACAGTTATTTGATTTGGCATTTAAACTTGAGGGACTCACCAGACACGCATCAAAACATGCCGCAGGGATTGTGATTTCTCCTGAGCCAATCGACGAGGTACTTCCAGTTTACGTACCTCCAAAAAGTGATGAGTTGGTTACGCAATATGCAATGTCAGAACTAGAAAGCCTTGGCTTTTTAAAAATAGATTTTCTTGGATTGAAAAACTTAACGTTAATTGACAAAGCTGTAAAATTAATTGCAAAAAATCACGGCGTTACGCTTGACATGGACAAAATACCGCTTGATGATAAAAAAGCATTTGAACTACTTTGTGAAGGAAACACATCTGGGGTGTTCCAGTTAGAATCTGAGGGAATTAAAGAACTGCTGCGCAAACTTCACCCAGAAAATATTGAAGACATTATTGCGGTCAACGCACTATATCGTCCCGGACCACTTGGTTCTGGCATGGTCGATGATTTTGTCGAAAGAAAACATGGCAGACAAGAGATTTCTTATCTATTTAATGAGCTTACACCTGTACTAGAAGCAACATATGGCGTCATCGTGTATCAAGAACAGGTTATGAAAATTGCATCAACTATTGCAGGGTTTTCACTTGGACAAGCAGACATTTTGCGACGAGCAATGGGTAAGAAAAAAGTTGATGTTATGGCTGAACAGAAAAAGCTGTTTGTGCAAGGCGCACAAGAACGGAATTTTGACACAACAAAAGCAGGAGAACTTTTTGACCTGATGGCATACTTTGCAGGATATGGGTTTAACAAATCCCACTCGGCAGCATATGCAATGATTGCTTACCAAACCGCATATCTAAAAGCAAACTACCCCGCCGAATTTATGGCATGTCTCATATCACTTGAAACAAGTAATGCAGATAAGATGTCATTTTATCTAGACGAAGCAAAAGATATGGGATTGGAAATTTTACCGCCAAACATTAACACATCAGAAATAGATTTTAACGTGGTTGAGGGTAAACTTTTGTTCGGACTTCAGGGCATTAAAGGCGTGGGACTTGCAGCCCTGAAAGATATCATCAAGGTCAGAGAAAAAAAGCCATTTGCCGACCTTTTACATTTTTGCAAACAGATAGATCTTCGCACCTCCAACAAACGTGTTATAGAAAATTTAAATTTTGCTGGAGCATTTGACAAATTTCCAGGAAATCGAGCACAAAAGCATAGTGAGTTGGCCAAGATAATGGAACAAGCAATCGAATATAAAAAAGCTCAGATAACTGGACAGATGGACCTTTTTGGCAGAAACAAAAAAAGCAAATCTGGCATTGAGGAGCTGTATGCATTTCAGCCAGAATCGGAATGGGACAACAAAGAAAAATTAGAAAAAGAAAAAGAGGTCATGGGCTTTTACTTGAGTGCGCATCCGTTAGATTCGTATAAAAAACAGCTCAAACGTTTGAATATTGAACCATTCTCAACCGCTCTAGAAAAATCTGTAAACAACAATAGCATGCAAGAAATTGTAACTATCGGCTGCGGCCTTTTGAAATCACGCAAAGATATTCTTACCAAAAAAGGCGACAAAATGTCTTTTGTGCAACTGGAAGATGCAAGCGGAACATCTGAAATTATCGTATTTCCAAGACTATTCAGAGACGTTTCGCAATGGCTTGATGATTATGACGTGTTTGTCGTAAAAGGAGCTATCGACGCTGCCTCTGAAAAAAAATGTAAAATAAAAGCAAATGAACTGGTTCCTGTTGAGCTTTTGCTTGCCCAATGGAAAATGATTAGTGCCGCCGCTTTAGAACTTCCTAACCACATAGATGAGCAAATAGTACAGGAACTGCGAAAAACCTTCGTCAAAGGAAAAATCCCACTCCATTTTGTATTTCACGAAAATGGCAAACGGGTAAAACTGGTCACCCGAGAACGGGTTGCTCTTGATAATGAAACGGTAGAATCTATTGAAAAACAAGGTATAGAGATTACATTGACGCTGTAAATGTGTCTTTTTCCAAATACTCCACCGCATGCTCATAGAAATCTTTATGTAATGTCCTAAGTTGGTGTAAGAAATCCTGCAACATGTAATCATCGGCAACCTCAGACCAGCCGTCAATAATTTTTTCAATATGCTGCATTACTTTTTCTTTAGGAACAACCTCATGCTTTAACAGTGCAAATAAAAGATCTTGATTTGCTTTTGCCACCTCTTGCGGCTTTAGAGAAACATCCATTTTTTTTATGATTTTGCTAGCAACATCAAAACTTTTCTTTTTGATCAGCCGATCAACATGATCAACTACCTTAAACGACATGTCACTATCAACATACAACTGACACAAATCAAAAACATGCCTTTCGGTCCCCGGTTGCAACACAATGATATGCTCATACACAGCAATGGATTCGATAAATTGATTATTTTTTTTATACAGCTCTGCTGCCTGAAGATATTTTTCAATCGCCTTCTGGTGATCATCAAAACAAAGAAATAAATCACCTGACAACTGCACTGCAAGCGCGTCATTATCAAGTGAATGGGAAAGGAGTCGATACACTCCTAAAGCTCTTTCTTTTTCTTTTCGAGAAACACATTCGGCCAACTTAAACCAAGCCAAGTTATATTTTTCTGCGTTCAAATGCTTCATTCTAAACGCCCCTTTTTTATTTTAACTCCACAATGTAATAATCTGCCTCATTTTTTAGATAAATAATTCTACACTTATTATTATTTTTAATGGAACCATTTTCGTGAAAGAAAATCAAATGGTATTTTTCTAGGGAAAGAAATAGAAGAAAAAATAGAAATCAAAATTTACTTTTTTTTGTAGCGTATCTACCAAAACCTCTTTTTCGCAAAACCTCTTCCAGATTGAGTTTTCAGATATCTTTCAAATTTGAGAGCTTTATCCTCTTCTAAAAAAGCAAAATAGGCAACAGTTTCCACGGTTTATACTTAGAAATATGGATCAAACCACCACAATTATGCCAAGATAATCTTTGTTTTAGCTCCTTGGTAAAACCCACATAAGTTTTATCAGAAAATTTTATCAATTTTATAAGATAAACATAATACATAAAAACAACAACGCCCGTCTTCGCCTCCGGCTACTTCGGGCAGTCTTCGCCCAAAACTTTTCCATCAATATAATTTTAAAAAACCTCAAGAAAATGGCCTGCCAGACGAAGCTCCCTTTGGGAGCGAAGACTGGTGCCGAGGGTCGGAATCGAACCAACGACGCTGAGCTCTTCAGGCTCACGCTCTACCACTGAGCTACCCCGGCACTAATAAAAATTTCTAAAGATTTCGAAAAGAACTTATACATCAGTATTATCACAAAATGAGTCTTTTTTGTCAACAAAATTATGCCTTTATTTGGTAAAAAATGTAACAACAGTTACAAGCTTTTTAGGTGATATAGCTTATTAGAGGGCACATTGGCCAAAATTATTTCAAAAGTTATTTTTCATAGGCTTACAGAAATTGGCAAAATTAAGCCATTTTGTTATGCTTTACTTGAAAATAAAATGATCTTATTAAAGCTATTGTCGCAATTAATTGGATAAGAAATGAAAAACTTAGAGCAATCCATTAAAGATTTTAAAGAAAAGCTTACAGCTGCACTTGAATCTACACAAACTCAAGATGAACTCGAAAAAGTTCGGGTTAATTTTTTGGGAAGACAAGGTGAGGTTGTCAAACTCATGTCGCAACTGAAAGAATTAGATACGGAACAAAAAAGAATATTTGGGCCAAAACTCAATCAGTTAAAAAAAGAAAGTGAGCAGGCGTACAAAGAGAGGAAAAATCAATTTGAACAAGAAGCAAGAAAATTAGAAATTTTACAAAAACAACAGTTTGATGTTACCGCGTATAAGTTTTCGGACTTAAAAGGCAGCACCCATGTTTTGAGTCAGATTGTCCAGCAAATAGAAGATATTTTTATTTCAATGGGATACCAAGTTGCAGATGGTCCAGAACTGGAAACCGATTTTTATAATTTCGAAGCACTAAACATTCCCAAAGATCATCCGGCACGAGATTCCCATGATACCTTTTGGTTTAACACTCCAGGCCTTTTGCTCCGCACACAAACCTCAACCATCCAGATTCATGAGATGGAAAAACAGGGGGTGCCGATTGCGTTAATTGGTCCGGGCAAGGTCTACAGAAATGAAGCAACTGATGCAACACACGATTTTGTTTTCAATCAATACGAAGGTTTATTTGTCGATAAAAATATATCAATGGGAAATCTGCTTGCAACCATGAAATCTTTTTTACAACAATTATTCGAAAAAAAAGATCTTGATATTCGCGTTCGTCCAAGCTTTTTTCCTTTTGTTGAGCCAGGCATAGAGATCGACGCATCCTGCCCATTCTGCAAAAATGGTTGCTCTGTGTGTAAAAAAACAACGTGGATAGAACTGGTTGGCGCTGGACTTGTACATCCAAATGTTTTAAAATACTGCAAAGTAGATCCTGAAAAATATAGCGGATTTGCTTTTGGAGGAGGAATAGAACGATTGGCCATGGTAAAATACGGCATCAATGACTTACGCTTTTTCCATGGCGGAAATATTGAATTTCTTAAACAATTTTAACCCGTCTTGGCCAAGGCTACTGCGTACAAGGGCTATGGCACACAGATCTTTGGGCTTTGTTGAAATAATTCGGGTTGTAGGAAAATTTCTCATACCCAAAATGTAAGGAATAGTTATGGATGTAATCAAAGCTGTAATCCCTGCGGCAGGTCTTGGAACACGTTTTCTTCCATATACGAAATCGGTTCCTAAAGAAATGTTACCGCTTTTAAACAAACCAGCAATTCAGCATATTGTAGAAGAATGCTTAAAATCAGGCGTTAACAATTTTTTGATGATCACCAATAAATCAAAATTTGCACTAGAAAATCACTTTGATCAGAATCAAGAACTTGAACTACTCCTTCAAGAAACAGATCGGGAACGCCTTATTTCTAGTATAAAAAAAATCATAAGAACCTCACGATTTACCTACATCAGACAATCAGAGCCACTTGGTCTTGGACATGCAGTGTTAATGGCAAAACACACCATTGCAAAAGAATATTTTGGTGTTGTATTACCTGATGACATAATCGTGGCAAAGCAACCGGGACTTGATCAGCTCATTCGTATCGCACGGCAAGAAAAAGCAAGTGTAATTGCCGTTCAAGAAGTTCCAAACCATTGTGTTTCCTCCTACGGAGTCATCTCAATAAAAAAACAGATCACCCCAAAGCTGTTTCAGATTTCCCATTTAG
>Ga0180433_10009240_pt1 | contig 12102 bp, 17 predicted proteins | sample SS_ome_8_FD_132980 | JGI IMG/M metagenome (GOLD analysis project Ga0180433, IMG submission 132980) | Hypersaline lake sediment archaeal communities from the Salton Sea, California, USA - SS_1_D_1 metaG | ecosystem: Environmental > Aquatic > Non-marine Saline and Alkaline > Hypersaline >... | reverse complement strand
CCTGGTCGGTAATGACAATCGTATCGGCGTAGTAATCCGTTCCGTCGGTCGTTGCCCCAGTAGTCGCTGTTCCGTGAGCAACGTATTCGGCCCAATCAGTCAGCGACGCGTAGCCCCAAACTGTCCAGGCCATCGTCTTATCAGCCGCCGCCGTCCCAAAAAAGATCACCTGCACCAGTCCGTTCTGCCGGCCGTTCAGTCCGATCACATATCCGTCGGTATCCGTCAACGCCGGTGCCGTGTCCTGCGTCGTTGCCGTCAACTGCGTATCTTCGCTGGCTGATGCCGCCCGCCAAGTTACATATCCCGCTTTTGGGTCCGCTGCCATTTGTGTGTCCTTTCGTAATCAGGGAACCGGCCGCTTGCCGGCCGCCCGCTTTATGTACTTATTGACAATTCTCTCGAACGCCGAGCGGCCGGTTTCCCAGTCAGCTTATCTTAACTGTACGACGCGATACCAGTCGATATGCAGTATCGGGTCGTTCGTTCCGTCGGTCTGACATACGAATGACGGAGTCATTACGTCAGTTACAGGAATCCCGGTATAAACCACGTTCGTCAACGACACTTCAGCGCCGTCAATGTAGCAGTTTATTCCGGTAATGCCCGTTATCTTGAATCCGGCCCGAATGTACGTCGCTTCGGCAATCGTCGCTACCGCATCGGACAGTTCCGCCGTTGCCTTGCATTCGTAGAAACTCAAAGCCCCGGCCCCGGTCGTTTCAATGCCGAATCCAACGTATTCGGTATTTGCCGAATCCAGATCTCCGCTCGGACTTAAAGTGGTATCGACACCGGCAAGGCCGACAAATATCTGCGCCTTGTCGTATGTATCGACCACCTTGAACCGGCACTCAAACCAAAGGTCTTTGTTGGCCGCCGGTGTAAAGCACGGTCCAAGTTTTTGAACGTTGATGCCCTGGTGCTGCGTTGTCGAGTTGCTGTCCGCTAAAGCATTGCCGCCCACCGTACTGGCAAGCGTGAACGTCCCGGTCGTCGCCTGCGTTGCTGTATAACCGGCAAGCGTAGCCGCATCGACGTTCGTAAAATCTTCTTCGATCATGTAACCGATTTCAGGATTCGACCGAATCGCCAATAATGGACAATCGGCCCATACGCCGGTTTTCCAGGTCGTATCAAGCTGGTCGTCGAAAAAGTTTAAGGCTCCGTTTTTCCAGTATGAGCGAGTCTGGATGTTCGCCATAGTACACCTATCCTTTCGTGTAATGGATTATGCCGTGGCGAGGCCGCCGTCGGACGGCCCCGCCCGGCAAGCAAAGTTTCCGTTACGTTACGCCGTTACCGCGTCGAGCGTATCTTCGTCGTACCTCGGGTCGGCCATCATTATGATGACACCACCCAGGGCCGGGTCGTTCGTCGTTTCGGCGATGTTCAGATAGCAATACTCGTACGTTACGCCACTTACCACCGGCAAGCTGGCGGCCCGCACTCGTATGACGTACATCTGATTGTCGCCGGCAGTCGTCAGCAATGACGAACTCGATGTCCAGGCGGTATTCGTTTCGCCGGCCGATACCCGCTTGTAGTAGAACCCGATCGCAGTCGTGGTGTTCGTCGCCGATGCATCGTCGCACGGAATGACCGTACAGGTCAGCGTACAAGTACCGCCGGTCTGATCGCCGAAATACAGCATAAAGTACGCCGTCTGGTACTTGCTCATGCAGACAATGTCGGAAATCGTCCCGCCGGCCGCGAAGTCGGCCACCGGCAGACCCGCTTGGGTTCCCGCCGTCGGTGCAGCAGCTACAAAATGGAACTGACTCATTATCCTATCCTTTCAGTTTTTCACGTTTTCAATTTTCGTTACGACCGAACCGATGCCCGTAGCCGTTACGACCTTGTCGCCAATGCGACGAACGACGACAGCGTGTTCGAGCCATGCGCCGGCGTCAACGCCGAGGTTTCCCAGGGTTGACCGTCGAACCTGAACACGAAACGGAACGCGGTTTCGTCGTAGTCGAACTTCAGGTGAATTGAAGTGTCGGCCTTGACGCCGCCTTTCGTTGCGAACAGGTATTGACTCCAGTCGCCTAGGATAATGTCCCCGGTCGTTCCGAGCGTCTGGCAATGCTCGGTTTCGTACACCGGCCGGCCCATCAGCGACATTGGAGGTGCGCCAGTGGCACCGCTGGTGTTCGGATTCAGGAATCCAACCGCCGAACCGCCGGTGCCGACCGTTACGCTTAACTCGGCAAGCTGCTGGAAACAGTCAGGGTTGCAAATCCAGATCGCATTTGCCTTGCTACGCGGTTTCAACCTCGACCACATCTTCGTGATGTTTTTCAGTTGAATCGTGGTCGCGGCTTGGCCGGTTTCCTTAGCGACGGATACCAGACACGGCGCAGCCATTACGCCGAGCGGCTGATTGGCCCCGGTGCCGTTGACAAAATCCTCGTCCACCTGGAACTGAATCGCCTGACTGAACATATTACCCAGTAGCGGTCCCAACGTTATCGCCGAGTCCTCGAGCAACTCGTCCGTAACGTAGCACAGTCCGACCAGCTTGTGCATGGTCAGCGTTACATGGTGAAACTGCGGATACGATGCCGTCTTCGCAACGCCTTCGTCCGGCCGGTACAGAACGACGCCGCCAAACGTCGAACCCGACGCATGGGTCGTTTCGTTGACCGCCGGAATCTTGACGCTGTTACTGCCGACAGGAATGTTCCTGGCACGCTTGGCCAGAAGCGAACCTTCCAAGGCGCCCATCAGCAACTGGGCCCTGAACTCGGTCGGCACCAGGAAACCGCCGTCAGCGGATACGGTTTCGGACATGCCGGAAATCTTGTTTTGAACGAACTCGTTCCATTTCCGCAGCCGAGGACTAACGCCTTGCTTTTCCTTCTGCACGTCAACGAGGAACTGGCTGAAGCTGTCATACCCGCCGGTCTTGGCGAACGTTTCCTCTTCGAGAGGCATTCCAGGCCGCCGTTGCCCCTTCATTGCCTCGTCCAGTTCGGCCTTAAGCATCGTTCGCATTTCCTTGCGATTCTGCTCCACTTCGGCCGCAGTCGGAATCGATCGCAGAATGAGCGGTTTGTTCTCGTGCTTGGCTCGGATTTCCTCGGAACTGATCTCACGGCAGACGCCGTCGGCGATCAGCTTGTCCAGGGCCGAGTCCTTTTCGCCGTCGTACCATTGACCGGCCTTGAAAGTCGTATTCCTAACAGGGTCGGTGTAGTCCTTGAAAAACTCCACTACGGTTTTCATTGTAAACTCCTATATGTAAAACTATCACATTTGACCTGCCGCCTGCATTGCTGCCAACTGACCCCGCCCGGTTTCCCGTAGGGTCGCCGCCGGCATACAACACGACAGCCCCGGCCGTTATCGCCCAAGTCTGGCTGCTATTTCATTCCTTGCCATTTCGCCATAATCCGTCGGTTCTTTCTCGATTCGCACTTCCAGGATTGGAAGTTTGTGCGGCGTCAAGTTCAGTGGGTTGAACGGCTGCAAATTGACAGCCTTCGTCTTTACCGATTCGTTCGTTACGACATTTTCCGGCCGCAGATATTCCTCGATTTCCCGCTCAATAATTCCCAAATCATGCTGCACTTCGTCGGACAGAACGATTGATTTCGCCTTGACCGCCTGCGCCAATGCGTCGGGATTTGCCGGCACGGGAACGGCTGAAAACTCCAGTAGTTCCCACTCGTCATATATGCGGTCGGCGTTCGCCCAAGCCGGCGTTTTCTCGACTTCCTTTTCGGACGGTTCGTGCCATTTTTTCGGTATGAAACCGACGCTGAACGCCTTCAGGAACCCGCCTTTGTATAGGTTGTAAACGTTATCGCTGAACGACGATTCGCCTTTGGGCGGGAACTGCGCCTTCGCACGCAACTGTTCCCGGCCCCGCCAGATACCGACCGCCTTTGCGATCGGCAGACTATGGTGGTCATGCGCCCATAGAACGACCGGGTTTTTCAAGTAGTTGTCCAGTTCTACGCCCTTCGGCAGAAGAACTTCCCGGTCCCGGTCGATCATGGCCGAACTGATAACCGCCTGGATTGTCCGCTCGGATTCGTCGATTTTCAATTCCGGCAAGATTTGAATACGTTTAAGTTCCATTGGATTGTCCTATTCGGCACCACACTGCGGGCAAGCAACAGCAGCACGCATACACATATCGCACCACGTCCAACCACATTTACGGCATTTTTTGACGTCCGCATCGCCTTCGACAGCGCCGCAGCCGCATACAAGCGGTTTGGCCTTCGCCGGTGCCGGCTCGGGTTGCTTGACGGATTCGGGAACCATTTGCTTATTGGCAGGCGGAATCGCCTGTTTCGATTTCGACGATTTGCGTTTTCTGGTAATTCTTGCCATTACAACTCCCTTAATTCTGCGGCGACGGCACAGCGACAGTTCGGATGCAGCGGAGGATGTCCAACGTCCTCGTACGCGAAATCCAGCGATACGTCGGTTCCGTCCGGCCGCGTTACTGTCATTGCATCGCCTTTACGCCAAAAACTGTCTTCCAACTCGATCACCTTGCCGTTCATCTGCGGGCAAAAATCGCACGAACGGTCGTCTTCGGACGATACCCACACTTTCGCTGATACGACATTACTTTCGGCCCAACCGATAGTTGCACCTTCGTTCCACGCCCATATCGTTTCCGTCCGGGCGATCAGCGACGCCCGATGCGTTTCCAGTTCGGTAAACTTTCTCGACAGCCGGGTTCGTATCGCCCTGGTGTTTTCGCCGGCGTTCAATCCGGCGGCGATTTCATGCCTGATTTCCCTGGCGGTCGTATCGATTATGTTTCGCAACGCACCGACTCGGTGCGATTCCAACGCCGTCGCAATTCTCGGGTTCAGCGGGTTTAACGCCATTGTCGGTGCGACATCCTTCAAGGCCCTGGTCGCCCCGCTATACAGCGTAAACCGCATGAAAGGTGCCATCGCCTTGTCCAGATCGTCAAGCCACTTGCCGATATTGACCCACCCGCCGACCAGATCATCGACTGGTGCCTTGACCGACCGTTCGACCAGCGTATCGTACCGGGCAAATACGGCGTTCAATTCTCGTTCCCTGGCGGCGTACCATTTGCCGATCGCGTCGGCCAGCGGGTCGTTCTTAAAGTTCGTCGGATGTCCCAATGGCGGCAGCCGGCGAGGTGCCTTACCGACTACCTTCGACGCTTTCGGTGCCGGCGGCGTCTGCGTAGGTGCGGTTCCCATCGGCATCATCGTCATCGGCAGAATCGGCGTATCGCCCCAGGGAACCGGCGGCAGATCGTCCAGGTCGCGTTCCTCGTTAATCGTCGAATAGCCGGTGGACAGGTGGTCCTTGACTTGTTTGAGTCGGTATTCTTTGTCCTGCGGTACGGGATTGTCGAACGCCAGAAAGAACCGATCGCTGTATAGCGGCACAAGCCGTTCGTTTAGCTTTTCCTCGTACCGCCGCAGACGCGGCAGAATCGTGTCCTTTGCGTAGGTGTAATTGCCGGCCTCGGCATTCGCCCGGTTGACGTCCTCGACGCTGATCTTTGATTCCGGCACGCCGAATATGGCGGCGATTTCGGCCCGGCTTGCTTTGCGGCCGGTCAGAAAGTTCATTTCACGCGGCGACGGCGTCAGGTCTTTCAGTTCCGCACCGCCTTCGAGTATCGCCAGTTTACCGCCACGCCGCGGCCCACCGAACTTCTCGAACCATTCCTGCCGCAACCGTTTCCGCGTATCCGGCGACAAGCTGCCGGCGTCGGCCGGCAGAACAAGTGCCTGATCTGGCCGGCCCCGGTTCTTCATTATCGACGTTTCCAGGACGTTCATGTTGTAATGCAAATCGGCCGCCAATATCGCCGCCTCGAGCGGCCCGACGCCGTACACGCCGTTCGTGATGCTCATATACCGATAATGAATGATTTCGTCTGGCCGGAACGTTTCGGTGCTGACCGTATCGACGCCGTACTTGTACGCGGTAATGTACTTGTCCCGGTCGGCGACCACCTTCATAAACTGCGGCATTAGCGGCCATATTTCGGTCGGCACGCCCATAGCATCGACCAGGAGGAACCAATACGCATTGCCGACCAGTTCCTGCGATAGCACGGTCAGTTCGTGCAGATCGAACGAGTTCATGTGCGGATTGACCTTCTGCAACAGGTCGATCAGCGGATGCCCTTCGGTTACTTCGACGATTTCGACGGCCTTGCGTAGATACTTTTCGGTCGTCGGCGATTTGGCAAGTTCCTGGAGTCGCTGGTCCTTCACCCGGCGGGTCGGATATTGGCCGGTCTTTTCCTTGTACGAACCACGCATCTGGAACAGCCGTAACGGAATACTGGCGCACGCGGTCGCGTTCCGACTGGCGCAGGCGTAAACGTAGCCCTGATACTTTTTGACCAGCGACAAGTATGAAACGTCCGGCTCGTAGGGTTGACCAGACAGGTATGACGATACGGATAACCCCCCCGGCGAACCGCTGATCTTATTGGCGGCCCTCCGCAGGGTTCTGGCGAGCGATTGTAAAACGGGCATTCGCGTATCCTTTGCAAACGCCCGTCGTGTTCGGGTAGCCTGCGACTACTGGATTATCGTTGGCATCAATTTCCTGTGCGTTGACAGGTGTTCGACGCCGCAAATCCGTCCGTTATGTATAATCAGGCATATTGTCAAGCGTCCGTATTGGCATTCATTTGCCAAACTTTTGACTGTCGCAAGGTAATTATCAGTCTGGTCGGCACCGTTTGTCAAGACTTTTTTGCCGTTTTTCAGCATTTTTACATATCGGCCCAAATGTCTTCGTCGTCGATGAATGCCCGCTGATCGACCGTTTCGGCCGGCGTTTCGGCCGGCGTTGACGGCCGTTCGTCGATGAACGACAGGAACTGCCGGGCGACGCCTTTGATTCGCGTTATCGCGTACCGGGCCGCATCGACGGCATGATCGTTGAACTTGGCCGGCTTGTTCAATGCGTTGCCTTGTTTGTCCTCGGCCCACTTGTACGCCTGCATTTCGCCGATCAAATTCGTCGAGTTGCGATGTACCTTCATTCGGTAATTCTGCATCCGCTGTATGCCGTACACGACCGAATCCGGCCCCTTGATGCTTGGGATGACCGAAAGACCGGCCGCCCGCAGTTCGGCGATGCTTTTCGGTTCGGCAGAATCGGCGACGACCGACACACCTTCGGACATTACCGGCCGCAGCCGGCCGGCCAGTTGCTGATTCGTCAAGCCCTTTTCGTACAGGATTTCCCGCAGATACGGTTCGTTTTCGGCAACGAATCCGATTTCCACGCACGCCGCCGGATTGCCGCCGTATCCGAAATCCAAGCCATATCCATGTTCGACGAACTGCTCGGCCGGCCAGTCGTCCACGATGTCCCAGTTCGTAAATATCAGCCCCTTCAATTCACCCCATTGGCCGAGGTTGTAAACGACGTGCTGGTAATGATCGGTCTTGGCCAGACTTTCCAGGACGACCTTGTATTCGGTATCGATGAACTGATTATCCCGGTATGTCGTATGGTGCAGCGTCGATAACAGCGTTTCCTTGACGCCATCGACGACAACTTCGCATTTGCGGCGTAGGGTCCCGGCCATGTCGCCGGATATATCCTGCCATGCGTCGGAATCAAAAAAATGGGTTTTCAGCCACAGCCGTACGTCGATCGGATTGAACGACAGGATGATTTGCTTATAGTCCGGCATCCGGCCGCGTAACCGGCGGTCCACTTCGCCGAAATCGGCCTCGGTGAACTCGGTGCTTTCCTCAAGCCACATGCCGGTAACGCCGACGATTGATTTGAGTTTTTCGGGGTCGTCCAGGCCGCCGACGATGATCTGGCTGCCGCCGCTGAAACTGAACGTCATCGATACTTTGTTCGTCGTAACCAGACCGCCAATGCCCCAGTCGGCGATCAGTTCGTTGAACAGCGTAAACAGCGACAGCCGGGCCGCCGGCTGTGTTTTTCGCAGGCATAGGAACCGATGCCGCCGGCCCTTTGCCATGCCGACCAGCACCCGGGCAAGAATCTTTTGCGCTGCGAAATACGACTTACCGCCGCCGGCACCGCCCCAAAGTACGAGGTAACGGCTCTTGTCCAGATACAGCGGCAGGAACCGTTCGTTCGTTATCTTCGGCAGGTCGGTCAGGTCGAACTGCATTTAACCTCGAAATACGTAGCCGCAAATCACGCCTACAATCAGGCCGAATATCAACGTCGCAATACACCAGTCGTTTTCAGTCATCGTATGTCCCTTTCAATTATCGTCCCGCCGTTGCAGTAGTAAATGTTCCATCCAGTCGCGAGCAAGCTCGAAAGCCTCGTGCCGGTAAAATCCTTCATCAATCAGACCCTTGAATATCGAGTACACCGCCGCCGGCAATACTTGGCGAACGCCTTCAAGTTGCTGATCGAACTCGGCCAGTTTTCGCCTTTGTTCGTTTTCGTCCATGCAAATTATCCCTGCTACTTCGCCACCGGGTCCGTTCTATCGGCACGGAATATCCCCGAGCCATACGCCACGCCTTATACAAACTTTGCATTCGGCCGTTGTTCTGCACTTGCCGGAAATACCGCCAGTTCCAGGACAAGTTTCGTCGGAACCGTTTCAGCTTGGTCATTTCGGTATCCTTAATCGCCAAGAGCGATTCTTTTAAGGCGTAACGATTCCTGGTATCCCTTTAAGTGCCATTTAAACCAGTCGCTTACCTCAGCTCCTGGCAACAGCATCTGGCTCATGTTCACCCGACCCTGGACGCTCAAATGGCACCGCTGACACAGAACTGCAAGGTTCCATCTTGCATTATTGCGTTTGTCGCGGTCGAGGTGATGCACTGTCAACGTATGGCCTGTCGGCGGGTCGTGCGGATGCTTGCATCGTTCGCATAACCAGTTTTCTTGCCGCTTTGCCTGTTGAGCAATCATCGGCCAATCTTTTGTATATTCATTCATTTCGGTATCCTTATCGTCTGCGGCGGCTGTACCGGCACGGCGATTCGGCCTTGCTGCGGTAGGCCGGATTTCGGATAGTACATCCCGCACCAGTCGGTTTCTGCAATTATCGGCCACGCACCGACGCCGCCGCCAGACAGTTTCGGCGGTTCGCGGCGGCACTTGTTATCCCGGCAGAACAGGCATTCTTTACAGCTTTGCGTTGTTACGTCGATCATCTCTAATCCTTTTCAAATTTCCGTATAATTATTATGTCGTTTTCGGTTTTATCTACAATAAACGGCCCGCTCGGATACGGCCCACCAAATACCCTGAAAAACTCTCCTGAAAACTTTACGCCTTCGATTGTGTAAAGGTCCTTGCTCCAGTCATATACGTTTGCTGCCCAGTAATTTCGTAACCGCAAGGGGAACAGCAGCAGATAACACACCCTTGCCCACCGCGGTAGCATATTTGGCGGTTCAATGCCGGTCCGTTCAAATACCCATATCAAGGCCGCCCGCCGTATTTTATACCATCGCGATTCAGGTTTCATTTTTACCCCTTTACAGTCCCTTTCAAATTTCCTCGTACCCCGTTGGCAGTTTCAGTTTGATTTCCAATACGGCACCCTCATCGCCGAGGATTTCGCGTTCCAGACGTATGCCTTCGGTTACGGCACGAACGGCCGCCGTGTCCTTGCGTATTCTGTTTCTGATTTCCCCGGTCTTCGGGTCCACGAAATACATCATGCCGGCGGTTTGTATTGCCCTGGTATATTTCAGTTGCCTTGCCCGCCTGGATGCAGCCGATTCGTCCATCTTTCGCTCGACGATTTGCCGGCGTCTGACGAGCTGTTCCGGCCAGTTTTCTTTCTTCAGATATGCCCGAATCGTTTTTTCGTGAACCTGACATATCCGTGCCGTTTCTTGTACGTTTTCAGTTTCGAGCCATACTGCCCGGATTTGGCTTATCTTATCGGCTTTGAGTTTCCGCATATTATAAGCCCTGCGGTCGGAGTCGAACCGCCGCCTATCGACTGGACGCCGATCGTGCTGCCGTTACACCAGCAGGGCGTTTCGGATATTCTACTTTCATTGATTCCACTATCGCATCGAGGCGTTGTTTTTCCTCGCCGGTCGCCAGAACCCGCACATACCGATATTTGGGATTGGCGATTTGTTTTTTCCAACCCTTCAATAACAATTTTTTGACGTATTCGCCCGTTTTAACGCCGCTTTTTTTCCGATTTGCCGTCATTTGATTATGCGACCAGATTTTACCCTGCGGCGATACATACTGCGGCCAAAGCGTCCCACGTCCAATACACGTCCATCCGGCCGCTTGGTACACGGTCCCGTATTCGCCGGCGTCGGTATCGGCGAATGCAATGGCGATTTTCGTTCCTCGTTGCATTTCGTATTTGCACGACCACGCAATCAGCCGCGATGCCGCCCCTTTGGGCGTCCAATACGCACACGCGCCCCGGCACAAGTAACCTACCTCATCGCTTGCCAGTTTGAACGTCTTCATCATTACGGGAATCGCCATACCAGCAACTGCCCAACAGGTTACGCCGCCGATCATATTGTCAAACACGATCGCGTAATGCCGATTGGATGCCGTTAGCATAGTCCCGAGCCATTCGTATTCTAGTATCATCTTCGTTGCCTGTTTTCGCGTGCATGGCCGAACGACCGCGTTTCGCAGATTCTTGTTTACGTTATCCCATACGTTACGGCGGGTTTGGTAAACCTTTGCCCGTTCTTGCCGTATCTTGTGCTGATATGCCGTTCCGCGTTGTTTTTCACGCGACGTTAACCGTGATGTCATACTTACTTTCCCAGTCGGCGATAGTCGATTTGATATGTTCGTATGTTCCCGGCTTACATTCAATCGTTATTATCAAATTGTCCGTCGTTTCTTGCGTTTTGACATTTTCATCCGGCAGTGCAATTTCGTCCAACTTGAACGGCGGCAGGTCTATCAAGCCGACGTCCAAATCCCGCAGATCGACGATGAACTGATCGTATCCGTTTTCGGTTATCCGTCCGAACTGCGACACATAGCCAAGTATGCGTGCCTTTGCATCCTCGACCGATTCGGCCTCGATATTGACTACGGGAACCTTGCCATACGGCAGTTTCCAACCGTCGGCGATCATCGTCTGCAACACCTTGTACCGTTGTGTTCCGTCAAGAATATATCCGTCCCATGTAAATATCGGTGCATCGAATCCGAACGTTTCGATACGCCGCCGCAGCTTGTCGCCGCTTTCGTCGCTCAAATCCTTCAGGTCGCCCTGGAGTATTTTCAAGCTGTCGAGTTTCGCCATGCCGCTGCCCTGGCATTTAATTCTTATCGTTTTTTTCATCGGCCATTTCCTTCACGATCGTTTCCGAAAAACACACGGCGACCGCCAATGCCGCCCACATATCACGCTTGAATCCGTACAGCGGTCCGGGATTCTTCTTCGTGCCGACCGCCGCCTGCCGGCTGCCGCCATACCTATCAATCAACGCCGCTCGTACATTCGCGTCCTTCGCCCGCGACGTGCCGCACAGGTGGAGTTTGATGTCCTTTCTAAACACTTGAAAAACGGAATAGCTGCTATAAAATGCCTGCCAGAATCGTCCAATCCATACGCATGTATCGAACACGCTCGCACCGACCGGCATACCGAACGACTGCGGCATTTCAATTACCATATACCCACATCCGGCAAGTGACTTAACGGCACCGTCAATCGTTACGATCAGATTCTCATTAGACCATATATCGGCCCGTATCGGCTTGTTCTTTTCGGTATCGTATATCACCCACGCCGAATACGTCGGCCCCGGGTCGATCGCAAGTATTCTCATATTACCGCACCGATTTTAACTTTGGCCGTTTGCGTCCTGTCATCTGGCATAAAGCCATTACCAGCATTCCGGCGTAAAACGCCACGACGACTGCCACTCCGCAGATTATCAGATTTCCCATCACGCACCGCCTTTCAGTATTCGCTCTGCATCTTCGGCAACTTCTTTGAGTAAAGCCCGCAGTTTCTTGTTCTCGGCCTTCAACTTGGCGATCTTCTCGTTCTTCTCAGCAACCTGGAAACGAGCATACAGGTGTTCAACAATCTTCCTGGCAAGGCATTCAATTACCAAATCAGCCATCACGCACCGCCTTTCTTGCACGCCTCGACCGCGG
>Ga0180433_10009238_pt1 | contig 12105 bp, 8 predicted proteins | sample SS_ome_8_FD_132980 | JGI IMG/M metagenome (GOLD analysis project Ga0180433, IMG submission 132980) | Hypersaline lake sediment archaeal communities from the Salton Sea, California, USA - SS_1_D_1 metaG | ecosystem: Environmental > Aquatic > Non-marine Saline and Alkaline > Hypersaline > Sediment... | reverse complement strand
GATTCCCTCAGGCACAGTCAAACTCATCAAAGCATTCTGGATACATGAAGATGAGACAACAGAACTCACCCTTGACTTTGATGTCTACGAATCAGTACATAAAACAGGCAACGACAAATTCATTATGAGACCGACGATAAAAGTGATAGAAGGATAAAAAGAGTACTCTAACTGTCTGAATCATAATAAGTTAAGTTATAATCCCAATAATATACCAGCATAGGCCATTGTTCTACACAAATAATGTTAGAGTAAAGGATTTACTATGCATTAGACTAATCCATTGTTAGAGTGTGTTAAAATTGGGATTTCGATTTAATTAGGTTAAGTCCAGTAGCGACCGTAGCGAGGTAAATTTTTACCTTTTTTAAGAAAAATAAAGAAAAGAGTAATAAAAAGAAAGAAATTACCCTCACTACCCTAACTACGAGTATAATAGACCAAAATATTTTTAATTTATGGAAAAATATAAGGTATAGTGTATCATGGATTTAATCGAACTTGGTTGGAATGATATCTATACAAGAGAGAATAACGATATAGAATTAATTCCTGGAAGGGTAAGAACACAAAGTGGTAAACATTATGGTGTTATTACACAAGAGGGGGAATTAAATGCTATACTCCCAAATTCCTATCTAAATAGAATAAACGACAAATCTGAAATTCCTGTTGTTGGAGATTGGGTAGGACTCCGGAAGAATCCAGAGGTTAAAACATATCATATTGACTATCTGTATAAAAGAAAGAATAAGTTATCACGAAAAGTAAGTGGAGCGAAATCTGAAGAACAGATTATTGCTTCGAATATCGATGTAGTTTTCATTGTTACAAGTGTAGATGCTGATTTTAATGTTCGTAGACTTGAAAGATATCTTGCTATGATTTATGAGATAAATGCCCAACCCGTTATTGTTCTAAACAAGATTGATAAGATTAAGGATGTTGAGAGTTATCGCAAAGAAACCGAAGGGATATGTCAAGATATACCGGTATTAGCTATTAGTGCAACTGAAGGAAATAATATCGATGATGTAGGAAAATACATTAAATCTGGGAAAACTGTTGTTCTCATTGGTTCTTCTGGTGTTGGAAAATCTACCCTCATTAATCAATTGCTTGGTTATTCACGTCAAACGGTTGGGGAAACAAGAGAATCAGATGATAAGGGAAGGCATATTACATCTACTCGTGAACTTATAATACTTCCAAATGGAGGGATGATAATAGATAATCCTGGTATCCGTGAACTTCAACTATGGTCGTCTGGAGATGGGATTTCAGAATTATTTAAAGATATTGAGGATTTGAGTAGATTCTGTAAATTCAAGGATTGTCTTCATGAAAAAGAACCTAAATGTGCTGTAAGAAAAGCAGTTGAAGAGGGAAAGATATCAAATGATAGATTTATGAGTTATAAGAAATTGTTACGTGAACAGGAATACTTTCAACTTAGACTGAACACTTATGAAAGAAGAAAAAAGGATAAACGATTTGGAAAAATGTGTAGAAAAGTGAAGGATATTCAGCGACTTAAGGGAAAAAATTGATTTCAAATTGCATGGTTGACAGAAAGCATTTATGGGAAATAGTATATACTTTTTCGTATTATGACAAAGATTCGCACGACTATAACGATTGATAAAGAAATGCTTAATTTAGCCCATCATCATAAGATAAGAATCAGTACTTTTTTGGACAACAATCTTCGTGGTTATCTAAGTCAAATTAATGGGTCAAAAGGCCTTCACACGGCGGATGTCTCCGGTTCAAATCCGGATAAGCCCACTAATTCCAACAATATAGACTAATCTAAGTTGAACGCAATTTTAGCTTTGCTCCCACATAAACAAAGTTATGCGGTTTGAGCGCCATGTTAGATAGGTTACCATTAGTTGATTTTCCATATAACATTTCAGCCAGGTCCACCTAATCTCCAAAACAAAAGAAATATGAAATTATGTATTTGGCAAATCACCTGAAAGCCACAGAACATTTCTCATATATACATCGCCTGCTTTTCTATTTCCAACCGTTAATTCTGCATGAATTGGAGACAATACTACCCTACCCATACCATAAGTTGTTGCTATTATTGCTTTTTTATCTTCAATCGATTCATCATATGGATTATCATATTTTTTAAAGGTAGCTACGGTGATTACCTTTGGCATAAAGAGTCTATTAAGGATCGGTCCATCTACAAGTGGAGCGTTTCCTTCCATTATCCGTAAATTTTCTCCAAAATATGGTTCTTGGATAGAAAGGCAAGTCCGCTTTAAGTGAATAGATGCGCGAGAAAGAGGCAATTTAGATAAAAATTGTAACATATCAAGCTTAGAAAAAAAAGCCGGATTTTTTATTATATACTTAAGAACAGATGCATCGGTATAGGCATTTGCAAGTCCTAGCATAGGTGATAATTCATCAAAACCAAGAATTTTACCAACCAACTTATTGTATCGCCAATTAAGATTCTCAACACCCAATGATCCAAAAGTTGAATCGCCGCAGATTCCATAAAAACCACCGCCGGATCGAACAAATCTTTTGATTTCTCTTCGGTATTTCCAAGGAGTGTGCCATCCACCAACACCCCCTGGCGCGATAATAACATCTATCTTTAATTTTATAAGTAAACCGTCCTGCACATCACCCCCTTTCCAATCGTCCCAAAACTCATAAAACTCAATATCAACATCATATTCTCTTTCAATCTGTTTCAAGCGAAATTTATGCATGAGTTTCGTCAATCTCGAAAAAAAAGATTGATCCATAAAATCCCAATGTTGACAGATCATTGCAATTTTTACTACTTTTTTATGATTGAATAAACAAGGCGAACTAGGTAAAAGTGCAGTCAATATTAACAGGGCACAGATTAGAATAAGTATTATTTTTTTATTTATTATCTACTCCACCATATATATAATCCAATAGGATGACTTAAGTTTTTCTATGAAAACATCTTTTTGTGTTATTAGTAAATTATTCTCTTCTGGAAAAATAGTTATTGTTGTGTTTATAAAATATGGTTTTTATCCATATTCAAAATTTGAAAAAAGAAAGGAAGGAGATTAGGAGCAACCCCCCATTTTTAAACTCGGATCACCAAGGAGTACCCACTGTTGCACAGTTTTTTCATGACCTTCGTCCCATTTGAAATCTGGGTCATCTATGGTTTTAAAATGAGTGATATAATTAGTAATTGTTTGTTCATACGCTTCTCCAAGAATATCATGATTCTCTTCACCGTATTGTCTGAAAAATTCCGTTGTAATCCAGTTATCAAGACCACCCGTAGTGCACCATTCACCGAGAATGCCATAACCATATCCTGTGTTACCGATTGTGGCAATGGCACCACGTTTGGGAAGCTGTACTACGTACCAACTCCAACATTCCGGCGTTGGTCTGCCATAGCAGTGCGTCATCAGAGCGTTCGTTTTATCAATAACTGAGGGTATCAAAGATACGTTAAAATCACTATTATGGCACCCACCTACAACACACACTGGTGTTTTATAATCATTTAATAGTTTTTCCATTGGCAGATATGGAGGACCATTAAAATCAAACACAAGAAGACCTTCAGCTTCACCATTATGGCGATTTCCAGGAATACCTGGTAAATGGTTACCCCACCAACCAGGGCTTCCATGACCCGAGAAAAAGATAAACCCACACCCTTCGCTAAGAGCATTTATTACATCTGGTTGATCCTTCCAATTTCCATTAGAAGTCCAAAGTATTTCCTTTTCAAAATCATCTGGCATGTAATACAAACCTCCACCTCGGTGGTGCAACAGTTTTTCACCGGTGGTCCATTCTCCTTCAAAATAAGTTTCTGTTTCGAATCTTTCATCTGAAAAAACGGTTTCACCTGCACTATTTTCAACCCACACTCTGATATCCGTTAAGTTTCCATAGGGTTTAGGATCATAAGATTTCCCTCGAATGTGAAGGATTCCATCTACATATTCCACATTAGCCCAGTGAGTATAGCTGTTTAGATATGCCTCACCTCCTTTTGGAGTATAGGTAAAATCATTATTTCCAAGAACGTCACCGTTAGACACAGAAACAATTTCAGCTATCGGTGGAAACGGATATGTATCGGTTTTCAGATGATCATCATGGTTAAAGGATAAAGAGGTTTCAACTGTCCGATCTAGTTTAACATTTATAATATCTATTGGTCCCTTGGTACCCTCAGGGTTTTCACTCTGAGCATAAATTGTATAATCCCCATCAGGAAGGCTGCTTACATTCCATTGAATATCAAGGTCCTCTTGATCTAGGAATCCATCTCCAGAAACAACAATCATTTTTTTGAACCATGAATCATCGGCGTTGTTTTCATAGTTGATGATTTTATCAACTACTGATTTTACTTCACGATTGTTCCGGCAGGCAAGCCTTCCCAACGCTACATCGGGATACAAATCTAGATCGTCTTTTTTAAATCCTTTCCATTCTGCAAAAATACCATTACCGTTTGAATCCCAGTTATCAAAAACACCCTCCTCTTTGTAGATATCAGCATAATAAAGGTCACACAAGTATCCAGGTTCCCCTTCTATTAGATTGGAATATCTTACAGGAACATACCAACCCTTTGTTCCCTGGTTAACATCATCTCTAGGTTTTGCCCATATAAGCGATTTCAAACCACCAACAATTAAAACATATTTTACGCCATCGCTCTCCACTGCATCCTTGATGAAATACTTGATTTTTTCAGGTTCATCAACACCAGAATATTCGTTGGATATATCCTCAATTGTCTTAATCACTGTTTGTACACCAACATTGTTCTTATGATCAACAAGCTTCTGCAAGTCACTTGAAAATTTTGATGGTGCAATAATCACTAAATCATATCCAACATTATTTAGGAATGGATTTGTGTGAGGTTCATCATAGTTAATTGAAAAATCTAGATTTTCAGCGTAATAAATAGTATCAGTCGTTGGGCAATATCTAACCGGATAGGCATTTATAGTTAAGAAAGTGGTATGCTCCATGTTCTCGTTGAGCCCTACGCCTACATGATAACTAAACCAATCACCGGGGAATAACTCTTCAGAGTTGTAAATAGTTATATCCATCATTGGTTTATTAGAACTAACGGTTATGTCTTTTACCAGTGGTTGGGGAGCAGGTAGTATTTTTCTGGATAAAGTCATCGTTTTAACGTCCTGAACCTCGCATTTAATATCTTTTATTTTTACACCAAATGGTAAATTCAAGGTTTTCGTATTAACTGGAAGCATCGGTTTTCCACCATTAAAAATATAGCTATTTGTCCCTTCAATTACCAATTCTACAAATGTTTCTCTTTCTACAATATTTGGTCCTAAAAAACTTACTCTCATGGTTTCAAGTTGTTCATCAGCTTCATTTCCCATACATATTGCAGCAAGACCGCTTAATAAAAGCAATCCTACTATAAAATAAGGCAAAATTTTCATTTTTTATCTCCTTTCCAATAATTATATCTAATAGAATGATTTAAATTTTTCCATATAACAATTTCTTATGTTATACCATAAATATTTCCTTCTGAAAAATAAGTTGATTTGTTTAAAAACCGAGTGTTTTTAACTTTTATCTAAAATTTGAAAAAAGAAAGGAGGGAAATTAGGGGTAACCCCCTATTCTTAGACTTGGATCACCTAAAAGTGGCCATTGTTGAACTGTTTTACAGTCAGTCTGATCCGCCATTCCTGGGAATGTATCAAGATATTTACTCTGTGCACCGCCCCATACTTCTCCAAGAATATTTGCGCCTTCATTATATGTTTTGAAGAAACACACCTCCTGGTATCCACCTACAGCTTCAGCAGTATCTGGTAGATTCACACCATCACCATCCAAATCTCCATGTTCTCCTGTACTTCCATAACCAAGACCTGTATTGCCCATAGTAGCTATAGATCCGCCGTTGATTTTACGGGTAAGTGCCCAGCTAAAACACTCAGGAAACATCTGACCGTATGTCCATGTAAAGGGTTTTTCAAAAAGTGTGGACACAGCTGTTACGTTAAACATACTATTGTGACAACCACCAACAACTGCAACCGGAAGTTTGTTTCCATTTGAAAGTTTTGGAAAATCATAACAGCTTATTCCTCCAGGAGTATTTCCCCAGTTGAATATACCTGGCCAATGGGTATTCCATGATCCAGGGCTGCCATGGCCATCAAAAAGTAGAAAACTGCAACCAGTAGAGATTTCTCTTAAAAGATTTTCTTCAGAAGGAGTGTGAGTAGGATCAATATCTTTGTTGGATGCGTATAATTTCACAGGATCAAAATCAGACATATAGTTGTCTAAAATAGAGTCACACACTATTTCGCCTTCACAATAATCAGTACCAGCATCATTGTGCGAATCTCCACCTACAACAACCATTTTATTAAACCATTCCTGCCCACATGTAGATGTTTCATAGTTGATGATTTTGTTAACCATAATCTTGACTTCAAATATATTTCTGCATGCTAACCTACCAACATAAACATCAGGATATAGATCGATGACATCCTTGGCGGCACCAAATTTCCAATTAGCAAAGATTCCATCGCTTTCACCATTTTTGTCCAAATCCCAGCTTGAAAAGTTCCCCTCACTATCATATATATCTGCATAGTAGAGATCACTGATGAAACCTGGATCGTGAACACTTCCCATCTCTTGAAGGTTAGTATACCTTACTGGAACATGCCAATTTTTTGTGCCTTGGTTCTTATCATCTCTGGAGTCCCCCCATAAAAGCGATTTCATTCCCCCTACAAGCATGACATGCGTGATGTTCCAGGTGTCCAATGCATCTTTAATGAAATATTTTATCTGCTCAGGCTTATCCACACCACTGTACTCCCCATATATATCTTCAAGTGTCTTTAATGTTGTAGCTACGTTATGACTATTCTTATGATCAACTAGTTTTTGCAACTCATCAGAAAATTCTGATGGTGCGATTATGACCATGTCATATTCGCTATTTTCTGGAAATGGATTTGTATCTGGTTCTTCATAAACTATTTTTAAATCAATGTTTTCAACATAATGGATGGTATCCGTCACTGGACTGTATCTCACTGGGTAAACTCTTAACGTTAGGAAGGTTTTATGCATACTATTCGCATCAAGTCCTCCGCCCGTATAATATTTAAACCAATTATCTGGGAAAATACTATCGGAATTGTAAATGACTTCGTTCATCTCATAATTTGGAATGTCTTTGTTCACTCCCCGAATTATTAGATTTGGTGCAGGTAAAATCTTATCAGATAAAACCATGTTTTTAACTTCCCCAGTTTCGCATCCAATATCAACTATCTTTGTCCCAAATGGATAACTAAAGGTTTTAGTATACATTGGAAGCATTGGTTCACCTGCATTATATAAAAGTGCATTTGCACCATCAACATTTAATTCTAAATACGTTTCTTTTTCTGTAATTTTCGGCTCTAAAAATTGAATATCTACAGTTTTCTTGTCAATAGAAGCTTCTTCCCCTATGCTTAATGCAGCAAAACCACTCAATAAAAGCAACCCTACCACAAAATACGACAAAGTTTTCATTTTTTTATACCCCTATATATATCTATTAATCTCATATAATTTTAGTATATTTAAATATTTCCTGGAATTTCTAAAGCAGAAAATCTCATTTTTATTCAGACGCGTCCATTTATATTTTCAAAAAAGCTAGATATTTGAAGCTTGTCAAGTGATATTTCCAGAGCTCAAGTTTACCCCTAAAAAAAGTAATGGGTTAACTAAAAATGTTAATTTGGAACTTTAAACTCTTTTTTGATTATTGGAAAGTGTCGAAATAAATTTATATGAAATCACTTATATATAATTTGTTATTAGTGGAAACAGAATGAATAAAAAATTGAGTATGAAATTTACATTACTATTGATACTAATTATTTCCATATCGGTGATTGTTTCGCCAGCTTATTCTGTAGAATTAGATACAAAGGATAAAATAGGGATAAATAACAATTTAAAATTACCAAAAGCAAACAATATTCAAACAAATGCAGGAACGGAATACTGGGCTTTGCTTTTTGCAGTAGGTATCTACCGTGATAATCCCAGTAAAGATCGTCCATCTATGTTAAAGGCCGTAGATGATCTTTATGATGTACTTATAGATTCACCTCAATGGCAACCAGATCACGTCCATGTTGTAAAAGGTAGCCAGGCTACTGGCATAAATCTCATCAAGGAACTCATTTGGTTAATTCAAAATGAAGACCGTGACGATATGTCACTTGTATACATAACAACCCATGGTTCACCACTTATCGATAAAGAAACTGGTTTGCCAGTAGATATCCCACCAAAAGATGAAGCAGACGGGGCAGATGAAATCCTTGTCATGTATGATGGTTTCGCAGATCCGTATGCATTTATTTGGGACGATCTGTTGAACTTTTTCCTGAGTTTACTGCAATCACAAGGAATCTGTCTCATCGTAGATAGTTGTTTCAGTGGAGGGTTCAATGACTTTCCATTCAAGGGAAATACCATTGATAGCTATACAATAGAATCGTTTTCTGAAGGTTTAGCCAAAGAAATTGCTACGCAGGGCAGAGTTGTCCTAATGTCATGTGAAGAAGATACCTATTCGTATGGATCGCGTTTCTCAAATTATCTAATAGACGGTTTTGAGGGATCAGCTGATCAATCTACTTTTGGAAATGGAGATGGGACCAATTCCGCGGAAGAATCTTTTTATTATGCCCAGCATTTGGTAGATCTATATGGTTACGCCAACCAACATCCTACAATATTAGATCTTTATCCTGGTGAATTTCCAGTAACTTCTTAAAACATTTTTAGAAGGATTCTGAAAATGTCTGATAAGGAGCGGAAGTTTCTACAATCATTGTCAGTTTAATACATATCATTCAAAAAACCAGGTGAATTTTTCAAGAGCTAGTCTCCAGTATTAAACAATATAACATCGTTAGACACGATTTCTTTTTCACCGTTTATTCCATGAGCCATTACAGTTATCGTGTGTCTTCCCATTAAACGTGAAGTTATTTCCCATTCATATGGGGGTTTGGTATCAATAAATTGTGATTCATCATCCAGATAGAATTCAACACTGTAAACCTGTCCTTCCGGATCAGAAATCGCTTCTGCTTGGACTGTTATTTTACCTATTATGATTGGTAAGTTTAATAGAGGAATTGGGCATATTTTCCTGTTGAGAATATACAGTAAACCATCGTTTTGTGGATGGGTAATACTTACTGCTAATTCAACATTTGATGGAGCAGAATCTTTAATGGCAACTTCTGGATCTCCAATTAAATTTGTCTCATAGTATACCCATCGTATACCATTCTCGTTTATATGCCATATATGATCCTCCTTGGAATAATGATTAGCCTTTCCAAGTTGTCTTATATCTTCTGTGAACAGGGCTTTGAAGAACGATTCATCAATTATCTGCGATGGTGCATAGAGCGTATCCTCGCTACCAAGACCAAATCGCGCATTCATAATAACAGCAAAGGCACCATGTGATGTTTCAACTGTTAAATACTCTGCTGCACAGTCGTCTTCATAATAATTATCACGGTAACAATTGTCAAATGAACCGGCAAGACATGTCTGAGAGTAGATAAAAAAATACTTGTTATTTGTCAACGAAAGTATATCCTCATTGTTCATCATTAGGGCATAGTGAACGTTACCATGACCCAGGTGGTTTATGAAGTGAGGTGTGGCAACATTGAGAATGTCAATTATATCATATTTGTCCCAGTTAGTATCTCTTTCATAAAGAGTATCAACGTTAAAATCTTCTGGTATTGAAGGAATAATTACATCCATATAGTTACCACCATATGATGAAACTCCCGGGAATCCCAGATACTCACCAACCATGAGTGCTTTTGCCAGATATAACTCCTCATCTGCGCTCTCGTATCCAAGCGTTTTCATTACAAAATTTGCTACTTCGACATCTGAATCAACACAGGCCCTTCCAACATAAACTTCCGCCAAGAGATCGGCTTCTTCGACATCTGCAATATCATTATCAGTGGCATTTTCACCCCATCTTTCGTCCAGATCATAGTTGAAATTACCGTCGAGACATGCATAGTACACATCTGATGGTATGTTATCCTCTTCAAGACCTAGTGTTCCCATGTCCAAAGGTAACCCCTCCTCGCATGCGTAGAGTCTTCTCACAGGTATAATGTTATCTTCCTCAGAATAGCCATCAGCATCCCCAGCAAGCAAAACATAATCGGTTTCCAGTTTGACATATGCATATCTGATAAAATTTCGTATTTTTGCTTGTGTATCATCGAACATTTCAAAATTTTCTGTTATTTCACTCTTATAGAAGGGATTATCTGGATTATTATCACCCCATGTACCATTTACTGAGTATTCAGGGTTGCTTACAATTTTCTCAACAGTGAAAATATCTGCAGACAAGCCTTTATCTATCTTTGATTGAGCGAAATATTGAAGGTTGTCTTCCAAACCAGAATTAGCTAACATTTCATTGGTTATAATTACATAATTGACGGTATTTTCGCCTAGTAATCCTGAATTGCAATCATATGATGCAATATAGGACGGATTATCAACAAGTTTGACCACAATTTCCTTATCTCTTTGTAGTCCCCTAACAACATTAATTGATTGTGAATCTTTAGTTTTTATTTTAATAGTAAGATGCCCATAATATACCAATTCTCCCTTCTCCTCGAAATATTGAACTGGGTGAAGATTTACAAATAGTACGGGGTATCCTCTAAAAAGATGAATATCGACGATGGAATAAAGATTACCAGAGAAGTTATCACTGTAATTTTTCTCAGAAAATTGTTGTGGTGAATCAGTATTTAATGGAATAATGTTTTGCCCCACTTCCATGGCATAATTTAATTCTAAAAGTGATTTTTCTTTTGCTAACACTTCCACTGAATCAAACTCCCTACCGGATGGAATAAGTACCTTAACTGGTTTTACAGGCAAACGGAGTTGATTTCTACCACCAGAATTAGGGAGACCGTCAATTGTTACTCTGTCATAAAGCTCACCCTTAATCTCAATTTTTTCCAGTGTCGGTTTTGAGAAAGTGAAATCCAAAGTAATTTCTTCAAAGTCCTTTGCTTTAGTATCACCATAAGCTAGAGAAGAACTTACTGATATCAAAAATAACAAAAAAAATACCATAATTATTGCAATAATTTTTTCTGGGGTTTTCATAGTCTATTCTCCCTATACCTTATAAGAAATGTAAATATATATAATTATCTATTCATTATATAATATTGTAGCAACGCTTCAGCAATGTAAGTATCCGAAATGCATTTGAAAGTTCATTCAACCATTATTATCATTTAAAGCTAGTCGACCTTTTGTTGTTTTTAAAAAATCGAAAATAGATTGCAAATAGCTAGTCTATGTTCACTCTGTATCCAGTTCCGGGTTTCTTTTTTTCCTTTCTCTTTAACACAACATCCAGGATGCCGTTTTTGTAAGTGGCCTTCGTCGTCTTAGGTAATATGTCACATGGAATTTCAACAAGTTTATGGTATTTTCTATTGGGTGTGTCTACATCTATCTCAAGAGTATCATCAGTTACATCAAGATTTATGTCTTCTTTTTCTACACCAGGTACCTCGACGGTCACCGCAACATCTTCATCTCCTTCTATTATGTCGGTCAGTGGCTCTCGGTCCTCAGAAATTGTAGGGGATCCAGTGGGTGTTTTTACAGGACGGTTACCAAACTCTTGTATCTTTGGTTTACCATCGGGACCTATATTCATACTAAATCCATGAACAAAACGTTTATTTGGTTCGAATCCTCCACGGAACATATCCTCAATCATTTCTTTAAAATCAGTACTTTCAAACATTCTTTGCATTTCATCAAAGATTCTTTCAAAATCTTCATCATCAATGAAATCAAATGGGTTTCTTCGTCTTCTTTTATCTTTATCCCTATCAAATGGATCCATTTCTATTTCCCCTTACTACATACATATTATTCTCTGTAACATCTAATATTTAATATTTTCGGCCTATAACTTTTTCAGCTTAT
>Ga0180433_10009237_pt1 | contig 12105 bp, 9 predicted proteins | sample SS_ome_8_FD_132980 | JGI IMG/M metagenome (GOLD analysis project Ga0180433, IMG submission 132980) | Hypersaline lake sediment archaeal communities from the Salton Sea, California, USA - SS_1_D_1 metaG | ecosystem: Environmental > Aquatic > Non-marine Saline and Alkaline > Hypersaline > Sediment... | reverse complement strand
TCGGCAAACACCGCACACTGAGCCTTCATCGACAGTTCCCTTTCCGATCTGAGAGAAAGAGGCCCTATCTCCTCCATACTGACTTCCAGAGCCAGAGCCATGGTCTCAACAAATGTTCCTGCCCCGGCTGCACACTTTTCGTTTATGGCGAAATCGATGAGCTTTCCCGCCTCGTTGAGCCGGATGGCTCTTGCTTCCTCGGCACCCACATCGATCACTGTCCGGGCCAATGGAAAAAGGTGGTGGGCGGCTTTGGCGTCCGCACTCAAGACTGTTACGGCCGATTGGGCGAGAGTCACCTCCTTTTTGCCTGCACCGGTAACTGCAATGTGGATAACATTCTCTCTGCTCAGATCAGCCTCCTCAAGGACCAGATCGAAGACCTTTTCTGCCGCCCGATTGTAATCGAAACCACTCGAGATAGAGCGCATTGCCCGAATTTTACCGTTCGAAAGGATGACGGCTTTCGTGTTCTTCGCACCACAATCAATTCCAGCCACGTTCATATCCGACTCCTCAATTCAGATCGGTGTCAAGTCTCATCCACATATTTATCCTTTTTACTGCCAAAAATCCAGCGTATAGCGTTCAGACGCACTGCGACCCTGGATGAAATCATTGGCATAGGGTTTTGAACAAGAAAATCATGGAGAAGGAGAACTTTTTAGAAAGCGTCTCCTAATTTCTCGTATCCAGGATTCAAAAACGAATTCAGTCCGGGCTTTATTCTTGACATAATTGCGGTTTATACATATATTTTTTACAAATATTGGTTACCATAAAATAAAATGTCCCCAGCGGAATATTTGCAAATACAACTGGAGGATGGGGCAATAAGGGAAAAATGCCACTCTTTTCACTGGATTCTTATCATTGCAGTATGATTTAATGGTAACCATGAAGGAAAACCATGAGAAAAATTGAAATTGAAAAAGAGATTCTGTCCTTGCTCAAAGATTCTTCAGATGGGATGCAGGTTGATGAGATAGCGAAAAAATTGAATCTGGTGAGACACACGGTCAGTAAGTATTTACAAATTTTAAAAGCGAAAAAGCTCGTGATGCACAGGACAGTCGGCCGGACAAAATTGTGGAAGGAAGCCAGCGCTGGTGTGACTATTCGTCCCCTCAGTTTGGAGGACATCAAAGATATCGTCAGAATCGAAGAAAGGATAGAAGGAGAGTTGGGGATAATCAATGAAGAGCGGATGGAATATTTGAAGGAGGCCACACGATATAACATCGAACGCAGCGATCCGATGATGAGTCTCGGAGCAGAGCTTGACGGAGGAATAGTTGGATTCATCATCGGAGAAATTCGAATCTGGGAATTTGGTATCGGAGAAAAAACAGGATGGATACGGATATTGGGTGTTGATCCTGATTTTCAGGGACGTGGAATAGGTCGAAAATTGGGGGAAGCGCTCCTCGAGCATTTTGGGCGAAGAGGTATAGAGAGAGTCAGGACAATGGCCGAATGGTATACGGGAGATTTGATCTCATTTTTTAAATCTCTGGGATTCAATATGTTGAATATGATACCTCTCGAGAAGAAATTGAATCATTAAGCGCGGTATTGCCTAAGCCAGATATTTCTAGTTTGGCTTACACATGTTACTGATATTGTTCAATTTGATTGCATATTTTGGGGCAAAAATGAACTTAAAGCTTACTTTTTTGGCAGAAAAAGGGCATTTTAAGATTAGAGTTCCATCATAGGTTCTATCCTTGCTGCGAATCCCTTAGTGTATTGATTTTTATGCTAAAAATTCCGTTTTAAGCTAATTTATTGGATCAAAATTGGACCTAAAATATTTAATTTCAACTAAATGGCTAAGCCAAACTACAAGAAAATATATTCTGGAGAATTCGTCATATGAGCTATTGCCGCTCTCTGAACGGAATTAATTCTTTACCATCTTCAAACCTTGGTCAAAAGCCCTAAGGTTTGTTTCCACTTTTCCTTGGGGCAGAATCTCCGAAATGACAACCTCAAAATCTTCCCGGAGGATGGGCAACTCACAAACCTCGGCCAAAGCTCCCAGTATCACGATATTTCCCAAAATCGGATCTCCCAGCTCCAAGGCCGCATTTGTTGCCTCCACAAACCAGAACATACCTGAAAGGTCTCGTATCCAGGTTTTCAAATTTTCCATGGAAGGATAATCACGCTCGCCCGCGATGACTCCCATCGGATGGATGGCTCTGGAATTGCAGAGCACTTTCACATCAGGATTTCCGTAATCCCTGAGAACACGGATGGCTTCAATCGGTTCAAGAGCCATAATAAAATGAGCTCTCCCCTGAGGTATTTGGGGTGACCAGCTCATTTCAGAAGAAACCCGTAAGTGGCTCATAACCGATCCACCCCTCTGGCTGGCGCCAAAAGTCTCGCCGATGGTGACATTAAAGCCCCTGCGGCTCATCATGTTGCCCAGCACGCGGGAGAGCATGACATTGCCCTGTCCCCCGACACCCGCAATGACGATATTATAGGGATCTTTGACGAGTGCTGGGTTTCCCATGGTCAGGCCACCTCCTTTCTGCTGATCGCATTTGAGGGACATATGGAAGCACAGACCCCGCAGCCAGCACAAATCACCTCATCAATTTTCGCAACTTTATTTTTCTTATCCCAGATGAGCCCAGGACACTTGAAGACTCGCGTGCACAACCGATCACAGCCACAATTCTCGCCCAAGCAGATCGCCTCATCCAAAGCCATCTCATACGTTCGGTTTTTTTTCTTATCGGGACTCAAGGCACAAATCTGTCGCAATACGAGGACTCTGACCCCTTTTCCCTCGTTCAGCATGTCAAGGAGAATTTCTTGTGTCTGTTCCAAATCAAAGGGATCGGAAATTTTCACTGCTGCCCCGAGAGCCTCACACACTGTAGGAATATCAATGCTGGGCGCTTTACCCCCAATGGCATCCAAGGGCAACCCCGGATGGGGCTGAAACCCTGTCATGGCCGTACCACTGTTGTCCAAAACGACTAGGGTAACATCGGAATCGTTGTGGATAGCATTGACCAAGCCGGGCAAGACGGCATGGAAAAACGTCGAATCCCCAGAAACAGCCAACACAGGCTGGCTCAATCCAAACTGATCCAGTTTTCCAAAACCACTGGCCAAACCGACTCCCGAGCCCATAGAATGCAGCGTTTTGAGTGTGTTGTAACCGCAGGGAAACATGGCCAGGGAGTAACACCCGATATCGCCGCAGACAAACCCCTCACGGTTATCCATCTGAAGCGCATTGTGGATAGCCCAGAAAGAAGCCCGGTGGGGGCATCCTGAACAAAAGGTGAGATCTCGTTCCGGAGCACCGATGGCGGCAAATTCCTTAGCCGCGCTGGCATAAGTCAAGGACACGGCTTCGTAAGGGATATCCAAAATTTTTGAAAGCACAGCAGCCACAATGTCCGGATTCAGCTCTCCCACCTTGGGTAGTGTCCCATCATTTTTGCCAAAAAACGTTCTGGTCTTCCCATGAGAAGCAAGATCTGCAGCCAATACTTTGATATTCTCTTCCAAAAAAGGAATGACCTCTTCCACTATCAGAATCCTGTCAGCGCCTCGCAGATGCTTTGCCATCAGCTTAGGCGGCAAAGGCCAGGTTGTCCCTAACTAATTTCAAGAGACCGACACGATCTTTGGCGCCCAGCAAATGGATAGCCTCTTGACAATAGAGATGACACACACTACCTGTAATAACAAGGAGATCCGGTTTTTCAGGCCCAGAGTAGGCGTTGAAGGGAGATTCTTCAAACATGCTTACAGCCATCTGAAGCTTTGCCTGCTGCTGGGCGTGTTTGTAAGGCACAGGCAAGCTAATGATGGGACCTTCCAGAGAATCGAGAAAAGCACCGGAGTACTTGAACCGGGCTTTCCTTTCGATCTTGGGAAGCCCGCCAAAGGTCACGAGCCCTGACGCATGAGACAGACGGGTGACAGAGCGCACCATCACCAGATTGTGGATGGCTTCCGAGAGTTCAAAGGCCCATTTAACCATATCCTTGAGTTCTTGAAAATTGCCGGGTTCGAGCAGTGGAATTTCCAACAGCCGGGCAAAATGCCGGGATTCGCCTTCGTTGGCGCTGGAGAGAGCACCCGGATCATCGCAGGGCACGAGAACCATCCCCCCTCTTGTGCCGGTTATAGCCAGGTGCAGAAGAAAATCAGATCCCACATTGATTCCGTTTTGCTTCATAGCACACAGGGATCTCAATCCTGCAAAGGAGGCCGCGGCCGCAACTTCGATGGCGACCTTCTCATTAGCAGACCATTCGACATAGAGGTTCCTCGCCTTGGCCGTTTTGGCCAGGTTGTCGATGATTTCTGAAGAGGGAGTGCCAGGATAGCCAGTGGCCACACTCACTCCGGCTTCCAGTGCTCCCCGGGCAATGGTGGCATTGCCCATGAGCAGATGTCTTTCATCACTGCGCCCTTTGATTAGGATTGACATATTTCCTCCGTATCCTGGGCCAAAATTCTTTGGACAACATCTTCAGGAACCCTGAGGGCGGCATGTATCCCGTCTTTATTCGTATTGAGAAGGCCTTGCTTTTTAGCCTGGTTCAAAGCCTGTTTTTTCTTGTTGGCCGAGGAGATGCACAGGTGCTGCAAGTTTTTAGCCGGCATTTCATCGGTGATGAGATAGCCAGCCTTGCAGGCAGCATCAACCACTTGTGCTCCCTTCTCTGTGCGGACAATCAGGGTATTCCACTCCAATCTGCCTTCCAGGACGCCCACGGACACATCAGCCCACTCTGAAGTCATATCCGGACAGATGCGACAGGATCGAGGAATGAGAGGTTTTATTTTAACCAAAGGAATCTCCATCTTGGTCTTTTCGGTACGGACAAGCATAATATCCGATGGTGGGGGTGGGATGTCTACACTGATCAGGGACTCTCCATCCACATAGTCTAAGAGAAGGGGAATGAATCCGCGGGTGTCGATCGCCCAGGTGCAAAAGAGCCCCACAAGAAACTCGACCGGATCAACAAAGTCATCTTTGCTCAAGGGATTGGTGCGCATCTGAGAGACTGAGAGGCAGTGACACGGTGTTCCGACAACTCCCATCCGGCGATAGCCTTTTTTCACTCCCTGGTTCAATGCGGCCAAGGTAGGAGAAGTCATAAATTTCGACCCTGCACATTTCAGGACCTCTTCAGACTCAGTTACCAATTTGGGATTGGGAATCAATCCTTTCCGATCTGTCAGAACTGCGGCATCGATGAGTCCCTTCTGCAAGACAAAGGCCATCAATGCGGATACAGTTCCTCCTGACTGAAAAAAACCGGGGAGTATTTTTTTGCCGGCCTTGGATGTCAGGATCTGTCGATATGGACCAAGCGGACTTCCTTCATAAGGCGCATTCCGAACATTGTGTGACAACTCCTCCAGGTCAACCTCTGCCATCGGGCAATAGGCATAACAGTTCCCCTTTGCCAGAGTGCAGGGAAAAAGCATGACAGTCTTCCCCCGATAATTCTTGAAATAGGGACACAGGTCCACACACCCCCCACACCCGATGCAAATGTCATTCTGGTGGACGTCCTGTAAAAGCTCGTTAGCACCGAAAATCCGTGTCATTGCCCTCTCCATCATTATCCAATCTCACAACTATCACAGGCTGTCTCCCTATTGTATATAAAATGCCTATAGAGCACTCAAGCTATTTTTTTAAAGAATAGGAAAAAGCAAAAACGGAAATATTTTTACCTCCTTGATTGATAAAACTCGTGCATGTATGATACTCGCAATGATTCGGATATCTTCGGGGATGATAGAACAAGAGGTGACATGAGAAACCGATCACAACGCCGTGCGATCATCGTTTATTTTGCCATAGCCTTCGGCGTTCCCTGGATTGGTTGGACGGCCCGGTGGCTGCTCGATCTCGATCCTGGCACTCTTCAAGCCAGGCTTCTCTTCTACACCGGTAACTTCTGCAGCATCGGAGGGCTGGCGGCTGCTTATGTCCTTTCGGGCAAAGCCGGGTTGAAGGACATGGGGCGCCGGTTCATCCTCTGGCGAGTTCCTCTTGTTTGGTGGCTAGGCGCCCTTTTTCTGCCAGCTGTATGGAGTCTGCTGGCCGTCATAGGCTTCGGCATATCTAAAGGAGGAATAGGGACGTTTGATCCCGGTGGGCTTGCTCGAGTTCTAACCCCCGGTGTTCTCATCGCTCTCACTACGGGCCCGCTGGGCGAGGAATTCGGCTGGCGCGGTTTTCTGCTGCCCCAATTCTTGAAGCGATTCACACCCCTTGTTGCTTCACTCATCATAGGGGTGATATGGGGTATCTGGCATTTTGCTCTCTATCACCCTGGCGTCATGAGCACTTTCAAGGGAGTTCTCAGATTCACGGCGACGACTGTCCTTTTCAGCCTTATCATGACCGTTCTGTTCCTCAAGACTAAAACCAGCATCTTGATCGCGGTTGCCATCCACTGGACAATCAACATCATGCCAGGGATCGTGCAATCCATGTTTCCTACTCTCATCACGCCGGACTCCCAGCTAGAATTCTCAGGTGTCTGGCATCTGATTGCGATTGCCTTTGTAACAGCCATTATCGTGATCCGACACTGGGGTCTCTTAACCCAGAAGCAGGAAACCAGCTAGAATATCTTAGTAACCGGACTCATTTCCTTAAGATATTTCTAGTTTGGCTTACGCATGTTGCTGATATTGTATAAGTTGATTATATATACGAGGGGGAAAAAGCGTTTAGCGCTTGCATTTTTGGTGGGAAAAAGGCGTTCTTATATCAGATTTCCTTCATAGATTTTTTCCGTGCTGTAAATTCCTTAGACCAACCATTTTTATGCAAAAAATACTATTTTAAGACAATTTTTATGATCAAAATTGGACCTAAAACATTTAATTTCAATTATATGGCTAAGCCAAACTACAAGAAAATAAATGATTGACTTGTTTTTCGGTGCTAGTATATGCTGTACACTTGTTCAAATAGCTAAGCATCCGGAGGTCGAACGATGAGGAACTCGACGCGGCGAATTCAAAAATTCCTTATCCTTTTGTTTCTCTCCATATGCCTGATCCACATAGGCTGCCGGCAGGCTCAGGAGACTCAGCAGTCCAAAGAATTCGTGGAGCCGCAACCACGCTACACCCAAGTCGCGGAAAAGCTAGAAGGAATCATCCAACATGAAATGGAGGCCAAAGAGATTCCTGCCTTTTCCATTTCTCTAGTTGATGATCAGAAAATTGTGTGGGCTAAAGGCTTCGGCATGGCCGATCCTGATGCAAACATACCGGCCACGGCAGCGACAGTCTACCGCATCGGTTCGGTGTCAAAGCTATTTACCGACATCGGGATCATGCAGCTCGTCGAGAAGGGCGAAATGGATATTGATGCCCCAGTTTCCGAATATCTGCCCAACTTTAAGCCCCAAAATCCCTATGACAAACCAATAACACTGCGGCAGCTTACGTCACACCGGTCGGGACTGATAAGAGAGCCGCCCATAGGCAATTATTTCGACACATCCAAGCCTTCCCTGGCCGAGACTATTGCCAGTCTAAACCCAACCAGTCTGATCTATGAACCCGAGACAAAAATTAAATACTCCAATGCCGGGATAGCCGCTGTCGGGCTCGCCCTCGAAGTGACGCAGGGCGAAGCGTTCGCCGAATACCTCAAGCGAGCCGTGCTCAAGCCCATCGGGATGACCAATAGTTCCTTTGCCCCAGAACCGGCCATCATGAGCAAACTCGCCAAGGCCTACATGTGGACAATGGACGGCCAGAGCTTTGTGGCGCCAACGTTTGAGCTGGGAATGGCTCCCTGTGGATGCATGTACTCGACAGTGGTCGATCTGGGACTTTTCCTGAGCACGCTTTTCAACGGCGGTGAGGGATTCCAGGGCCGGATGCTGCAGCCGGAGACTCTGGAGAAGATGTGGACGCCACAGTACGCTAAGTCAGGAGCCAAACAGGGCTACGGAATCGGATTCGGGATCGACGAGATGGAGGGATACCGCCGCATCGGTCATGGCGGCGCCATATACGGCTTTGCCACTCAACTGTTTGGTCTTCCCGATGCTAACCTTGGCGTGGCAGCCGTAGCGACCATGGACGGCATCAACACCGTTGTCGGACGCATCGCAGACCATGCTCTTAAGCTCATGCTGGCTGTCAAAGACAACACACCACACCCTGAAATGAAACTGAGTGAACCTATAAATCCGGAACTGGCCAGAAAACTTGCCGGAAGATGGGAGAGTGAAGACTATCACTTCGATCTTTGCGAACGCAATGACAGGCTCTACATCGGCAAACCTGTTTTTGCCGAGGTTAGATCCCTCGAGGATAAGCTTATTGTCGATGGGAGGCTCTTTTACGGCAGCACGATCCAGGTTCAAGATGACACCCTCATCGTAAACAAAAAGACCTATTCAAAAGTCGAACCTCCTGAACCCGAACCTGTCCCTGATCATTGGCAAGGGTTAACCGGCGAGTACGGTTGGGATCACAACATCCTTTTCATTAAGGTCAAAGAAGGAAAACTTCACGCCTTGATCGAATGGTTTTTCGACTATCCTCTGGAGGAAATATCCGAAGATGTCTACGCTTTTCCCGACTATGGACTTTACCACGGAGAGAAGCTCATCTTCAAACGAGACAATCTGGGGAGAGCAGGCGAAGTCGAGGCAGCCAGTGTTGTCTTCAAGCGCCGACCTCCAGGGAATGAATAACACGATGTTCATGAGGGCACAGGTCATGGAAGAACCGCAGCTCGAACTGTCCAAAGGATGGTCCGGATTCGGAGTATTCGTGAACTTAACAATAGGATTTGCCTATTGAACAAAAAAGATGCAGGATATTGAATGATACACATCAAGAAAGAAACACAGGAAGATTACAAAGCTATCCATGAAGTTAACAAATTGGCTTTTGGTCAGGAATTCGAGGGCCAACTCGTGAAAAAAATCCGCAACGGAAAAAACTTCATCGAAGAACTATCCTTGGTGGCTATCGATGACACAACCGTTGTCGGCCATATCCTCCTTTCGAAGATCAAGATAAAGGGCGAACAGGATTACGAAACACTCGCTCTGGCCCCATTGGCAGTCAGGCCCGAACATCAACAAAAGGGCATCGGGAAAAAACTGGTCCGAACCGGCCTGGAAAAGGCCAAAAACCTCGGTTTCGGCTCGGTGATCGTTGTCGGGCACACTGACTACTTCCCACAATTTGGTTTTCAACAGGCATCCCAATGGAACCTGAAGTGTTCTTTCAAAGTCCCGGATGAAGCCTTCTTGGCCATACAACTCATCCCCGGCGACCTGGAGGACAAGAGCGGCACAGTCATCTATCCCGAGGAATTTTCTGTGGAATAATCTGTCAGGAGAATGATCCGCTCACGATGAGTGACGGCGAACAACATGCAATCATAGACTTCCACGTCCATATCGGACTCAAGGAGCACTGGCTGGACTGGGTCAATGAGTATCAAAAATCCGCCGAATCGGACTTCTACAAGCGCTACGATGAGCTCATCGTCCCCTCAAATTTCGCCGCCTACCTGAGAGACTTCGGCATTGCAAAGGCAGTCATCCTTCCCGAGATGAATCCCGATGTGACGGGGATGGTACCCAATGAGTATGTCATTGAGTTTTGTACCGACCAGGATATCTTCCTTCCCTTCTGCACCATCAATCCGTCGCTTGTCAGCCAACCAGAAAGAGAATTCCGAAATCTTGTCGGGAAGGGAGTAAGGGGTTTAAAACTCTATCCATCCTACAGTCATTTCTTCCCCAATGACAGCTATTTTTATCCGGTTTACGAAATTGCAGAGGCCGAAGAATTGCCGGTTCTCGTACACACCGGATCTTCGGTGTTCAAAGGGGCCAAAATCAAGTACGCCGATCCCATCCATCTCGATGAGGTGGCAGCAGACTTTCCTGATTTGCCGCTTGTGATGGCGCACAGCGGGCGGGGCCTTTGGTATGAGAAGGCCTTTTTTCTCTCCCGCCTTCACCCGAATCTTTACATGGAAATCTCAGGACTCCCGCCAAAAAACCTGCTCAAGTATTTTCCTGAACTGGAGAGAAACAGCGACAAAATCGTCTACGGCTCGGATTGGCCCGGACTCAGGTCCATGGCCGCCAACATTGAAGCCATCACAAAGCTGCCCCTGGCCTCCGAAACAATCCGTAAAATTCTCCATGATAATGCCGCCCGTATTCTGCGGCTGTCTTGAATAACTAGAAAAGCAAGAAATGGAAAAAAGAATAAAAAGCAAGAACGTGAGGCGAAAAGAGAGACAAAGAAAAACCAAAACAAAACATAAAGAAAAGGTGCAAAGAAGACAAATTCAGAATTCCTCAGATAGAGACCAAAAGAATAGAGAGGGAAAAGATGGCATTTTATGTATTTGAAGACAAAAAGCCTAAAATCAGAAAGGGAGTCTTTGCGGCTGAATCAGCGCTCGTCATTGGCGATGTTCGCGTGGATGAGGAAGCTTATATTGGACACGGTGTAATTCTTCGCGCAGATTATGGAACCATCATCATCGGTAAAGGAACGGCCATCGAAGAAGGGGTGATCGTCCACGCCCGGCCTAACGACCGCACTGTTATCGGCAACCATGTGACCGTCGGACATGGCGCCATGATCCACAACGCCCGGATAAAAGACTATGCCGTGATTGGAATGAGGGCAACGATCAGTGATTTCAGCGTGGTCGGCGAATGGACCATCATCGGCGAGATGGGACTCGTGAAGAACAGACAAGAAATACCGGATGGCGTCGTGGCGGTCGGCGTGCCTGTCGAGGTAATCGGAGACATAACCAGAGAGCAAAAGGAATTCTGGAGCCATGGGAAAAACCTCTACGTCCAAATGGCCCACCGGTACACTACACCGGGGGCTTTCCAGCAAATTGAGGCCGATGACACAAAAGACGAGAGCTAATCTCTACGGCTTGCTGAAAAGGACAGCCAAACTTCATCCTGACAGAGAGGCCGTTGTCTGCCGGGACTCTCGATACAGCTATCAGCAGTTGAAGAATCGTGTGGACAGGCTCGCTGGAGTTCTGAATTCGTTGGGTCTTCAGAAAAATGACAAAATCGCCATTATCCACAAGAATTGCCATAGATACCTCGAGATTTACTTCGCTGCAGCCAAGCTTGGAGCTGTTTGTGTGCCCATAAATTACCGACTGGCCGAACAGGATTTTATCTATATTTTGACCGATGCCCGGGCCAAAATACTGATGGCCCAACCCGAATTGATCCGCTGCTTGATACAACGCTGGAATGACATCCCTCAGCTGGAAAGAATTTTCTTGACGGGCCCGCCAGGAGAAGAAGCATGGCCAAACTCAATGGACTATGATTCGATCTTTGAAGAGACTTCCCAGGCAGAGACAGCTGTGGCTCCGGTCATTGATAGCACGACGGCCCAGATTTATTACACGAGCGGCACTACAGGACGTCCCAAAGGGGTTATTCTGACCCATCACAACAACCTCACCCATGCGGTGTGGGCCATCAAAGAACTCGGGTTGACAAAGAGTGACAGATGGATTCATGTCTCTCCCATGTTCCATCTTGCCGATGCCTGGGCTGTGTGGGCGGTAACACAAGTCGCAGGAACACATGTCATGATCCCCTGCTTCGAGCCGGCTGCTGTTTTGGAGATCATCGCCAGGCACAAGGTCACGTTGAGCAATTTTATACCGACCATGCTGAACATTCTGGTGAACGTCAAAGGCATTGAGGACTATGATCTCTCTTCTCTGCGTTTGATCATGAGCGGAGGTGCGCCGATTGCCAAAGAAGTTGTCCGTAAAGTCATCGATATTTTCGGGTGTGAGTACATCCAGACCTACGGCCTGACTGAGACCAGCCCTTTTTTGACCATGTCTATCCTGAAAGAGGACATGACACGCCTTCCTTTCGAGGAGAAGCTGAAGTTCATGGTGACCACGGGACGGCCATTCGGCGATGTCCAACTCAAGGTCGTGAGAGACGACGGCCAAACAGTCGATTCTGATGACCAGGAGGTGGGTGAAATCATTGCCAAGGGAGAGACCATAACACCAGGCTACTGGAACCTGCCGGAGGA
>Ga0180433_10009236_pt1 | contig 12105 bp, 7 predicted proteins | sample SS_ome_8_FD_132980 | JGI IMG/M metagenome (GOLD analysis project Ga0180433, IMG submission 132980) | Hypersaline lake sediment archaeal communities from the Salton Sea, California, USA - SS_1_D_1 metaG | ecosystem: Environmental > Aquatic > Non-marine Saline and Alkaline > Hypersaline > Sediment... | reverse complement strand
TCCCCAATCTCTGTGTCAGGCTCAAATTATAATCCTCGAAATACTTAAATGTATTCCTGTGGTTATAATTTTCGCCTTCCTTGATCTTGAAAAAAATTCCTCATTCTCGGACAGTCTCCTAGGCCAAAAGTTTAAACATCGGAACGGAACCGGATTTATTTATCACGGCTGTTCGATAAGTTTTTTCATCTTCTTCAATACTTCGTTTCGACTCACATAAGACTCAATTCTCATCGCTTTTTCCTCAAGGCCGGCTCTGTTAATGAAGATGATCGTGGGGACCCCGCTGACTTGATACCGCTCAAGAAGTTCATTCTGAAGCGAATGCCGCTGCGTCAGGTCGACTCGAACCGCGGTCAGATCCCGGCTCATTTTGACGATCTCAGGGTCACTGAAGACTTTCTTGTCCATGGAGACGCATGGCCCGCACCAATCTGCATAGAACTCCAGGATCAGCGGATTTTTCTTCCGGGCGGCCTCGGTGACGCGGGTCGGGGTGTACGGGATCCAATCAATCCCCGTGCGGCTGCCGGAGGCATCCCAGAGGAACAGGATGGAACCGCCGATAAGCATGGTGCCAAGCGACCTGCTCAAGTAGAGGAAAAATCGATTGCTTCGGCTGATGGGTTCCAACCACCCCAGATGCAATCCTGCAGCCACACATACGGCCGAAAAAATGGCCGCCTCCCCCAGGGCGGTCGACACGAGGGGTTTCAAGAAATAGCCCGCCATTCCCACAAGCACCCACCCCAAGGCCTTGCGGATCCATATCATCCACTTTCCCGATACGGGAAGTTTTGCAAGTGTACTCGAAAAAAGGGCCAGCACGGCAAGGGGGAGCCCCAGGCCTAAACTCAGCACAAAGAAATAGAGGAACCCCAGAAACGGGTCTCCTTTCCGCCCCACGAAGGTCAGAAGTCCCAGAATAAACGGTCCCACACAGGGTGCTGCCAAAACGCCGAGGGTAAGGCCCATGAAGCAGGTACCCAGATAGCCGCTCACGTTTTTGGAGGCCATGCGCATGAGCCCCGGAGGCAGACGCAATTCCCAGAAGCCGAAAAAACTCAAAGCAAGCGAGATGAGAATCCCCGCCAACACAAGGAGCACAATTGGTTTTTGAAGGGCCGAGCCCAGCATACTTCCGGACATGCTCGCGGCGACGCCCAGGATCGAATTGGTAACAGCGAGCCCAGCGATATACAGAGCCCCATGGACAAAGATCCGCTTTCGATTTTCTTCTTTTCTGCCTCCGAAATAAGAGATCGTGATGGGAATGAGGGGATAAATGCAAGGCGTGAGGTTCAGGGCGAGGCCTCCCAGAAAAACGCCTGCAAGGGCGAACCAGAGGGCGCCGTCAAGGTTCCATCTCGATATTTTTGCGGCAGGTTCGGAAATTTTTTCGGCGGAATCGAAGATCCCTTGGTTTTGACGTTCGGAAGATGCGTCCTTTGGGACTACAAAGACAGGTATGTGAACCGGCGCATGTTCAGGGGGCAGACATGCGTTGGTCGAACACGCTTGATAAATCAACCGCCCTTCCAGGGTATGCCCGCCGCTCGGGGCTTTTTCACCGACTGCCAGGTTGGCGCGAACGCGGATTTCACCTGAAAAAACCTCAAGCGGTTGGTTTGTGTACGGGAATACTTTTTTCTCGGGTTCCGGAAATTGAATTTTCAGAATTTTGAGGTCCGGCGAATCCGAAAATGAAAGTTCGGTTGCGATGATCCCGCTTTCCGCGGTTCTCGCTCCGTGGATGTATAAGGGGCTGGAGATGCGGATACGAAAAAGAATCGGATAGGAATGTCCTGCCGGGTACCGGTCCCGGGAGTGGATTGCCTCTACTGTCACAACGGCGCCCGACACCGCCATGGGATGAAGAAAAACGGTCGAGAGGAAAATCAGGAAAGTCCATCCAAAGCGGGCAAACCCAAATCTCTTCTTCCAACACATTTCGATTCTAGCGAGCAACGCCGCCACCCTGCGTATTCTGAGGCGCTCTCATGGAGTTGTCCAACAATCGCATCCCATCCCTGCAAAAACCCGGCATTGAAGAAAACAGCTTCGAATTTAGGGTTTTCTTCCAGGCGGCCTGCTATATCGTCCGGGTGTCCTTTAACTTGGTTTTTATCGGCTCGCCTTCTTCCTCCCGACCCAGTTCCCGAAGTCTCTGCCTGAGCTTTTCCATCTCACGCATGAGACGCGGCAGGACGTCCCTCTCAATTTTTTCACGTGCGTTCCGCCCGGTCTCTTTCATGACCTCTGATAGGCGATCCAATTCCTCTTTGAGATTCTTGAATGCTTCGCTCTCCGGAATTGCACGCAGTTCCTCTGAAAACTGTTCAAGCTGCTTCTTGAGTCCCTGAAGCCCTTTTGAAAACTCATCCCACATGGGTTCGAAATCCTCCGAATGGGTTTCAGAACCTTTGACATGTGAGCCATCCGCCAGAAAAGCCCCCCCTTTGGGTTCCTGAACGATTTCAACGGCCTTTTTCCCGTCGTCTTCGGGATCCGAAACAACAAAAAATTTTGAGTTTTCCGTGGCGGCATTTTTGAATGCCTCCTGAATGGCCACCTCAACCACATAGTCCCCTTCCCGGGAATACACCACGCGCGTTACCTGACCCACGGGATTCTTTTCAAAAACCACCCGGTCGCCTTTCTTGAGGCCGTTGATCCGATCGAAATGAATACTCAGGCCGAGGAGACCCGCTTTGCACCCGAAAAACACAAACACGCACATAAAAGGAACCAACATTTTTTTTGTCATGTGGCCTCCGATGTTTCTTCGATGTCCGACCCGATCCGTTCGCTTCCTACCCGTTGAGAAAGCGATGCGGGCGGAAAATCCAACTTACTGAATAGTTTCTTTTCAACCTGTCTGCAAATCTCGAAATTGGTTCTGATTGCGTTGACGCGTGTTTCCTGATTTTGCGCATAGGTTTCAATCAGGTATTTCAGCCGTTCTTCCAAGGATACGACCGCATCGTGATTCACACGTTTGTCCGCATAAAAGACGATTTCCTTTTCCGAGTAGTTGCCGTTAACCGTAAAACCGTTAAGCCGAACATGCTCACCGACAATATCGCCGATTCTCGAAAACCCGTTTTTTCGGCAGATTTCTCTTCCCAACTCCGCGTGGTCCACTCCTGAATTCAGTGAGGCGGTTTTGCCGATGTCGTGAAGCAGTGATGCGGCGGTGGTCAATTCAACGGAGATATCAAATCCCGCGTCCCGAAGCCCCCTTGCAATCAAATGGGCGACTCTTGCGACCATCACAGAGTGCGCTTTTATGTTCGCAAGCATGTGGTATGCATCCATGAGCTGAAAGCAGGTTTTCGTAGATGGAATCAGTTTGTCCATAAAATCCTTCTAAAAACTCGAAGCAACCGATCAACATAGCGGTTTAAAAATGCTCGTAAACGGTCCCCTGATGCACAAATGATCGCGCCGGCTTAATACGAATCCTTTGATTTTACAGTCATTTATTGAGATGTCACACGCCTGTCAATTGGTATCGCAAAGTGCGCGCTAGGTAATAGGGAACGTAACAGGTACGGGCATGACGTTCAAGTGAAAAGGAAAAACACTCGCCGGCAAGCGATGAGAATGGGGAGTTGACAAAAGGGAGGGTTTCCGTTACTTTCATCGCCTGAAAATTCTCTTGAAATGGTGCGGTTCCGTGCCATGCCGAAGATAAAATACGGGCTTGAAATTTTAATTTTTTGGCCCTCGCTGCCGTTCCATGGAATGCGGGAAGCATTTGCAGCCTTCTCAAAGAGATCCCAACGGCCCCCTTTTCCAATATTGGGGATTTTCAAAGCGCTAAATTCATACGTTTAAAGGAGTTCAGCCATTCCCGATTTCTCACAGAACAGCGTTCAGATAACGACGTTTCACGTTTTTCAGCAGGATAGAAAGCACTTGAAATCCCAACTCAGGCTTCATTCCAAATGGAAGAAAACGGTGCTGATTATCCCCCTGCTCGCCAGTGAATATACCGAACCGGCCAATCTTCCCGTATTCCGAAACATACTCAATCAATTGAAAGGGGTTACCTACCTGTCGAGCATTATTTTCGGGCTGGACAAGGCCACTGAGGAAGAGGCGGTTGCCTTGAAGGGTTTGATAAAAACTTCGGGAATAAGGAATTATTTGATCCAGTGGAACGACGGTCCCGGCTTTAGCGGCATTTACAGGCAGTTGAACGAGGCGGGTTTCAATATTCATGAGCCTGGAAAAGGCAAAAACATGTTCCTGAGTTTTGGGATTGCCATCGCATTGGGGGGACACTCCATCGGTCTTATTGATGCGGATATTCGGACCTTCAAGCGAACCCAGCTGGATCGGCTTCTTTATCCGGTTGTCGCACTGAATTACGATTTCTCCAAGGCCTACTATGCACGCATCATGGACAGAGAGATTTTCGGTCGGGTGAAGAGACTGCTACTGGATCCGCTCTTGTTCGCTCTCAAGCGGAAATTTACGGAAAGCAGAGATGAGAAGATGCTGCGCTTGATTGAATTCCTTTTGGGCTTCAAATATCAGCTTTCCGGAGAAGTGGCGTTTCATGTAGACCTTTTGAAGCGGATGCGGTTTGCTACGAATTGGGGCGTTGAGATCTTCACGCTCATCGAGGTTTACCGGAAGGCTTCATCCACCGCGCAGGTGATGTTTTCCCGAGAACCCTTCGACCATAAACATCAGGAGGTGTCGGCTGAGGACCGGACCAAGGGACTCAACAGAATGGGGATCGACATTGTTACCACCCTGATGAACGCGCTGATTGTCGAGGAAGGCCTCGAAATTTCCGACACTTTTTTTAGGGATTTGGCGGTCACTTACCAGGCCGTGGCTGAAGAGCAAATTCGGAAGTACTCCGATGACGCGAGCTTCAGTAACTTGAAATACAATCGGGACTATGAAGAGTACCTGGTAAAAAGCGTTTTTCGAAATTCGATTCTCAAGGCAGGCGAGGTCCTTACTGCTCCCTACCGGATGACTGAGAAATTTTTGAGACTCATCAATTCGCATTCAGAGTTTAAGCGGTTTCTGGAAGATGGGCTTGCTGAAGCGGTCCTGGAGGTTGAACGGAAAACTGAGCAAAGCTTGTTTGAAGTGCCCCAGACGGTTTCATGGGAACGTGTGTCAAATAAATTACCTCGGATCTTCTACGATTTGATTGAAGTGGTGGAGAATGAGAAAAGACGGTTTTCCTGACACGGAGAACGCCTTCTATGGAAAGCGGTGTCGCACACGGCGCTTCAGGCTCCTCATATTTGGTTGTTTTGACGGACTTAGACGGGACCCTGCTGGATTCCAATACCTACGGGTGGGAAGAAGCGCGACCGGCCCTTGACCTTTGTCGGAAACTTGGAATCCCCCTTGTCCTGGTATCGAGCAAAACCCGCGCCGAAATGGAACCGCTTCATCGCAGGCTGTTGCTATCCGCCCCCTTCATCTCGGAAAACGGCGGCGGCATTTTTTTCCCGAGCGAAAACTTTAAGACACGGCCCCCACAGGCATTTTTTGATAAAGGCCTATGGAAATGGTCACTGGGGATCCCCTATGAATCCCTGATTCACGGATTTCGAGAGATTCGGGACGAGCTGGGGGGGGACCTCAGGGGCTTCTCCGACATGAGCATCGAAGAGATTTCCTATCACACCGGCCTAACGAAGGATAACGCACGCCTGGCCGCCATGCGGGAGTATGATGAACCATTTATGGCCTCCGATGTCCATGCATTCGACAGGACGGCACTCCAGAAAGCCGCAGCCAAGAGAGGACTGTCAGTCGCAATGGGAGGACGCTTTTTTCATCTTCAAGGGAAAAATGACAAAGGGCAGGCCATGGATCGGGTCATTTCGTGGTACAGGCAGAGTCGGCGACGCGTCACCACGGTCGCGCTCGGGGACAGCCCAAACGATTTCCCCATGCTTGAGCGTGCCGATTTTCCCGTGCTCATTCGTTCAGATCAGGAGTTTCCGGAAATAAAGAAAGCGATTCCCCGGCTGAGGGTCAGCCTCGAGATAGGCCCAAAGGGGTGGAACACTGTCGTCCTCGAGTTTCTGAAAAACAAGAAGGAGCAATGCGATGTCTGATAATCCGGCGATTGAGATTAACCCCGAAAACATAAAAAAAGCCGACATGGTGGTGTGTATACCGTCCTATAATGAGGCCGATTCCATCAGCTACCCTACGATACAGGCCGATAAGGGTCTGCTGAAATATTTCAGCGATAAGTCCTCCGTGATTATCAATTGCGACAACGACTCCCCGGACGACACAAAGGGCGCGTTCCTCAAGACGGCTACCGAAACGCCGAAAATCTATGTGTCCACGCCTGCCGGTGTGAGAGGCAAGGGAAACAATTTTCGAAATCTTTTCCGGAAAATTGTCGAGCTGGGTCCGCAGGCGGTCGTGGTGGTGGATGCGGATCTGAAGAGCATCACCCCCCAATGGATAAAGCACCTGGGTGAGCCGATATGGGAAGGGTTTTCTTATGTGGCGCCCCTCTATGTGAGACACAAATATGATGGTACCATCACCAACGGCATCGCATATCCCATGACGAGATCCCTGTACGGCAGCCGGGTTCGGCAACCCATTGGCGGTGATTTCGGTTTCAGCGGGGAACTGGGTGAGATATACCTGAAAAATGAGGCGTGGGACGAGGCGGTGGCCAATTTTGGTATTGATGTTTGGATGACCACTCTCGCCATTAATCAACGGATTCAAATCTGCCAGTCCTTCATGGGAAGACCCAAGATACATCGAACCAAAGATCCGGGAGCGCATTTGGGTCCGATGTTTAGACAGGTGGTGGGTACTATTTTTTCCATGATGAATCATTTTGAATCATACTGGACCAAAGTGAAATATAGCAGACCCACGGCCATTTATGGGTTTGGTCTTGGAGAGGTGGAAATGCCTCCCAAGGTGGAGGTGAATTCCCGAAATCTACTTCAAAAGTTTCATGGGGGTTTTGAAGATTATCAACAGGTATGGGAAAGGATTTTAACCGAGGATGTTTTCAAGAAGCTTCTAGAGATCCGGAGCATGAAGGAAAGGGAATTCAATTTTCCCACAGATCTGTGGGCGAGAGTCCTTTTTGATACGGCCGTCGGCTATCGATACGCCTCCATGGATCCGGATGTATTATTGGATTCTCTCATTCCCCTCTATTTTGGTAGAACGCTCTCTTTTGTGAAAAAAACCAAAAAGATGTCCATCAGGCAGGCGGAAGAGGCAATCGAAGATGATTGCATGACCTTTGAAATGACAAAACCCTATCTGATTCAGCGGTGGATGGAGAAGAAGTCCTCAGACCAAGAATAGTCCCGCAACAATCCACAAAAGTCAGATTTCGCCCCAAACCGGTGGGCAGGACTGTGCGGTCTTCTGAAAGAGATCCCAACGGTCCCTGTTGTTTTGCTCACGAGTTCTTTCAAAAATCTAAATTGATACCAAAAATCCAAATTGATACCGGGAGAGCGTTGCTATGCCCAAACGTGAAGACATTAAGAAAGTGATGATTATCGGTTCAGGGCCTATCGTCATTGGTCAAGCCTGCGAATTCGATTATTCAGGGACCCAGGCTTGCAAAGCATTGCGACAGCTCGGATATGAAATTGTGCTGGTCAATTCGAACCCGGCCACGATCATGACCGATCCCGAGACGGCGGACGTCACCTACATTGAACCCCTGAATTTACAGACGATGGCGGAGATTATCGAGAAGGAACGGCCTGATGCCATCCTTCCGAATCTGGGGGGGCAATCCGGTCTCAACCTATCGTCGGAGTTGGCTCGAACCGGCGTGCTCGAAAAGTTTGGCGTAAAAGTGATTGGGGTGCAGGTCGATGCCATCGAGCGCGGGGAGGACCGAATTGTCTTTAAGGAAACCATGCGCCGCCTCGGCATCGAAATGCCGAACAGCCGGCCGGCGTTCAGCGTTTCGGAGGCCGAGAGGATTGCGGAAGACCTGAGTTATCCGGTGGTGATCCGACCTGCGTACACCATGGGGGGGACCGGAGGGGGGTTGGTCTATAATGTGGAAGAGCTGAGAACCATTGCCGGTCGCGGCCTGGCGGCGAGCCTCGTCGGTCAGATATTGGTGGAAGAATCCGTGCTCGGGTGGGAGGAATTGGAGCTGGAAGTGGTGCGCGATGCCAAGAATCAACGCATCACGGTCTGTTTTATCGAGAATGTTGACGCCATGGGAATTCACACCGGCGATTCTTACTGCACCGCCCCCATGCTCACCATTGATCCCGCACTCCAACAGCGCCTTCAGAAGTATTCCTATGACATCGTTGAGGCGATAGAGGTAATCGGCGGCACGAACATCCAATTCGCCCATGATCCCCAGACAGGTCGGGTGGTGGTGATCGAGATTAATCCCAGGACATCGAGGTCATCCGCCCTCGCCTCCAAGGCGACCGGTTTTCCGATTGCCCTTATTTCTGCAATGTTGGCGGGTGGTCTGACTTTGGACGAGATCCCTTACTGGCGAGAGGGCACCCTGGATAAATACACCCCCTGGGGTGATTACGTGGTGGTCAAGTTCGCACGTTGGGGGTTTGAAAAATTTGAAGGTTCGGAAGACAAGCTGGGCACTCAGATGCGGGCTGTGGGCGAAGTCATGAGCATCGGCAAGACGTATAAAGAGGCATTTCAAAAGGCAATCCGTTCCCTGGAAACCGGCCGGTACGGCTTGGGCTTTGCAAAAGATTTTCACAAACGACCGCTTGATGATCTCTTGGACCTCCTGGCCGAGCCGTCCAGCGAGCGGCAGTTTATTATGTATGAAGCACTCCGAAAAGGCGCGGACATCGAGACGCTCTATGAAAAGACCTATATCAAACCGTGGTTCATTCAGCAGATGAAAGAGCTGGTGGAGCTGGAGGAAGAAATTCTTCGATCCACGGGGGCGGAAATACCGGATACGCTGCTGGAGCGGGCGAAGAAGGACGGTTTTTCGGACCGGTACTTGGCCCAGCTACTGGGCCGCGCCGAAGCAAAAATACGGGAAAAGCGAATTTCCTTGGGTATCGTGGAGGGGTGGGAGCCCGTGCCTGTGAGCGGTGTGCAAGACGCAGCCTATTATTTCTCCACCTACAATGCTCCCGATCAGGTGAAATCCAGTGGAAAGCGGAAGATCATGGTCCTGGGCGGCGGACCCAATCGAATCGGACAAGGCATTGAGTTCGACTACTGTTGTGTTCATGCCGCGTTCGCACTTCGGGATGAAGGGTTTGAATCCATTATGGTCAACTGCAACCCGGAGACCGTTTCCACGGATTACGACACGTCCAATAAACTGTATTTTGAGCCGCTCACGGTCGAGGATGTCCTGAGCATTTACGAGAAGGAAAAGCCGGAGGGTGTGATCGTTCAATTTGGTGGTCAAACGCCGCTAAACATTGCGAATGAGCTGGCCGAGGCGGGCGTCAGAATCATCGGGACATCCCCGGATACCATTGATTTGGCCGAGGACAGGGACCGCTTTCGTCGGATGATGCGAGAATTGGGCATTCCTCAGCCCGAATCCGGGATGGCCAGTACCTTGCCGGAAGCGCTGGAGATTGCGACCCAGATCGGCTACCCGCTCATGGTAAGGCCCTCCTATGTGCTGGGAGGCCGCGCCATGGAAGTGATCCATGACGAAGAGATGCTCAAACACTACGTGGCTGCCGCCGTCGATGTGAGCCCGGCGCGTCCGATCTTGATTGACAAATTTTTGGAAAATGCCATTGAGGTGGAGGCCGATGCGATCGCCGACGGCACGGATGCTTTTGTGCCCGCGGTAATGGAGCATATCGAACTGGCCGGGGTTCACTCCGGTGATTCAGCCTGCGTAATCCCCCCCATGAGTATACCCGCCAAACACTTGGCCACCATCTTCGAATACAACAGAAAAATTGCCGTTGAGTTGAAAGTCGTCGGCCTGATGAACATCCAATACGCCATCGCAAATGATACCGTGTTCATTCTTGAGGCAAATCCCCGCGCATCCCGGACGGTTCCGCTTGTTTCAAAGGTTTGCAATATTTCCATGGCGCGCATTGCCACGCAGCTCATGTTGGGTAAAAAGCTGTCCGATCTGGAGATAAAGCCAAAATCAATCCCTCATTTCGGAGTCAAAGAGGCGGTGTTCCCCTTTAATATGTTCCCGGAGGTGGATCCGATATTGGGTCCTGAAATGCGTTCCACGGGAGAGGTCTTGGGAATGGCGGACTCCTTCGGCCTTGCGTACTTCAAGGCTCAGGAGGCTGCCCAGCAAGCGTTGCCTTCCGAAGGCACCGTACTCATCACGGTATCTGAGGGGGATCGGCCGGCCGTGCTTGAAGTGGCGCGTCAGTTCCACAAACTGGGTATGAAAATAAGAGCCACAGACGGCACGCACAAGTTCTTGGCCGGGCAAGGCATCGAGTCTGAACAGGTATTGAAAATGCACGAGGGCCGCCCGAACATTGTGGATGGAATCAAGAATAAGGAAATTCAGCTGGTCATCAATACGCCCAGCGGTAAGCTAAGTAAACATGATGATTCTTATATTCGAAAGGCGGCAATCAAATATAAGGTCCCCTACATCACGACGCTCACTGCAGCCCTTGCAGCGGCCCGGGGTATTGCGAGGAATCGTATGGGGCACGGGAGTGTAAAAGCGCTGCAGCGCTATCATGCCGATATAAAATAACGAGATCCCGGTTTATCTCGATAATCCGTATGACCGACGAGTTTAGGGGGTCATTTTTTCAGCGCATGATACAGGAGCATCCGGTTTGATTTGCAATTCAGACGATAACATTTGACTGTTTCAAGATCTCGCCGGCCCCCCTATCGATACCCAGGGGGAGGGGAAGGGATTCTTATCCGGCATACAAAGGACCAAGGGCGACTCCCAAGGAGGGAATGCAGGTGGACGGAATTGTTGGGGTCTATGGATTGAATGATAAGGAACTGGTGAACAAAACGTTTTTGGCCACAGGCGCCTGCCAGCATCGCGGCAAGGCGAGCACCGGCTTTGCCATCGGAAACGGAAAAGGGATCTACGTCTACAAAGGACTGGGGAGAATTGCGGAGGTTATCGACTATAATATCATACGGATTTTTCAGGATTTGGAGCCTGTGGCCGCGATCGGAAATATCGGGTACACCAAGAGAAGGGTCGCGGAAAAGATAAACGCGGAACCCATTGAGATCCACCCGAGAAAAGACTCCAAGTTTAAAATCGCGTTAACCATGGACGGTTACCTTATCAAAGCGGATGATCTCATTGCTGAACTCGATCCGGATTACGATTTGCAGACCGATAATAAAACAGAAGTGATCGGTGCGTTGCTCCATCGATATATCGCTCAGGAAGGTATCGAATTCGAAGCCGGCGAAAGGCTGGTTAAGAAACTGCAAGGGCGTGCGACGTTTGCGATCGCCGCCTTGGTTTATGACGGCAAAGAAACATGTTTAATTGTCCTCAGTGATGAAAAAGCCTTCGAGCCGCTTTGTTACGCCACCATTGACGGAGCCTTTGTCGCCAGTTCCGAGTCCTGTTCCCACCGACGACTGGATGGAATCACTGAAAAGGAATATGACGGCGCAGAGATGACAATATGCTCATCGGGAGGGTGTGAAACGAGAAGGTTGCGGGAAACACCCATGATGCCGGATATATTTCAGGGTGTTTACTACGGAAATGTGGCTTCCCTATTTCGGGGAAAAGAGATCTTCCAATTGAGAAAAGAGCTGGGATTGGAACTGGTTGATCACTACAAGACTTCCAGGGCGGATATTGTCATTCCCAATCCGGAATCCGGGTGGGGCGTTACGGTAGGACTCGCAGAGGGCCTGGGAAAGAACTTATTCCCCGCGCTGATTAAGCTGCCACAGGCAGTTCGAACATTTCAGGAGGGTGAACGACAAACAAGATCCAAAGAGGTCGGACTCAAATTTGGCGGGGTGGATTCCCTACTAAGCGGAAAGAATGTGGCGATGGGCGATGACAGCGTTGTGCGGGGCAGTGTCAGCCAGGGCGGCTCTGTTTGGGTGACCTACAACGCAGGGGCCAGATACATCGAGTTCTGGATATCTTACGGCCCGATG
>Ga0180433_10009235_pt1 | contig 12106 bp, 9 predicted proteins | sample SS_ome_8_FD_132980 | JGI IMG/M metagenome (GOLD analysis project Ga0180433, IMG submission 132980) | Hypersaline lake sediment archaeal communities from the Salton Sea, California, USA - SS_1_D_1 metaG | ecosystem: Environmental > Aquatic > Non-marine Saline and Alkaline > Hypersaline > Sediment... | reverse complement strand
CTCTAAGACAAAGGAGGAGCCGCTGAATATGTTGGCCTTTCGCAGCCCTGAGGAAATAGCGTACAAATTTTACGACACAAAGTAGGTGTTTTCTATCCTTTAAATTTTTAAACAAAGGACAGAGTGACCGACGTTGGTTTATATACGAATCGAAGTCAGTTTCGGAAAAAGATTGTTGCTCCCTGTGATGATACTTTTTAGCCGGCATAGCGACTTCATCAACAACACGTCGCTTCATTTCTGATTGATTTTTTGGTAAATAAATAAAACCTTTTTTTTTTTGTCAAAATATACCGTAAATAAAAAAGGATAGAAATAAATATTTTTTTTTGTCAAAAATATACCGTAAATAAAAAAGGATAGAAATAAATATTTTTTTTGAGCAATTCGAAAATTATTTTTATTTCTATCCGTTTTAATTTTGTCTGCAGATTGAACAATTCATATTTTATTTTCCAGCTAACATCTGCTCCCAATGGAAGGCTGCTTTGGCAATGATATCTTCGACACGTCACTGGATTCATCCTTTAAGGACTTCTTTGATCGAGATGATTCTGCTTTTTCCTTGAAAGACTATGGTAATGGCATATTGTCCTTGAAAGACGACGATCGGGTACAATTCAATAACAGTGGACTTGGCTCTCCTGTTCCATTTTCTTCTGATCTTAGCTTGAGTTTACCCGGGCTCCCCAAACCTGGATCGAGTACACCCAGTATTCTTTCATCACCAACGATTCTATTACCACCACGGCAATCAAATGGTTCTTTCAGAATATCTTCGTCCTTTAAACCACCGCTCCCATCTTACTCCTCCTACTCCTCTTCTTCAAATCTAAGTCTACAACCAATTAACAACCACAATGCACTGCCACCGGTTATCTCCCAATTGCCAAGTGTACTGGCACCTATGGTTACATCACAAGTACAGATGCGATCCACCGAAGATACGGAGGTATTTTTACTTGGTTGTGAGCGAAAAATCGAAAGACCAGTACACTCCAACACAGCCAGAAAAACTGTGCTGAATGCGTTACGCACTATTGTACCTTCCCGTGGTGTATTCAAGGTGGCTGATGTAGTCATTGATCTGCTGATCTATGACTTTTATTATCGTGGCACTGAATTGCGGATGCTCATTATACTTCTTGATACCCAAGAGGTTTTTGATGCATTTGCCTTTCAACAAGATGTATTGCACTTGCTTGTTAGTTGCAGCGCCTTGATAACATACTCAGACACAACGAATTGGGGTGATTATCTTAAAAAGGATCCTGGGTTTGATTTCTTCTACATTAAGTGTCAACAGGTTAACAAATACCAATCACTGAACCGCGCGATTTGTTCGGCAGCAAAATCCATGAAATTTAACGATTCCTTACTTAACTGGATAACTGGAAGTACCCGGTCATTTTTGTCGGTTTGTAAAGTTACGAAGGTGCCTATATCTTGGAAGCCACTGCCTGGGTCACTAGCGCCAAAATTATTTACAACACCGCAACTAAGTGCTCTTGACAAAGACTCTAAATGTTTGCATCTCCAGCGAACTGGGGATAATTGTGCTTGTGATGATGTGAAATCGGACTACAATCGCGAATTGAAGATTGGTACAACCACTGGTTTGTGGTCGTATCGACGATTGTTGCCTTACTTATTTTCAACTCTCGAGTGGCCAATTCGTCGCGTGCTACAACCATGTATGGCCGATATCCGAAGTTTACAAATTTCAAAGTTGGCAGCTTCTTCTAAGCCCAGTTCTCTGCCAAAGCTGATCCAAACAAGGGAAGAGTGTAACGATGACGATTCATCTTCTCGTAAAGGATCTAAGAACGAGGAGAATAAGGCGAAGAAACAAAAAGTACGGCCATCATTCCATGAAGACGGTCGCCGCATTCTCTGTTGTACTGTTGATTGTACTGAGCTAGCGTCAGTATATTGGCTGAACTGCTGCAATCACACGCAACCTGTTATGTGTCGCCATCATTCTTCTCAACTATTACTCGATTCAGAGTTCGAAGACATGGTAAAATGCCCTGTGCATCACATATCGGGCCGCATTGCTGACTTGTTGTGAATAAAAAAAAATATTGAATACAAAATAAAAAACCATTGTACATAACCATAAATGTCTTGTTGTCCGGGTCCGACACCAATTTGCGAACCAAAACCCTATAAAAAACCAACAACATGTTGTAATACTTTTGCAAATCCTCTTAATCGTGCGACTGTTACGCCCAAGTGGGTACCTAAATGTAATCAATTCGCCAATCCCGCTAATAGAGCTAATGCGACTGCTGACTGTTGTCGTTGCAAAAAATCTAAGAATCTCAAAGCTCTTTGTTGATTGGGCCGCATTGCTGACTTCTCTACTTTATAGATTTAAATATTCTCCCTGATTTATGTGCACTTAATATATATAGATATATTTTTCTGTAGTTGACTCCATCAGGGAACTGATTCCAATTTGATAACAACTGGTGCTGTCGATATGATTTAGATTCGATTGTTTGTTTGGTAGTAGATTAGGGTTGTTTTAAGGCCAGGATGAATAGAAAAAAAGGGCTTGTTCAGGAATGGTTCATGTTTTTCTCGGTTTTTTTTTTTGAAAAAAAAAAAAGACGAGGTGACTTGGATTTCACAAAAACCGATATTTAACAAAAAATATTTCATATTATTAAAAAAAACATGAGTTGTGAACATCTTAGAGGAAAAAAAATAACGACATGTAAGGGAAATATTAAGTCAATAAACACACAAAATGTTCAGTTTTCTCCTGTCAGGGATCGCCCTAATACCAAGGAGACAAACTTGTGGGTAAACTCTGATAAGAATTTATATTTTGGATCACGACTGGTCACAACTGTTGCTCCACGAATATTCCTATCCGAGAATATAGATACACCGGCACTTACCCAAGCGGGAGAAACTTCAATATACATTAATTCCAATTTTGATGGCAAAGACGTGCATATATCCGCTACATATTTTGCAATAGGTGCTGTCACTGCTCCGGCTGTAAGTTTGATATTGTTAATTGGCAATGTGGAAGCAACAAGAGTCATTTGTAATCCTACACAACCGACATTAATTACCTTACCATGGAGTGATAGTATAACAGGTGATATTGAATTCAGACTTTTCTTTACTGCGGATCAAGTGCCAAAAGGAAGACTTATTGTATCAATTACCGAAATTTAAAGGCACGCCATTTTTTTTTTTTTTTTTGATAAAGCGATCAGTCCAGGTGTGTCCTACATGGTGTAAAAACTGTCGTAAGGAGAAGAGAAGAGAAACGAACAATCAAATCAATTCACAAAAGTGCAAACGGTTTACAGAGCAACAACAAACAAATGGGGTTTTTATCGACTTATGTGCCCGCATAACGCATATCAAAAAAAAAAAACAATGGAAAAGCACGAGCCAAATATCTAGCATGTTAATTCAATACGGTAATCAGAAGCACATGGTTTTCATACCCCTATTACCGGCCTTCAGGTAAAACCTTCACATTTAATATTATATCCAAATAGACGAAGCTTAGCTTGTGCATTTTGACATGTTTTTTATGTAGATATCCATATTTTTTTTTTAAACAACAATCCAATTTTTAGTATTTAACAATGATGGTGTGAAAAAAACATTATGGAGATAACTTCCGTTTTGTGCATTTTTTCCTAATTTCGCCGGGCTTTCCCAATCAGGACGGTCTTTATGTATGTCTGTCAATAGCAGGTCATGAAATCTAGGAGATCCGCCAGATACTGACCAACCATCTAAAGTATTGTCTTGAGCACCACCATTTCCAATAAATGACCCTTCATCCCATGCATTTACAATTACAGTGACTGAGTTATCAGGGTATTTTTTTGTAACTGTTGTGTGTTTTCGGCCATAGTCATCACCAAAGGGGTCATGATTATTTTCTACAACTGTTGAAGTCTCTCCAAGCAATAAAGTTTTACGTTCAGGAAAATTTGGGTGTCGAATTTGTAACCATTTATTGTAATTTAACGCTAACTCTGTTAGTAATTCTAAATAATATTGCTTAGCCTCTTTTCTCAAATTTTCACTAGGGAATGCAGATGACCATACCCCAAAGCCAATACCTGTAATTCTTAACACCACTGGTTTGTTTACTGCGGAATGGATGTAAGTAACAGCTCCTTCAATTAACTTTATGAACCGTGACAAAAGCTCATTGTATCTTTCTAGCGAAAATTCTCCACTTTCGAAAACGTATTGGCCATCAGTAGTATTTTGACATTCCAGATTAACCCCCCATGTGTGAATGAACCATAATAAATCACCAACAATACCTCTACTAGGGGTTGGTGCTACTATTGCGTACCGGATCATAGCAGAGCTAGGCCGCTTCTCAGCTTCTGTTTTCCCATACCCCAAATGCTCTTTCATACATCCCTCGTTAATATGATCATACCTTGGCCCCCCCCTAGTGTGTATGGGATGACGAAGAGCTAAATGGCTTTTTATATTTTCAATCTTAGTATCTTTAAGAACAACTAATCGAGCTTGTCTTGAATCATATTTAGGACATAAAGACTTTACATATTCAAGTTGATCCAGTGGTTGAATAAAATCATATTTGTATATTCCCAAAACAGCTTCAAGATACTTTTTGGTAGATGTAATACTTTCCCATTTCTTGACTAAATTGCTCACTATTTTTTCTGTGCTAGATGGCGACAAACTGGGACTTTCGGATGGCGACGGGTAGGGACTATCGGGTGGCGACAAGAGACTTTTGGGTGACGAAACGGGTGGGGTACCAAAGACGGACACTTTTGGGCCCCGACTAGGTGCATTATTTATTAACTCCTTCTGTTGCCTGTGGTCGATGGCGATTAATGTGTGTTTATCTGGATTATCTATGTCGTAATAGTGCACTCGGATGTTGTTAATTAACATATAGTCATTAAATGTTTTCAATATCTTACCAATTTCTATTATTTCTGCTAAATTTCTTGGTCCAGGTTTATGATCACTTGGTTTAATATACAATAAATTAAACAATGCTACATATAATTTTTGTATGTATACCGAATCAATTGTGGGGACTTTATCTCGATCAACTCGTCGAATAATCCAAATACCTCGATGTGTCCACACTATAATTACTACTAAGTTTCGGTTTTCTTCAAACAATTTAAACTCCTCAACAACAGGGAACGGTGGAGACGGGGTTAGTGAAGTACTCTGGATTATTTTAATGATTTGATCTTGGATAGGTTCACTTTTCTCAAGCGGTGGCATGCCAAAATATTCACCAATAAGGTTGTTCGCACGGGTTCGTAGCCTGCTTATAGTATCGACTTCTGATTGCTTTATTTCATTTACTAGTTGAGTTAATTGGGTAATTCCAGCTACCTTATCAAAAAATTGGCGATTTGGATTGTAACCTAGTGAAGTACTATGGATTATTTTAATGATTTGATCTTGGATAGGTGTATTTTCCTTAAGCGGTGGCATGCCAAAATATTTACCAATAAGGTTGTTCGCACGGGTTCGTAGCCTGCTCATAGTATCGACTTCTGGTTGCTTTATTTCCGTTAATAGTTGAGATAATTGGGCAATTCCATCTAACTTAAAATAAAATTGGCGATTTGGATTGTCTTTGTCATCTTCGTAGGTTACGTCAATATCATTATGACATATACCAACAGCTGTTGTATTACGTTTCGGTACAAAAGGCAGTGTGTCCCATATGGAACTTGACCGAAAATTAAGACGTATATATTCCATAGGTATGGTAGAATCCTTGTGTTGGTGGTGTACATCCTTTTTTAATTGAGTGTACACCCAGCCCCTACCTGCAAACAATGGACGATTAGGCCATTTTAACTCTGTAAATTTTCCACGTTCGATTGGAACGAGACTCACGGGAATTATACCCACTTTGTTAATCCGGTTGATCCCATTATATTCTTTTACATTGATAAATAAGTCAAGACCATCACTTACTATAGGAATGTCATCACTACCTATGTAATCAACAAGTGGTGCATCTAGGGGAGTATATGGAAACCAGGGGTTGCTTGATTTTATCGTCGTAGTCTCTCGCTCCGTGTAACGCTTAGCCAAAAGTTCGGGTACTGGTATCCGAACGACAGGGTATTTTATGACATTATCAAATCTATGTACAAGCTGTTTGTCTGTGGGTAATTTCCATATTCGCAGATCTATATTATCCCCTACAAAGTAATCAAATGTATCTTGTAGTTTTAAGACTTTGTCTTTTGATAAGTATACCGATTGGTACAAAATATCAGCAACTTCAGGAGTAAGACTTTTCATATTAGGGTTACGTTTGTGCTCCCGTAAGAGCTGGTCAATTGTCTTTTGCGGTGGTCTCATTGCCTTCATAATTGTGTGTTTTTTTTTGTGTTCCACAAAATATTATGGTCTATACAATTTATTCTTTCTGTCAAATTTCTAGTCTATCCGTTCGTTTATTTCAGTTAGAAGTTTTTACTTTATAACAAACAAAAAACCGAACTCTATTCTTCGTGAACCATACAAAGATGGTTTGCGCTGGTTATTACAAAGACGCTAAAGGATGTGTACTCTTTGTAACAGTAACAGGTACATTTTTGTAGCTACACTGCGGTTATATCTGGGCTGAAATGGTGTGTCTTTCAGTAGCATCGACATGGTGTTGATGATCTTCCTGATGCGTTCTTATTTAGCCACTTTCCTCTCTCGACCAGACCACACGAGACGGATATTCGGCTGGTGTCTGGGAGCTTTTTTTGCGTCAGGACTATCCGTGGATCGAGGGGATCTCATAATGCCACAGATGGAAGCTATTCCGATTGCTGTTCACTTATAATGTCGCTGTACTGTTTCCACAGTACGTGTTTAACACCTTGTGTGTATTTCTCTAACCAACTATATGCACTTGCAAAAAGACTTAGGTACATCTTTTTGGCTCGAGTAAGGTCTATGTTTTCATTTAAACTAGCAATGCGGTCATTATAATCACCACCTCGTGGGGTTTGAGTGGCAAAAGTTATTAAATACGGTAGTAAGTAACTACAATCAGTGTTTTTGAATTTTTGCGATGTAAACATTTCAATAAAATCAAATTTTTTATAACTGTCGGGTATACTATAGTACAATGTGTATTTTATAATTTGTTTTGTTTCAGCAGAATACTTTGGGTCATAATATTCAATAACGTTCTCGTCGGGAAAGAACACTAATAAAATCCTCGAATGACCAAGAGTAGGGTTGTCAACTGTTAATGGTAAAATTGAAATTTCTGATAATTTTGAAGGTATAATTATCGATTCAACTATTGCTGTTGAGTAATCTCTACCCGGTCGGTGAATAAGTCCGTCAGTTATGTAAAAAAATTCAGTCCACTTGAGCATGGGTACAATTTTAAACCGCAACACAAATATCATAAATTGGGATAATAAATGCGCTGTATGTGTACATACCTGTCTCTTCTCGTTTAAATCTGACAAAGAATACTGGGTAAAATTTGGCATCACCCTTGCTAGGGTTTGCACAAACGCGGTTGATGATGTTAATATTCTACCTCGGAACGTCTCTATTGAGTCTGGAGTTTGTTTGTACATCTGTATGTCTACATCAATCTGTACCCGTAGGAGTTCGCGATTGGTGTTTTTAAGCAAGTGTCGTTGTATTAAATCAAAAATTTGTTCATAGTAGCTTCCGTTTTGAGGTTGAATAAAGATTGCCATTGATGTGAGCACATGCCGAAGATATACTTCATGTACGTGATGGGCAACAGTTGCTGTATAAGTTAATTTAACGGGATTTATCCCGATAATCTCCAAAAATCTGTGGAGACAATTCCGATATATGTACCGATATTTTGTTTTTTGGAGCTCTCGGAAACTACTATATGTTAAAGAGACTTGGTAGTAATCGGTTAACGAGATAGTTTGTGGGATTGGTAAGCCCAGCATTACTAGAGTATTCATATATGGTATCAGCGTTGGTTTGAGTTCCCACAATAACTGGGTCATATTTAGTCCATTTACACTATATATGTTGTTGTAAAATCCAACTGGGTCTAATACACCAGGCGCTGCTGGCACACTTGCGTAACTCCTAAAGCCAAAAAGTGCTGAATCCAGAGTTGGTAAAACATGTTTGGGAATTATCGGAGAGTTTACTGATATGCGATGGGTTGTATTAACCTTTGTATTGCATATGTCATTCTTAATCACTGCTGGTAACTTCTCAAACCGATACTTACGGTCTTTATCAACTGCCATGACCCATTTATTCCAATTTTCTCGTTTTAGTGCACTGACAGGATCCTTCGCTGCGCCAAACGCACCTGAACATTCACCAACAAGAAAGATAGCTGTATCGTTTGTTTGCCCAGAATATATAAGAGCTAAAAGCGTACCAACATCTGGAATAAAGTCACTGGAGTTTAGATATTTATTGATGTCCTTGGGAAAACGGTTTTTCTCAACAAGAGGTGTTTGTATAAGCGTACCCCAGAGTTGTCTAGTTGGCAGCTGAATGTAGAAATCCTGACGATGAAGAACGTCATACAGTATATACGGTGCATAAATCTCTGGTATTGTCCCCCAGCTACCCGCGTTTTCATTTAATAGTTGTAGTATTGTTAGTAGTTTTCCTCTTATACCACAATGGTCCTTGATGGAGCATCGGTCATAATTTAACTCTTCTGGTATCTCCTTCACTTGCCGAATGTAATTTGTCAATCTCTCATCCTCAGTGCCCTTGTATTCATCTACTAATACCCATGGATCCTTATTAGCTTGTTCAGCAAACGGGTAATCAACATCAAAAAAATGAGAAAAAACAGAAGAAGATTTCATTTTTACAAACTTTTTTTTTTTATTTTTTACAAAATATTTCCGTAAGAGAAGCCAACCTATATGGTGGCCATCATGAAACGATGATTATTATTATTTTTTTTTTTACATGACTGGCATAGAGTAGTCCCGTATCGAATCATCTGCTTCAGACAACAGCCCGTTTGCGCGGCCTGAAAATGTTTTTGTAAAGATTTGAATCACATTATCAGGACCTTGTAAAACTTGCTCGATAACAATAGTTGACCCGACTAGCTCCAACACCGCGTTGATCCCATTTGCAATCCAGTATCGCACCCCGGCAAAAATATCCCTAACAACACCCTCAGCTTTGTAGTCCAATTTAGTTTGCTCGAGCTTTTTCAGAACTGCTGAACTCATATGGATCTTGCTTAACCCCTGTGAAAATAAAAAAAAAATAATTATGCAATTAACCCACAATTCTTCGGGTTTTGCAATTTCGGATAGAATTTTATTAGTTAAACTGCAAAGTAACTGGTACTCGGTACACCATACACTTGATAGGGGGAGCCTTGGAAAGTTCACAGCGCTTACGTTTACTACCAGCCTTCTTGAGACGCGCCTTTTCCTTGCGACATTCAGTAATTCGCCGATTCATATCTGTTTCGATTTCCTTAAGATTGTTATTGGCGTACTCGAGAACTCCACTCTTATCGCACCAATATAGAAAGTTTAACTGAGCAGGGGTAGTGGAATACGTATAACCGTAGTATTCAAAATACAGCCGAGGGCCTCGCCGAAATGCATCAAATGTATGACGCTTCCAGTAGTGCAACCACGTTCTGTACTCGTTATATACACTCAGTACATAGAGACCATTCCCAACCAACGCAATCTTGTGCTTTTTTGCGTAATTAATAACTAACCAGTCCAAGGCTCGAAGCGAGATCCGAGAATTCACGGAAATGATTGGAATAACAATCTTCTCCATTCGTTCGTCAGTAAAAAAGGACAATAGACTTTTCAGTCTATCAACTTGTCGCCGGGAAAATTGAGAAGTGGCCCAAAATCTACCCACATGTAAAACAGCCATAGATTTCCCTTCCTCTGGAATTTTTTCACGCCGCATCCGACGCTCTTCATCTTCTGGTACAAGTGCCTCCGGTTTTCGAAAATCTAGCAATGGCTTCTTTTCTGTGTCCTTGTCGTACTTAATATATGCGGGTGTGGTCATTTTGAACACACTCGCCTCTGAATTTTATTCCAACTGAGAAATGTTTTTTAGCCTATGATATAAACGAAGAATTTGATCACGAGGAGGACTATCAAAACAGAAAGAATAATAACCAATAATAGGAACAGAAAGTAACAAATCCTGTCCTTACGAGTGCACACATATTGAATCTTGTCTTTTTCAGGTAATGTGTCTGGGTGGGTCATATCAAAGATTGCACCCTTAACAGCTTCTTTTACATTTTTTAGAAATGGCTGATCTGATCTATTTTCCTTACTTTCTTTAACCTCTTGTACCTCTAAAGATGGTTTAGACTCCTGTTGCCTGAGTGGTGCCTTTGCCTGTTTACAAACTGCTTTGTTCTTGTGTTCAGTTAATATTCTTGGCTGCAAAGCTTCTTGTTCGGTGGGTGGACCATTGGGTGGCGTTTCTGATTTAACAATAGGCTGGGTGGTTGTTAAAATGTTTTTCACAACAGGAGGAAGAACTGTACCATCTTCTGTTGAGTGTACAGTGGGTTCACTCTTGCGCAATTTCATTAAGGTGGCAGGATCTGGTATCCAGTCTCCATCTTGTGAAGTGACATTGGTCAATACATCAGTATATGAATTGATGTCGTTCTCTAGATATGGCCCGCGAGTGGGATACATACTCACGGTGTCATCTAATACTGGTAAAAGTCGTGTATTACCAGGCTTAGGCCATTTTGGTAGCAAATATTTATTATTTATTGTTGCATTCCAGTCACAACACATTTTCGCATTTTGATACGCCTTATTGGAAAACGACACATTATATTTGTTAGTCGTTGCAAGAAGGTTCGGCAAATTCACACAGCCCTGTCCTTGATCGGGTATTGATGGTTCAGGGGAAAAAGCAAAAGGAAGTGCACAAACATTGGAATTCATTTTTTTATGTATATGCTAATCTTTTTTTTAAAATATTGTAGTATGTTTGTTTTATCTCCATAAAGGTAAAAAATATTTATTCCATGATTAAAAAAAAAAGAACAAATGGAAGAACGAGTACTCTCGCAGCAACAACATCAAGTTATAGCCGAATTTATGCATAACCGGGAAGATACAGATGATTTGTTTATCTCTCTGTTACAAACAGTACAGGATTCAAAGGCCGAGTTTGAGGGTAACATATGCTATCCCCATAAGAGTTTTACACCGTTGCAAGACAAAATCCGACAATTTAACTTGGCATTTTTAGCACAACAATGCACAAATATGTTAGAAATAGGATTTAATGCAGGGCATTCGGCTGCAATTGCACTTTTGTCAAATCCAAAACTAAAAGTGACCGCCATTGATGATGGTAAGCACCCATACGTCAAACCATGTTATGAACTTCTGTTACGTTACTTTGGCAGCGATCGTATTCGATTAATTATTGGTGATAGTACGTCAGTGTTGCCTGCCATTAGACAAGATCAAACCCCTCCCTCCTTTGATTTAATCCACATTGATGGAAGCAATCAATTGAAGGTTGTTAATGATGACTTATACCATTGTATATGCTTATCTGCGCCTTATGCGTATCTTATTCTCAATGATGTACAAAAAGCTCATATTGCTGATCTATGGGAATACTACACAGATGTAACCAACGCAGTTCTACCCAAGTTAAATGTATTTCCCAACCCGCCGCACGTAATTGCTACGCATGCTGTGGGGGTTGTTAATTATCAACAACTCGAACACATCCACAATGTGTACATTGAAAAATCAAAGATGATCCATGAAGCGATAGCCGAACGCGAAAGGGAAAAGGAGCGCCAGAAAAAAAAACGCCAGGCAAAAAAGAGACAGCGCGTTCTTAATAGGAGGCGATCTCAGATAACACCGTATCTACAAAGATAATTTTTTAATCGAAGTTCACAAAATTAGAGTACAATTTTTTTTATAACTTAAATTTTTTTTTTGTGAACTCTCTCTCTCTCTCTCTCTCTCTCTTTCTCTTTCTCTCTCTCTCTCTCTTTCTCTCTCTCTTTTTGCCCTCCCCCTTTTTCCTGCTGAAAATATAGCCCTTCTGCCAAGCAGCTGCAGCACATGGTCTTGGACTG
>Ga0180433_10009234_pt1 | contig 12107 bp, 9 predicted proteins | sample SS_ome_8_FD_132980 | JGI IMG/M metagenome (GOLD analysis project Ga0180433, IMG submission 132980) | Hypersaline lake sediment archaeal communities from the Salton Sea, California, USA - SS_1_D_1 metaG | ecosystem: Environmental > Aquatic > Non-marine Saline and Alkaline > Hypersaline > Sediment... | reverse complement strand
GGGGGCGGTATTCCGCCTGGGCCTCGGCCAGGGCGTCGAGGCCGTCCGCCATCTTGGCCGCCAGCGCCTCCACCTGCTCCCGCAAGGCGTCGATCAATTCCTCTACCGATTTCATCTCCAGGGGATCGGCGGTACGCGGTCCCAGCTCTTCGCCCGCCTCCAACTGAGAGAGGAAACTCCCGGCCATCTTCCTCCCGCGGTTCAAGGCTAACTCCAGGCAGAGCGAGAGGTCCAGTAGGGAGGCGTTGGCCGAGGTAAGACCCTTGCCGGGTATGCCCAGCTCCACGCAGCCGATGACGCTGTAGTCCGCCGCCTCCTCCCGGGGGATACCGCCTGCCGTAAGGGACGGGATGATCACGTCGTCGTTGAAGAACTGCAAAAACCCCTTGCGCTCCACCACCGACCCGCTCACCCGGCGCAGGAAGTCCGGGTAGGTCTTCGCGCTTATCCTCACGCCGAAGTTGGGCTCGGTCATGCATATCCTCTCCCTCGCCTCCACCGCCAGGAAGGAGAGGTCGTTGGTGATATCCTCACCGCTTTCGTCTATTCCCCCCACGATGAGGTTGGTGGAGGTCTTGATCCCACCGAAGGCCATGTCCCCCGCGGCGTCCAGGCAGGATGCGTTGGAGTTGAGTTTGAGGAAGAAACACTCCAGGAGGGTGCGGGCCTCCTCGCGGGTAATTCTCCCGGCCTCGATATCCGCCGCGTAGAGGGGATAGAGGTAGCGGTCTATGCCGCCGAAGGAGATGGACATGTCGTAGTCCTCGATCTGGGCGCAGGTGTGAGTGAAGTAGATGGACTGCAGCCCTTCCCAGAAGGTCTCCGCCGGCTGGGCGGGCACCTTGCGGCAGATGCGGGCGATCTCCGTGAGCTCCGCTTTCCTGGCCTCATCTTCCTCGCCGGCCGCCAGCCGCTCCGCCTCCTCCGCGTGCCTTGCCGCGAATGCGATGGCCGCACGGCAGGCCATGGCGGCCGCCTCCAGAAACAAGCGGCTTTCCTCTTCCTGGCGCGGCAGGCGCGCCAGCCTTTCCTCGCTCTCTTTGATTACGCCGTTGAGCCCCTCGCTTACTATGCGGGCATGGTTGAGGAGGATGTGGCCCATGCCCACCACCTCGGTGAAGATCATGCCGCCGCCGATGGCGTTTACCCTGCGGTTCAGCTCCTCCGACCACTTGGACCTTGCGCGGTCCTCCACCGTCCTGCCCTGCCAGTAAGGGACGATCTCCTCCGCGATCTCCCGCATGTCCTCCGGCTTGGTGGAGAAGGGGTTCGTCTCCCTGGTGGAAATCCCCTCCAGCTCCTGCAGGACGCGGCCGCTGCATTCGGGGTACAGCCCTCCCCCCACTTCCTTGCCGGTGGTCGCCCCCACGATGAGCTCGCCCGGCCATATATTGATGGTGATATTGCCAAGGATCTCTGCCAGGGCCTTGGCCCTGCGTATGGCGGCGGGCTCCCCCTCTGTCTCCTTGTAACTGCGGGTGATGTAGGTGGCCCTCTCCACGCAGAGCTCAGGGGTCAGGGACAGCAGCCTCTCCTTCATCTTAAGTGTATCCGCCACACCATCATCCCCTCAGGTTACGCCGGCCGAATAATGTGCGAAAAAGATGACCGGGTATATCCCGTGTTCTCCTGCTGCTGTCACAATCTTACCATCTCGTATGTCCATCAAGAGAGATATTATGATACTAATTGAACGGTAGGCCATCACGGATACCGTAAAAAGCTGTAGGAGAGGAGCCGTAAGAAATGCAAGAGAGGCGGAGAGTATCTAAAAGAGTCTCAGACATCAAGAAATCGGCCATCCACGAGATGACCAGGCTGTCTAAGGAAGTGGAGGACGTGGCCTTCCTGTCCTGGGCCAAGCCCACCTCCGACACCCCGGAGCATATCAGGGAAGCCGCCGTCACAGCCATAAGGAAGGGCGCCGTGGGGGGCTACTCCGAGAACGCCGGCCTGCCGGAACTGCGCGAGGAGATAGCGAAAAAACTCAAGAGGGACAACGGCATCGACGCCGATCCCTCCGAGGTGATGGTGACCGTGGGGGCCATCGAAGGGCTGTTCGACGCGGTGATGGCTGTGATCGATCCCGGGGACGAGGTGATACTGCCCACTCCCACCTACTCCACCCATATCCGCCAGGTGGTGACCGCTTCGGGCAAGCCGGTGCTGGTCCCCAGCATCGAGGAGCAGGGCTTCGCGCTGAACGTCGAGGGCATCAGGGAGGCGGTGACCCCCAGGACCAGGGCCATCATGTACTGCTCGCCCTGCAATCCCACCGGCACCGTCTACTCCCGGGAGCAGCTGCAGCAGGTAGCAGAGATCGCCCTGGAGAACGACCTGATGGTCATCACGGACGAGGCCTACGAGTACTTCGTATACGACGGGGAGGAGCACTTCAGCATAGGTTCCATCCCGGAGATGGGCGGAAGCGTCATAAGCTGTTTCACTTTCACCAAGACCTACGCCATGACCGGCTGGAGGATCGGTTACCTGCACGCCCAGCGTGAATTGATCCCCGAGATAGGCAAAGTACACATCCCCTGCGCCATCTGCGCCCCGGTGGTCTCGCAATACGCGGCCCTCGCCGCGCTTAAGGGGAGCCAGGAATGCATCGCCGGTTTCAGGGAGCATTACCTCTCCACCCGCAACCTGATGTGCGAGCGGCTGGACAGGCTGCCGTCGGTATTCGCCTACCACAAGCCCGGGGGCTCCTATCTCATGTTCCCCCGCATACTGCTGGAGGGAGGCGAGGACTCCACGGCTTTCTGCAAGAGGCTTCTCAAGAAGGGAAAGGTATCGGCCACGCCGGGAGTGGCTTTCGGACCGAGCGGTGAGGGCCACATGCGCCTCTCCTTCTGCGTCTCCGAGCAGGAGATAAACAAGGCTTTCGACAGGATGGAGGACCTCTTCGGGTAGGGGCCGCTACGCCTGCAGGCTCTCCTCTAGCTTCCGGAGTTCCTCGAGGGTCTTCTCTGCGACGACCCTCTCCTTGTTGAAGTGCTTTATCATCCTGGTGAGGCATTTGCGGCTGTCCTCCTCGCCCCCCAGGTACATAGCGCATGCTTCCATGTTTTCCCTGGTCATGGCGACGTTGAAAGCTACTTCCTCCGGTATCTTCTCCTTGTCATGCTTCACCACGCCTAACGGACATACATCGTGACATGTGCCGCACCTGATACAGCCGGACATATCTATCTCCGCCGCATCTTCCTCCATGTGGATGGTGTTCACGGGACATTCCTCGACGCAGACGCCGCAGCCGTCACATTCTTCCCTGTCTACCCATGGCATGACTATCACATTTTCCTTTTGTATCCGTCTACCACCAACCTATTCCAAAGCACTCGGATCGGGCACCTTCGTATTCGCCGGGTTTTAAAGATGTCCCTCCCTTGAACCGCCGGCATGTCCCGGCAGCGTTTCTCTCGAGGGGCGGCTAGTAGACCCTCTTATCGGGGATGGCGCCCCTTATCCCGCCCCTGGGATCGTCCATATCCCCATCGTAGCGGGGGATGAGGTGGATGTGCAGGTGTTCGACGGTCTGCCCCGCCGCCCTTCCCTCGTTGATCCCGATATTAAAGCCCTGGGGGGAGTGCTCGTAGATGACATGTTCTCTCGCCCTCTCAAGCATCTCCAGCAAGGCCTTCCTCTCCTCCAGGCTGGTCTCGAAGAAGGAAGCCAAGTGCCTTTTGGGGATCACCAGCAGGTGGCCCTCGCTGACCGGATGCTTATCATAGACGACGTAGGCCAGGTCGTTCTCTACGACCACGTCCTCGGGATTGCAGAACACACACGCCATGGAACTCCGCCTTGACCCGCATCTATCTCTTTTCTAATCGAAGTAAAGGGACAAAATCATCCCCGACAGTGCCGTCGCTGCGTTTATCATGCACAAATACATAACCAGCCACAATCAGATATTAGTCCAATGTCGCCTTTAAGTCATGCTCCCAAGTGACGACAAGTTATTATAGCCGATGATTACGCAGGAGCTCCGGGAGTTAGCATTTCATGCAAGACGAAACAATAAAAACAGTAAATGTAACGGCGATCAGGCTGCGGTGCAACCTCCTTTTGTACGCGGCAGTACAGTTCGTGGTACTGACCACCATCGCCATGTTTCTCTATCCCGGGAGTTACGAAAACGGCGATGAGATCGTTATCAACCTGAGCCATTACTCCTTCATCCACAACTTCTTCAGCGACCTGGGGGCAACGCGCACCTATACCGGGCAGTGCAATACCGCATCTATGATTCTGTTTATAATAGCCCTTGCCTCCGTAGGCATTGCCCTCATCGTATTCAGCTTCAACTACACCGCCCTTACCTACCCCGAGGGTATACTCATCACGACAGGCAAGGTCTCGGTGGTGACCGCTTTCATCAGCGGGCTCTCTTTTATAGCTATAGCCGCCCAGCCCTGGAACCTCCAGCTTCAGGGGCACATGATGGCGGTGAGGTTCGCCTTTGGGTTCCTGCTCATCTACATCTTGCTCATGCTGGCCATACAGGTGAAGAACGAGTGGGGAGGATGGCCTATTGGCCTGAACATCATCTACCTGATAGTGCTCGTGGTCTACGTGGGTCTTTTCCTGCTCGCTCCCGAATTCGGCCTACCTATCGGGCGCACGGCCGAGGTCATAGCCCAGAAGGTCATGGTCTACAGCTCCATCATCAACCTGGGTCTGCAGGCCTATCTGATCAAGCGCCGCTACAGTGAGCTCGCGGCTGCCTAGCTTAAGTGTCCTCCCCCAGCCCGTCCAGTATCATCTTGCCGACTATGCGCACCGCTTTCCCCACCGGAATGCGGCACTTCTCGGCGCCGCCGACCTTAACAAATTCCTCCATCTCCTTCGGATCGGTTAGATCATAGTACCTGCCGAACAGGCGCTCGTGGATGTCACGGCACATGCAGCTGCCGAACTCCTCCTCGAACTGCCGTGAGAAATGGTGGGCGGCCCGCAGGGTGCGTACGAAGGCCTCGTAATCCTCGGCCTCCACCCTCCCGAAAGCCAGGCCCAGGGCCATCACAGGCCCTATGACCGCTCCGCAGGTCTCCCCCCGCAGGGCGACGCCGGGCATGGCGGTGGCCGCCCTCAGTACCTCCGGGTTGCCCAGGTCGAACTGCTCCTGCAGGGCCCGCAGGGTCCCCTGGGCGCAGTTGCTGTAGGCCACCATGTAATCGCCGGCCTTTTTTGCCAGCTCGTCCAGCATCTCCTCCGCCGGCTTATCCTGGCCCATGGATTAATCCTCCATCTCCACCCGGAAGCGGCATACCTCGTCCCCCTTGGTGAGCAGCTTGCTGAACCCCTCAGTCTTGAACTTCGGGTTGAGCTCTTCCAGCATGCCCTCCAGGGAGGCTCCCAGCATCACCTCGCACAGGTCGGGCTCCCGCGACCAGATCCTGGCCACCGGGCAGGTCTTGAGCTCCTTCTCGAAGGCCTGGGGGGTGTGCTCGATATAGCCGTCCCAGAAGTTGGCGAAGGTATCGTCGATGGTATCGTGTATCTTGGGCAAGGCCATGCAGTCCACGAAGTCCTCCGGCTCGGTGCCCGATAAGGTCATCCACATCTTGGCGCCCTTCTTGCCCCCTTTGTGGTATTCCTCCTTGAGCCTCTCCACGAAGGCCTCGCCGCCCACTTCCTCACCTATCCTGTACAGCAGCGCCACCTGCCTGGCCAGTGCCTCCGTCCAGTTCCTGTAGCGCTTGCCCATCTCCTCCTCGCTCACCGGGTATTGCTCGTATGCAGGCGTTTCCTCCATCTTCAACACCTCCCTATATCACCAATACATAACGAAACACAGCAATAGTATAATCCCGTGAATGTATGAGGGGTTGCAAGATGATTTAACGGCTTGGGCTATCTCTTCTTCTTGCCGTCCTTCTTCCCGTGCCCCCTCCATCTCTCCTTCTCGCCTTTCTTCCACTCGGAGATGAGGGATTCCAGCCGGGGGTCTTTTTTTCTGCCTGGCCTTCTGGGCTGCCTTTCAGGACGAGAATCCCTTTCGGGGCGAGAGTCACTTTCAGGACGAGGTTCCCTGTCGGGAGGGGGGGAGTCTTCTCTATTCATTATCATTCCCTTTTATAAATCGTTTTTAGCGATGGCCATTGAGCTTCGCTATTCCGTCACATCTTTTATGGTTACCTGAAAACGCAGGGTCCTTCCCGCAAGAGGATGGTTCAGGTCTATCTGCACGTTCTCGTCATCCATTTCAACCACCATGAAATTGACTATATTCCCCGAATCCGTTCTCCCCGTATAGGACATACCCGCTTCCAGCTCGGATCCTTCAGCGAAACGTTCTCTCGGGACCTGCTGGACAAGGGTAGGGTCCTTCGGGCCATAGGCGTCCTCGGGCTTCACGATGACCTCTTTGTCCTCTCCCGCTTCCATTCCCTCCAGTTCTTTCTCCAGTCCCGGAATTATGCTTCCTTCTCCGAAGATGAAGCACAGCGGATTTTCCTCGGTGCTTTTATCGAGAACCTCGCCATCTTCATCGAAGAGTTGATAGTCAAGTACGATGTTTTTCCCCGGACCCACCTTCATCTCGTCTCTCCTTTCTGCTGGCCACTTATCCCGAACAACAAAAAACCCAGGCCTAGAAAGCTCGGGTTTCATCCTTTATGCTTCTCAACAAACCTAAAAGACCTACGTATACAATATACTGTTCAAGGGCAGTCTGTCACATCTACCGGGGATGTTCATCGCCTCTGGCATCTCGAGGCAGTCTTGGGAAGTTTGCGCCGTGTCTCTAAAACTCGATTACGGCGGTCTCACCATCCTTGAGCTCCAGCACCGTATCATCAACCTCGATCTTTATAGGCACTGCGCTCCCGGACAGCGCCTTTACCTCCAGTCTATCGCTGCTGAAATCCAGCTCCAGCCACTGCCCACGATAGCGAAGGTGCATGGTCAGCCCCTCTATTTCCTCGGGAAACGTGGGGTTGAACCGCAACACGTCACCACGGCACTCCAGGCCGGTATAGCCTCTTCCCAAGAGATCCAGGCAGCCGGCCATGGCCCCGAGATGGATGCCTTCTCTGGTGGTCCCTCCCTGGATGTCCGTGAAGTCGGTAAGGAGGGCCACGTTAAAGAGCTCCCAGGACTGCTCGCGGTCCCGGCGGGCCGCCACCCAGGAATTGATGATCCAGCTCAAAGAGGAACCGTTGGAGGTGCGTTTGAGGTAGTAATCGATGTTTCTCGGTATTGTCTCGGGATCGAAGGGGTAACCCAGTTGTTCGAACATCTGGCCCAGTTCCTCCGCAGAGAAGAGATAGAAAAGCATGAGCACGTCCGCCTGTTTGGACACCTTATAGCGGTTGGTGGTGTCCCCCTCGGCCTCCAGGATGCGGTCCAGGCGCTGGATATTGCCGTATTTTTTACGATAACCCTTCCAGTCGAACTCCTGCAGCTGGTCATAGCCCTCGAACTGGCTGATGATGCCGTCGTCGTGGAATACCACCCGCATCTTACGGCTTATATCCTTCCATCTCTCTATCTCCGATTTCTCGATGGCCAGCTTCTCACACAGCTCCTTCGACTGCCATTCGGACAGAAGTTCGAACAGCTCCAGGGCCCGGTTCATCACAAAGACCACCATGATGTTGGTATAGGAGTTGTTATCCAGGCCCGGGCAGTCGGCACCCGGATAGGCGTCATGATACTCGTCCGGGCCCATGACTCCCTTGATCACGTAGCGGTCGAGCTCGCGGTTGTACTCGGCGAGGGAGGCCCAGAAACGGGCGATCTCCAGGATCATCTCCGCCCCGTACCAGGACATGAACTCCAGGTCGCCGGTGACCTGGTAATACTGCCATACGTTGTAGGCGATGGCCACGTTGATATGGCGCTGCAGGTGGGAGTGGTCCGGGATCCACCTGCCCGACTCGGGATTGAGATGGACCTGCTGGGTCTCCTCCCTGCCGTCGCTGCCGCTCTGCCATGGAAACATGGCTCCCTTGTAACCGAGATTTCTCGCGGCCTTGCGAGCCTCTCCCAGGCGGCGGTAACGGTACATGAGCAAGCCCCTGGTTATCTGGGGGGTACGGAAATTTAGAAAAGGGAAGATGATCAGCTCATCCCAGAAGATGTGGCCGCGATAGGCCTCGCCATGCCAACCCCTGGCGGGCATACCCACATCGATGTCCAGGGAATGCATGCTGGCCGTCTGCAGAACATGGAATTTGTACAGGCGATATATCCTCTGCACGTAATGCTGTTCGGGTCGACTGTATAACCTCAGGCCGATCCCGAATCTCCGCCACAGATGGCTCCAGGCCAGGGCGTGGGCTCTCAGTAATCCCCTGAACCTCTCCGCCTCCAAGACCCTCTTTTCCGACTCCAATGCGGGCTCGGAGATGGCCGCGTCCCGGGAAGTGAATAAGGCCACGGTCTTTTCGATAACGATGCGCCTGCCCTGGGTTGCCTCGAGGGTGAGATGTTGGGCGATATAACCAGGTTCCTCCACCAGCTGCCGCTCCAGCATCAGCGGCTCTTCCTCGACATAGACATCCGTCCTGGCAGCCTGGGCGACGCTTATGCTCGACTGGTTGGTGCGTACCTCCAACAAGATGGTGTCGTCTCTGATAAGTCCGGTCTTCACCGGCTCCAGGTGCCTGTTGTTGAGCTCCCTGTAGCGCTTTACGCCGCTGTTGGTCACCGTCCCGTCCAGGGCGGACCGGATCTCCAGTGTCCCCGACCAGTTTACGGGGAGTATGACCATCTCCAACGCAGCCAGGTGCATATCGGCCATGCTCACCATGCGGCGGTCGAACAGCCTGGTCTCTCTCCCCTCCTTGTCGCGGAAATGAACGGTGCGATGCAGCACCCCTTCCTTGATATCCAGCTCCTGGGTGTAGAATATGATCTCCACGTCCGCCAGGTCGAACCAGTCCTCTCCCGGGAACCTGAAGCTCAGGCACAGCCAGTTGGGCAGGTTGACCAGGTCCTCGTTCTCGATAATGCGCCCGGCGATCTCGGTGTCCAGGCGGTTGTAGCCCCCGGCCAGGTAGGTCCCGGGGTAATGCACACCATCTGCCACCGCCTCCGGGCCTGCCCCACGGGTGGCGAAATATCCGTTTCCCAGGGTGCACAGGGTCTCCCGCAGTCCCTCCTCTTCGGGGTCAAATCCCTCCTGCAGCAGCCACCAGGTGCTCTCCTCCTCCATGAAGTGAGTAATACCTTCGATGAACTCCCCCACCTCTTCAGTGGTCTTCAGGCTGTACTGGGCCAGGGTGCTGCGGGAACCGTCCCCCACCACGATGGTTATGCCTTTGGACTTCAGCGCCTCGAAGGCGTCCTCGTCGGTGACGTCATCTCCGATGTAGAAAGGGACCACATCGGGAAGGGCGAGGTCCAGCGTGTCCAGGAGCCATTCGATGGCCCTGCCCTTATGCCAATCGACATCGGGCTGGAGCTCGTAGACCTTCTTGCCCTGAGATTTACGCAGTTCGGGATGGAGGCCGTGCACCTCGTCCACGACCTCCGCCACCCTTCCCACGTCCTCCTCCCTGACGTTGCGGTAGTGGGTGGCGATAGAGAACTTCTTTCGCTCCACCAGGAAGTCCTCGATGCCTGCCAACCTCTCGTTCAATTCCCGTTCGGCCTCGTCCAGGACGGGGAAGAAGCTCGCGGCTTCCTCGTTCTCCTTGCTGAAATCGTCGGGGCCGGCTATCTCGAAACCGTGACTTCCTGCGTAGTACAGGTCATCGACAGCTACCAGGCCCATTACGTCCTCGAGGCCCCTTCCGCTTATTATGGCAACCGGGCATTGAGGGATAAGCTGCAGCAGCTTCCCCCGCATCTCCTCCGAGAGGATGGCGTCCTCGGGACGGGATACTATGGGAGTCAGGGTGCCGTCGTAATCCAGGAAGACGACCACCTGTTTTTCCTCTATCCTCTCCTCGATCTCGTCGATGGATTCCAGGGCATTGCGCAGGTCTTTGATCTGCACCGCAACATCGATCTCAGAGAGGTCGTCCACTACTATGTCCGCTCCCTCCCGCTTGAGGGCCTCTGCCTGGTCCTCGCGGTTAACTCCCACCACCAGGCCGAAACCGCCGGCGCTGCCGGCCTGCACCCCGGAGATGGCGTCCTCGAAGACCACGCACCTCTCGGGCTCCACCCCCAGCCGGCGGGCTGCCTCCAGGAACATGTCCGGGCCGGGTTTGCCCTCTAAGTCCAGGCTCTCGATATCGATGCCGTCCACCTGGGCCTCGAATATATCGGGGATGCCTGCGGCATCCAGGACCTCGGTGCAGTTCTTGCTGGAGGTGGCCACCGCGATCTTGAAACCTCCACGCCGCAGGTTCTCGATGAGATCTACGGAGGACTGGTACACCTCCACGCCCTCTTCCCTTATAAGCTGCATGAACATGCGGTTCTTCCTGTTTCCCAGGCCGCATACAGTTTCTGAATCCGGGAAGTCATCGGGCGTGCCGTAGGGGAGATCGATGCCGCGGGAATCGAGAAAACTCTCCACCCCTTTATAGCGGGGTTTTCCGTCCACGTATTCGCAGTAGTCCCCCACGGCGTCAAAGAGCACACACTCCTCGCCCTCGGCGCATTCCTGCAGGTAGTCGTCGAACATCCTCTTCCATGCCAAAGCGTGGACCTTGGCCGTCTTGGTGATAACGCCGTCCAGATCGAAGATCAGGGCATCGAATTGAGCCCGGGAGATAATGATCTTCTTGTCCTTACCGCTCATCCTGGTTCCCTTTCGAGATTGATCACTTGCCACTCATGATGTCGTATTATTCTACTCCAACAATTAATCCCACTCCTTCAATCTCGGTCAGTCTCCACAATTTTATTAGCGTCTATTTCATGTAGGGATAAGTAAACAAAACACTATAACGTAAAGGCCTTTGTCAGTCTTCCTTTTTCGTCATAGCCGAGGGTCTTGTTCTCGAAGTAATCGATTATCTTTTCCTTGCCTTCCTCGGGGACGTAACTGTCCGCTATCCCCTTATATATCTTCTCCCAGGTGATCCGCTTGAATATCCTCGCCGGGTCCTCCTTGAGGTGCTTTCCGAAGGTCACCTCGATGCCTTCCTCCTCGCCCTCCCTCACCAGGTTGAGAAGATAGAAATCGACCCCCCTCCGCGCCGCCATCCAGGTGCCCAGCAGCCACAAGCGCATAAGTTCGTACTTTCTATCCTCGATGGCCACCCTTTCGTAGTCAGACCTGAAAACCCTGCCGAACCAGGACCTGCCCCCGGTCAGGTACTTCTTCGTTTCCTTTTTACCTTGGGGCTCCGTCTCGTTGCCCGCGGTCAGCTTGGCCTCGATAAAGATGAGGGCATTGCGCGAGTCGATGATTATATCCGGTCCCAAGCCTGCTGCGGCATCATCCCCGAACTCCTGTCTGGCCCGGTCGAGTTCGGACCACACCGACTTCTCTCCCCCGTGATAGGTCCAGTAGATCATCTCGGGGTCCTCGAGTTCTATCTCCAACAAGAAATCGAACACGGGGATGACCAGGTCCTGCATATCAAGAAACCTGAAGACGTTCCAGACCACGGCGTCCTCGCTGTCGTCCCTGGCCATCTCCCTCTCCACCTTGGCCCTCTTGGCGCGGTTCAAGAGATACAGGTCATCGTAATGGCTCCATAAGAGGTTATCCATATCCCGTTCATACTCGAAGCTCGAGGGAGAGATGTATATATTATGTTCCGGGCACTTGAACTTTTTCTTCCTCTGAAACCCGTCCTTTTGGCGCTTGACCTTTTTAGGGCAGTCCTTGACGGGACACTCTACCGAATTCTCTGTGACAGCTATCGATTTCTTCAAATCCTTGAAACCCAGCATCTTACCTCGTGAATGTCTTGAGTGGGACTACCCTGCTATCGGCGGCCCAGGATTATATCCACCCAACCATCGCCCTCGGTCAATTCCTCCAGGGCAAGATCGCCTTCCTCGAAGACCTCGATAAGGCCCCACACCCGCCCCGCTACTATGGGGGTGCAGTAAGGGTTGACCATCCTGAGGCGATAGCCGTCCTCACTGCGACGAAGCCTGGCTGGACGTCCCCAGCTCCTGGAGGGGAACTTATTGAGCTCCGCGTCCATGGACGACTTGTCCTTGAGTAAGCCGTAATAATCCCG
>Ga0180433_10009233_pt1 | contig 12107 bp, 14 predicted proteins | sample SS_ome_8_FD_132980 | JGI IMG/M metagenome (GOLD analysis project Ga0180433, IMG submission 132980) | Hypersaline lake sediment archaeal communities from the Salton Sea, California, USA - SS_1_D_1 metaG | ecosystem: Environmental > Aquatic > Non-marine Saline and Alkaline > Hypersaline >... | reverse complement strand
CTGACATTCTGCAATGGGAAGAAGAAGGCGCCGGTCGCGAATACCGGCAGAACCTGTTCGCCTTGAGATTGAGTCACTCAGCCACGATGGCAAGGGTGTTGCTCATGTAGAGGGCAAGACAGTATTCGTCACCGGTTCATTGCCGGGCGAAACTGTCATGGCGCGTTACCTGAAAAAACACAAGCGCCATGATGAAGCCACTGTTACCGAGGTTATCAAGGCATCCGAACAGCGTATCGAACCCCGCTGTAAACAGTTCGGGGTTTGCGGTGGCTGTTCATTGCAGCAGCTGTCGGATGCCGACCAGATTGAGGCCAAGCAGGCCTCGTTACTGGAAACATTGAGCCGCATCGGCAAAGTCACACCAGCAAGCATATTACCGCCACTGACCAATGATTCTCCCTGGGGCTATCGCCGCAAGGCTCGCCTTGGTGTTAAATTTGTTGAGAAAAAGGGCAAGGTTCTGGTCGGTTTCAGGGAAAAAGGTACCGGTCTGTTAACGGATACCGAGGTCTGCCATGTCCTTCATCCTTCGGTTGGCCTGCTGATTACACCTTTATCAGCACTGATTTACGATTTGAGTATCAGAGACAAGGTGCCTCAAATCGAAGTTGCCATCGACGACAGCCAGTGCATCCTGATATTCCGCATTCTCGAACCCTTATCAAGCCAGGATCAGGCCAGTTTGCTGGACTTTGGCCAGCAGCATGGCGTCATCATTTATACCCAGTCTGGTGGTCCTGAAACCGTAGCTCCCCTGAATGGTGAAGCTGTAATCTTGAATTATGCCTTGCCCGACTACGATATAAACAACCACTTTCTGCCGACAGATTTCACCCAGGTTAATACCGATATCAACCGCAAGATGATACGCCTGGCGCTGCAACTGTTGCAGACCGGAGAAGATGACAAGGTGCTTGACCTGTTCTGCGGCCTGGGCAACTTCACCCTGCCAATTGCCAGAACTGTCCGTGAGGTTGTCGGTGTTGAAGGCGATACCGACCTGGTTGAACGGGCAAAGCAGAACGCTGAAGCAAACGGCATCCAGAATACCCGTTACTACGTGGCTAATCTGTTTGAATCCATTGAAAACCAGCCGTGGCATAAAGAAAAATTCGACAGGATGCTGCTGGATCCTCCACGTAGCGGTGCCTATGAAATCGTTCAGCAAATTGAACATTTCAATGCTGACAGAATCGTGTATGTTTCCTGTTACCCGGGGACACTGGCACGTGACCTGGATGTACTGGTCAACGAGAAAGGTTATACACTCGAAGCTGCCGGCGTAATGGATATGTTTCCTCATACCGGTCATGTAGAATCCATAGCATTATTGACAAAAAACCCCTGAACAAATATACATTTCATGAAATCTCCAAGGCACATAGCGCAGGCTGCGAGATACTGATATGAGCACACCGATATGCCAACAGAAATCGAAAGAAAATTCTTCGTCATCAACAAAGACTGGGAAAACCAGGTTAGTCGTTCAGACCGACTGACACAAGGTTACCTGACGCAGGGAGGAGAGCGTTCAGTACGGGTGCGTACCAAGGCAGGCGGCAAGGCCTTTCTCAACATCAAAAGCTCAGTAAACGGAATCTCGCGCCTCGAATACGAATACGAAATCCCCCATGAAGAGGCTTTGGAAATACTTGAAAACATTGCACTGAAACCACTGGTCGACAAGGTCAGGCATATCGTTGAAATCGGGGAACATACCTGGGAGATTGATGTCTTCTCAGGTGAAAACCAGGGACTGATTATTGCCGAAATAGAACTGGGTAGTGAAGATGAAGAATTCGCAAAGCCTGACTGGCTTGGCGCAGAGGTTTCCGGTGATCCGAGATTTTACAATATGAACATTCCCAACCAGGAATGGCGAAAATTCTATCCTGAAGCGTTACTGCTCAAATATGGTGGAACTGTTCACGAAACCATCAAGTACGAGTTGGAAGATTGTATTGATGGTTGCTAGTTTTTTTAACTGGTATCCCATTTTACTCACCCTTGTTTTTCTCACGGCCTGTTCAGGCCAGACAAACAACAACCAGATACGATTCGCTATTTCCAATGTGCCTGTAAATTTTGATCCCCGCTTTGCCACTGATGCCAGTTCAGAAAGGGTGAACGGCCTGCTTTATTCCCATCTCGTTGATTTTGACAAACAACTCTTACCGGTGCCATCGCTGGCCCATTGGCAACGCGTTAATTCAAAAACCTACCGTTTTGTACTACGTGACGATGTGCCGCTATTCAGTAACGGTGAACACTTGTCAGCAAAAGATGTTGTAGCCACTTATCAGTATGTGCTGGACAGTAAAAACCTGTCACCTCATCGGGAGACGCTTTCAGTCATCGATTCCGTTGCCGTCGAAGATGAAAAAAATATTTTGTTCAGACTGAAGTATGCTGATCCCCTGTTTCCTGCCTATCTGCGCCTGGGAATATTGCCGAAAAAGCTGATTGAGGCGGATCATGATTTCAGGCAGCAGCCCGTGGGTAGTGGCGTGTACGAATTGCTGGATAAAAATGATGCCAACAAGGTCACTATCCGGCGACGCACTGATGGACAGGAAATAGCCTTTTTACAGGTCAGGGATCCAACGGTCAGGGTGCTCAAGCTACTCAATGATGAAGTTGATCTGTTACAAAATGACCTGTCTCCGGAAATGGTGGCTTATCTTAAAAAGCAGCCCAGGGTAAATTATCAGAACATGCCCGGCAGCAACTTCACCTATATTGGCTTTAACCTTCAGGACAGGCAGACCGGTCAACATGCCATAAGGCAAGCCATAGCGCATGCAATAGACCGTAACGCAATAATCAAATATGTCTTCAACGATGCCGCTGTTGCCGCTGAATCGATATTGCCTCCACGACACTGGGCGGGGCACAATGGCCTGAGCGCCATTAAATATGATCAAAATCGTGCCCGGAAATTACTGGCTTCCAGCGGTTATGATGAAAACAACCGCTTAACGCTGACCTATAAAACCTCAACTGATCCTTTCCGCATCAAGCTGGCCACGATTATCCAGAGTCAACTGGCAGAAGTGGGCATTGATATCATCATCAAAAGTTATGACTGGGGAACTTTTTTTGGCGATATCAAGTCTGGCAATTTCCAGATGTACAGCCTTAGCTGGGTTGGCATCAATACCCCGGATATTTTCAAGTACGTGTTTCACTCCGACTCAATTCCTCCCAAAGGTGCCAACCGTGGTCAATATCTTTCTGCAGAAATTGACGCTTTGCTTGATTCCATCGGAGGTACCGATACACTGGAACAGCAAAAAGCTATTTATTACCGGGTGCAGCAAATATTGCATGATGAACTTCCGTATATTCCCATGTGGTATGAGCATCAGCAGGCCTTCATGCAGCCTGCGTTAAAGAATTTTAAGCTTTCATCAGATGGTAACTATGAATCACTCGTCAGTGTCCAGCGTTGATCATTGCCTGGTTGTCAGTTTGTCACAACAGACTTTGACTTTAATCAGAAATGCAAAGGTTGAAAAAAACTGGCCGGTATCAACGGCACTTAAGGGGGCGGGCGAGGCTAATCACTCGGGTTGTACACCACGCGGCGAACACCGGATTCGCATCAAGATTGGTGAGGGTTGTGCGCCGGGTAGCGTGTTTCGTGGACGCCGTCCTACAGGTGAAATCTATTCACAGGAACTGGCCCGGCAGTTTCCTGAGCGTGACTGGATCCTGAGTCGTATTTTGTGGCTGACCGGCTGTGAGTCGGGCCGTAATCGCGGAGGGGATAGTGACAGCCTGAAACGTTATATTTACATCCATGGCACGCCTGATTCAGAACCCATGGGCACACCCCTGTCACATGGTTGTGTGCGCATGAGAAACACTGACATTATCGAACTGTTCGATCTGGTGGAAAACGCCATGCCGGTGATCATCCAGGACTGATTCATGAGCTGGTTATTGCAACGCCTTTTCAGTGCGGCATTGGTTATTTTTTCAGTGACACTGGTGGTGTTCTTTCTGATTCATCTGATACCCGGTGATCCGGTTGATGTCATGCTGGGTGAAACAGCGACCGTTGCAGACAGGCAGGCGATGCGCATCTCTCTCGGTCTTGACCAGCCTTTAGCGGTTCAGTTGCTCGATTACCTGCTGGGTTTGTCTCAGCTGGACTTTGGTCAGTCTTTACATTCCAAAGAAGCTATCAGCAGTATCCTGGCGCAAAGGCTGCCTGCAACCGCCTGGCTGGCCTTGTCAGCGATGTTCATTGCCATGTTGCTGGCAATCCCGCTCGGCATACTGTCGGCCGTATACAAAGGGTCATGGATAGATCGTTCAGCCATGCTGGTGTCGCTTGCCGGCTTGTCGATTCCTAATTTTTTGCTGGGTCCATTGCTGGTTCTGGTGTTTTCCATTGCATTTGGTCTGTTACCGGTCAGTGGTAATGACGGCCTGCTGCACCTGATTTTACCATCCATTACTCTCGGACTTTCGATGGCGGCCGTGCTGGCACGCATGGTGCGCAGCAGTTTGCTGGAGACACTGGGTGAGGACTTTATTCGTACCGCACATGCCAAGGGAATGCATCCACGTGATGTTATCTGGAAACACGCCATGCGCAACGCCTGGTTGCCGGTGATCACTGTGATTGGCGCCCAGATAGGTGCCTTGCTGGGTGGTGCTGTTGTTACAGAAACAGTGTTTGACTGGCCGGGGCTGGGCTCCTTGATGATTGAATCCATTCAAAAACGCGATTATCCAATCGTGCAGGCCTGTGTGCTGATTATCAGCGTGATTTACGTCTTGGTGAATGCGCTGACTGACCTTTGCTACGGTCTGCTGGATCCAAGGATTCGTAAGGCATGAAGCGAAATCTTTTTCCAACGCTTGTTATTGTCGTCTGGCTGGTTGCCATGCTGATTCCCGCAGTGATGGATCTGCAACCGGATAAAATTGATTTGCATGGCATTCTCTCCAGTCCCGGCGCTGAACATTTACTGGGCCAGGATGAGCTGGGTCGCTCTGTTTTGCAGCGACTCATCGCCGGGGCACAAACCTCGCTGCTGGTGTCGGTCAGTGTAACCCTTATTGTGGCGCTGACAGGTATTTTCATTGGGGCCGTTGCTGCCTGGTCAGGAGGCTGGTTTGAGCACCTGGTGGTACGCCTCATTGATCTGTTTATGGCGTTCCCAGGCATATTACTGGCGATTGCACTGGCTGGTATTCTCGGGCCGGGCATCAGTAACCTGGTGATCGCTTTGAGTATTGTTGGCTGGGTCGGGTTTGCCCGCTTGACGCGTGCCCAGGTACTGGTGTTAAAGCACCGGGATCATATACAGGCGGCTCAAGCGCTGGGTACGCCGGTGCCGGTTACCATTGTTCAGCACCTGTTGCCGTTGATTGCAGCACCCCTGGTGGTTGAGGCGACCTTTACCATCGCCAGTGTCATTATTGCCGAGGCGGGTTTATCGTTCCTTGGTATCGGTATTCAGCCGCCCGAAGCTTCCTGGGGAAACATGATCAAGGAAGGTTCACGTTATCTTCTGGTCGCACCCCACCTGGTGCTGGCGCCCGGTATTGCGCTGGCTCTTGTTGTATTGTCGATTAATAGGCTGGGAGACCAGCTACGCGACCACCTGGACCGCAAGGCCTCACTTAACGTGATAGGTGGTAAAGAACACGTCCGTTAACAGGCCTTTTACCGCTACTTTTTCATCCAGTGCTTTTGCCGCTGCCTTGAGCATTTCCTTGCGCAGAGCTTCCTTTCCCTTGGGGGTCTTGATATCCGAGGCTTTTTTGTCGATCAGTGTCATCAAAAAAACATGTCTGATCAGTGGCAGATGCTCTTCAATGTGATAGATCAATTCCGCACGGTTGGTCATTAACTGCACAGCAGTACGAATGTAGGTTTTCCGTCCCTGTAAATTACTGACCAGGTCTGGCGACAGCTTGATATAGGCATTTTCATAGACAATATCTTCATCATCCTCGGCAAAGGAAACGGAATTGGCCAACAATAAAAACAAAAGCAATATGGAAGCTGATAACTTGCGCATTTTATATTCCCGATCTGCTATATTCAGGTGCAAACTTGTTAGTATCCAGAAATTGCCATGCATGGCAATTTCTTTTGCGGATAAACAAAAACACGGTTTTGTTTATCCTTCATTATCAATAGCTTGACGATATTGATAATGGTGGTACATCCTGTACCACGTTAATAATAGGTATTATTTTAATGAGTCACGGACCACTAATGCTAGACCTGAAAGGTCTGGAAGTCACCTCTGAAGAAAAAGAAATCCTGCAGCATCCTGCTGTCGGGGGCGTGATTTTATTTTCCCGCAATTTTGAATCTCCCGAGCAGGTTGAGCATCTGATCAAACAAATCCACGCTGCGAAGCTGCCTCAGCTGCTGGTTGCTGTCGACCAGGAAGGGGGCAGGGTACAGCGTTTTCAGGAAGGCTTTACCCGCTTGCCTGCAGCAGGACGCTTTGGTGACTATTATCGTCACGATCATCAGAAAGCGATCCATATGGCTCAGGAAATTGGCTGGCTGATGGCGGCAGAACTGCGAGCTGTGGGTGTGGATTTCAGCTTTGCCCCTGTTCTTGACCTGGATACCGGTGTCAGTACGGTCATCGGTGACCGGGCTTTTCATCAGCGGCCTGACGTTATTTCAAAACTCGCTCATGCCTGGATGAAGGGTTCTCATGAGGCCGGTATGCCTGCAGTTGGAAAGCACTTTCCCGGACATGGCTGTGTAGCTGCTGATTCTCATCACGACCTTCCGGTAGATACGCGCACGTTTGCTGATATCGAGAAAAACGACTTGTTACCTTTCCGCAATATGATTGATTACGGCCTTGATGCCATCATGCCTGCGCATGTGGTTTATGAAAAAGTTGCTCGCGAGCTGGCAGGTTTTTCATCATTCTGGCTTAAAGATGTATTGCGCTCACGCATGGGATTTCAGGGGGTAATTTTCAGTGATGACCTGACGATGGCGGCGGCCGAGGAGGCGGGTAGTTACCAGGACAGGGCTGATGCAGCCCTGGAAGCGGGCTGTGATATGGTACTGGTATGTAATAATCAGGATGCTGCAGTTGAAGTGCTTGAGCACCTGCAAAACTATAAAGACCCGGTAGCTCACTCGAGGCTGGCCCGAATGCATGGCCATGGACACACCGAACGCACAAAACTTCACCTTAAGGCACGCTGGTTTAATGCGGTTCAGGCTATCGAAAGAATTGTTCAAAGCGAAGAACTGGAGCTGGATTTGAACGATCCCACTGATTACAGGAAATAATTATGGACGACCTGGAAGCTGAAAAAGTATTGCAGGAAGCGGATTTATTACATTCAGAAGCCGATGTGCAAACGGCGCTGGACAGTATGGCCATGTTGATCAATGACCGTCTTGCAGGTACTGATCCAGTTGTATTTTGCGTCATGAATGGCGGGCTCATTCCTGCCGGCATGCTGCTGCCACGGCTGACTTTCCCGTTCAAGCTGGATTATCTGCATGCCACGCGCTACCGTGAAGAAACGACAGGTAATGAACTCAAATGGCTCAAAAGCAATGAGATCAGTATCTCAGGCAGGGAAGTGCTGGTTATCGATGATATTCTTGATGAAGGCTATACCCTGGAAGCCATTGTTGAACATTGTATGCAGCAGGGAGCCAGGAGGGTTTATACTGCTGTTCTGGCAGATAAAAAGCATAACCGCGGCAACCATTTCGAAGCGGATTTTGTCGGGCTTGAAATCGAAGATCGCTATGTATTCGGCATGGGCATGGACTACAAAGGTTATCTTCGGCACCTGCCGGCAATCTATGCAGTAAAAGGCTTGTAATAACAAAAAATCCAAACAGGTATCTTAATGGCAAAAATAGGCATTATTGGTGGTTCAGGTCTGGCCTCGCTGAGTGCGCTGGATATTGAACGACGTGAAATGGTACATACCCCTTACGGTGAACCTTCAGGGCCCTATTCAATCGGTACTTTTGATGGTCTCGAGGTGATCTTCCAGCCTCGACATGGTGCTGGGCATACTTTACTGCCTCACTCGCTGAATTATCGTGCCAACATCTGGGGCCTTAGGGAACTGGGTGCGGAAAAAATCATTGGTATGGCTGCTGTTGGCGGTATTACCACTAATATGTGTCCGGGAAGCATCAGTGTACCCGACCAGATTATTGACTACACACATTCACGCAAACATACCTATTTCGATGATGATCGTACACCGGTAACCCATATAGATTTTACCGAACCCTATTGCGAGGAGTTACGACAAACTCTTTTAAAAGCCGGAGAGAATAGTGGTATCCACCTGATCGATAAAGCCACTTACGGTGCAACCCAGGGCCCCAGGCTGGAAACCGCAGCAGAAATCAATCGTATGGAAAAAGATGGATGCGATATCGTTGGCATGACCGGTATGCCCGAGGCCGCGCTGGCCTGTGAGCTTGGGCTTTGCTATGCCTGTTGCGCAGTCACGGTAAACTGGGCGGCCGGTCGATCGGACGGACCGATCCGCATGGAAGAAATCGAGGAAAATCTTCGTATTGGCATGTCCAATGCCCGCAAGGTGCTGGCGGCATTGGAGTTTTGACTGCCATTTACAGACTCTTTATGAACAAGAACTCATACCTTACTGTTATTCTGCTTTTACTGTTAATACCCATATCCCTGTCTGCTTCGGATTTCAACAAGGGCATGGAACATATGCAGGATGGTGATTACGCCAAAGCCTATTGTTTGTGGGAGCCTCTGGCCCGCCAGGGACATCCTGATGCTCAATATCATATGGGGTGGCTGTATGCCAACGGCCATGGCCTGAATGTGGATGTTGCTAAAGCCGTCTACTGGTGGCAACAGGCTGCCAATAACGGCTATCTTGATGCGCAGTTCTCCATTGGTCTGGCCTATATCACCGGTGAAGGTATTAAAGCCAATACTGATGAAGCGTTTCGCTGGTTCTACAGCGCGGCAGCAGGTGGCCATGAAGATGCCAAGGATATCGTCAAAAGACTGGTGCTGGAATCCGGCGACGATTATTACAGCAAGTATCCCGAACTGAAAAAAATTGAGTGGCTACAGCAATCCGTGAAGATTACGGGCGATGTTGTCAATGTTCGTTCCGGCCCTGGAACGAAACACAATATTGTTTACAAGGCAAAAAAAGGCGAGATTTTGACCAGCATCAGTCAGAAAGGCGACTGGTATGAAGTAGAATTCGACTCAGAAGGTATCAAAACCGGCTGGATTTATGCGAAACTTGTCAGCAAACTTTAAGCAACCGCAGTATGGGTATCTGAATTATGGCTAAAGACAAAGAAACCGAAGAGACAAAAGCTAAAAAAGAAGAAAAGAAAAAAGTGACCAAAAAAACGGCTAAAAAAACCGCAAAAAAGAAAGTAACCAAAAAGGCTGCAAAAAAGGTAGCAAAGAAAAAAGTTAGCAAGAAAACCACGGCCCGCAAAAAAACGGCACAGAAAAAACCCATCAAGCTTAAAGAAGATAGTAAAGATCTCGACAGCTTTGCTGTACATGCTGCAGAGGCTGTTGAGAATAACGGTTCTGAAGTTGCAAAACAGCCTGAAGAAACCAGGCCGGAAACGACAAAGATTAAAGAGAAGCCAGCACCCTCCCCTGAGCCGCCAGTTAGCAAGCCAGCACCTCAACCTTCAACAAAACCGGCTCCTGTTAGCTCGGAACCTTATCTGAAACGCCCACCAGCGCCGGGTAAATCAACTGCCAACAAGGGTGAGGGTGGTTTGTTCCGGCTTGTTTTTGTTGTCTTGTTGTTTGCCGGAGTGGCCTACTATATTGATGATCTCTATGATGAAAACCAGGCAAACGCAAACAAGGCAGCAGTTGCTGCCAAGACTGTTTCCGAGCCTGTAAAACCTGAAACTCAGGTTTCGCCAGTTTCCGAGGTGATCACGGAACTCAAACCGGTGCAAGAAACTGTACAGGAAGTTGCTGAACCAGCGAAGCAAGAACAACCGGTGCAGCCAGTTGTGGTTGAGACTACTGAAGCTGCTCCTGCGCCAGTCGCTGTAGAAGTTGCTCAAATGCCTGAAAAAGCTGAATCCGATAATCTTCCTGTGGAAAGTGAGGCTCCGAAGGCTGCTGAGGAGCCAACCAAGGTGGTTTTTCCTCCACCACCAAGACCTGAATTCTTGACGAATGCGGCTGAACCTCAGAAGGTTCCGGAGGATCAGATGCAACTGATTATGCAGACATTTGGCCCTGTAGCTGACTAATTGTTTGAGCTTCGAACAAGGAAGCAGTAGAATCCACTGTCTTCGGAGCGTAGCGCAGCTTGGTAGCGCACCACAATGGGGTTGTGGGGGTCGAAGGTTCAAATCCTTTCGCTCCGACCAATAAAAAAAAGGGTTATCGACGACGATGTCGATAACCCTTTTTTATTTATATGATTTTCACAAATGATTGATTAGATCAACTATGTGAGACTTGGCTTCTTCACCAAAATCCAGAAAATGAACACCAACCAGATAACTTCCATCGACAACAGCCTTGCTATGCACGATAGCACCGGAGACTTGAATATCGACCGTTTGATCATGGTTTGGTAACAATATATCGATAATTTCACCACTGATTAATTCTAATCCGGATTCCATTAATACCATGACTGAAGTAGCCGGCAGCATGAGGTAGATGCCTTCTTCCGATATGTCAAAAGTTTCAGAGATAACAGCTTCTCCATTGCTCCCAATAACACCTACTTCTATGTCGCATTGGTAACGTTTAAGCTGTCTTCTTAATTCTCTCATTTAACAAAATACCCCGGTTTATATTATCCTGAGATTTCTTAAGATTTACATTTGCAAATAGCTTTGTAACTCAAGTGGTTATTCAAGCAGCTTGAATGGAATCTGTAATTAGAGAGAAGTAAAAACTATTTTGTTGAATATAACAAATCAGTTTGTAGCTTTATCACCCCATATTTCTTTCAAACGCTTGTCACGTCCACAATTATAACGATAGAACTTATATCGTATAGGGTTGTTTTTATAATAATCCTGGTGATAACTTTCTTTACCTTTGATCGGATAAAATGTCGAAGCATCAAGGATGGGGGTTATGACTTTCTGCCCGGGGAACTGTGAGACCACTTTCTGTCTTGATTTTTCAGCCAGTTTTCTTTCCATTTCATTGGCGACAAAAATTGCACTCAGGTAACTATGCCCCTTGTCACAAAACTGTCCCTTTGCATCAAACGGGTCGATATTTACCCAGTAATGACCCAATAATTTTTCGTAACTGATTATTTCAGGATCGTAAGTTATCTCAACAGCTTCATAATGACCATCATGATTACCGTTGTAGGTTGGATCTTTTATTGTACCTCCCGTAAAACCTGAGATCACATCAGTCACGCCTTCCAGTTTTTCAAAATCAGACTCCATACACCAGAAACAGCCGCCAGCGAAAGTCGCCTTGTCTGCAACGGCATGATTGACAAAAAATAGAAAACTTGCGATCAATATAGCTGTTTGTTTCATCTATATGCTCCTTTTTGCAATATCTGTAATAGACCCGAAATACCAGTGAATAATTTCAGGCCCGCAGGCATTTAATGTCGATTGGAAAAAGCACCTGGAAACAGGGTTGAGGCTAAAGTAACACCCTATGAACAATAGGGGCAGGTGAAATCATGATAATAAACCATCTTCTATCGGATGAAATCTGGATACAGACTGTACAAGAGAATTAGATGAGAGTGCGGGTACACCATAGGCTTCAGTTCGAATACCCTTGCTCCTGGCCTTTTGCATTAACAGGTCAAAATCTCCATCACCTGATAGTAATATAATTACGTCAACCTGGCTCATTGTATCCATAACATCGATGGTAATGCCGACATCCCAGTCACCTTTTGCAGAACCATCACTACGCTGGATATAGGGCTTTAGCTTTACATCAAAACCAATATGCTCAAGTGCAACCTGGAATTTTTGTTGTGCAGGATCATTACGGTCAATAGCGTATGCAAAAGCCGAGACTATTTGTCCATGGTCACTGATTTTTTGCCATAATTTACGGTAGTTGAACTGTCTGCCATAGGCTTCTCTGGTGGTG
>Ga0180433_10009231_pt1 | contig 12109 bp, 14 predicted proteins | sample SS_ome_8_FD_132980 | JGI IMG/M metagenome (GOLD analysis project Ga0180433, IMG submission 132980) | Hypersaline lake sediment archaeal communities from the Salton Sea, California, USA - SS_1_D_1 metaG | ecosystem: Environmental > Aquatic > Non-marine Saline and Alkaline > Hypersaline >... | reverse complement strand
GTTGAGTTGTATCTGCTTGAGTTGAACAATATTTTTTTACTGTCAGGGGTCCATCCCAAAACTGTATCTGGGCTAGGATGATAGGTTAGTCTTTTCGGTTCACCACCATCGGCGGCAATGACGTAAACATCTGTGTTGCCGTCATACTGACCGGAAAAGGCAATCATCTTGCCATCAGGCGAAAAACTCGGTGAGTTTTCACTACCCATATGAGAGGTCAGCTGTTTGGCTATCCCTCCATTAATAGGGACGGTCCATAAGTTCCTACCGTAGACAAAGACAATTTGATCTCCGGATATGTCTGGTTGATGCAAAAACCGTGTTCCATCATCGGCAAAGACCGGTACGGCAACGCAGAGAGAGATAAATACATAAAAAAACGTTTTTCTCATCGACACTATCCTTCAAATCCTAATCTCTTCAACAATTCTTCGAACCTTGGATCGTCGCGTATATCGGGAAAATATTTAGGAACATTGAGAAGAGGCAATAATATATCCCGTTCTTTATAGGCAATATCCAGCCATTCAAATGCCCTGTCTTTTTCATCTTTATAATAATAGAGAAACGCTATACAAAAGGAGGAGATATACTGTTCCTTTTTTTGGGCCAGCATTTGATTGAGAATCTGGTCTGCTTTTTCTGTTTCCCCCTTGAGATAGTACAAGCCCCCAAGAATGCATTCGGCCCACCCCAATCCAGTTGTGAGCTCAATTGCCTTTTGGAAAGCAGATATGGCTTCTTCGTATTTATTTTGAAATGTATAAGACGTCCCCATGTGGAAATAGGCAATCCCTAAGTTCGGATCCAATTCGATCGCCTTCTGAAACTGCTCTTCCGATTCATCGAATTTTCCCTGGTAGCCGTGTATGGCGATACCGAAGGCATAATTCAGGGGGAGTAAGGGGTCTAATTCCTGTGCTTTTATCACTTCTTCGATAGCTTCGGCATATCGTCCTGCGATCACCAAATACCATGAATACCAGGCATGAACCTCGCCGCTACCTGGATTCAGGGCTAAGGCTCTTTCCTGCCTTGTCTCTACTTCTTCCCAGTCCCATTCATAAAACAGGGCAATTCTCCCCAGAGCAACATGAATCTCTGCAATCGTGTTGTCTATGGCTAAGGCTTTCGTCAGATAGTCCTTGGCTTTGGAAAATGCTTCATCAGCGGGCAAGAGGCTTAGCGTTCCAAAACTGACATAGGCGGTACCGATCCCGCAGAGGGCTAACGCAAATTTTGGATCTTTGGCGATTGCTTCGTGAAAATACTCCAGTCCCCTCTGGACTTCATCCGCAGCGTATTTATTGATGAAGTAGTTTCCCTTTAAATAAAGTTGATAGGCTTCCAGATGTTCCGTGTATCGTTTGACGAGCTTGTCCTTTTCATTCTGCAGAAGCCTCACTTTCAGGTTGTCCACGATCGCCAGAGATATCTCATCCTGGATGGCAAAGACATCATCGAGCTCTCGGTCATACTTTTCTGACCAAAGATGAGAACCATCAGTTGTATCGACGAGCTGGGCTGTGATACGTATGTGGTTACCGGATTTTCGAACACTCCCTTCCAGGATTGTATGCACATCGATTTTTCTGCCGATTTCACGGATATCTTCATGCTTTCCCTTGAAAGCAAAAGCTGATGTTCGGGCAATGACCCTCAGGTCTTTGATATGTGTTAGTGAGTTGATGATTTCTTCGGCCATACCATCACAGAAATACTCCTGTTCGGAATCAGCGCTCATGTTGCTGAAGGGGAGTACGGCAATGGATTTTTTCCTTTCAACCTTATCCCTTACCTGAATCTTTTTTTCGTCTAAATCTTTCAAGACAGAAAGCAGCTCTTCGGCTGATTGATATCGTCGCTCCTTGTCTTTTTCCAGGCACATCAGAACCGAGTGACTCAAACGATCTGGAATCTGATCATTCAGCCACTTTGGGTTTGGAGGTGCCTCTGATTTGTGCTTCATGGCGATGCTGAAGGAAGTCTCTCCGCCAAAAGGCCGCTCTCCGGTGAGCATCTCAAACAATACCACGCCAAGTGAGTAGATATCGGAACGCTGATCGACTTCTGGCCCTTCCACCTGCTCGGGACTCATGTATTCAGGAGTCCCAATTATGGTATCAGCACCTGTCATAGCATCGCTCTTTGTGGACCTGGCAATTCCAAAGTCCATTATGCGGGCATTCCCGGCTTTGTCGATCATGATGTTGCCTGGCTTCAGATCGTGGTGAACTATCCCGATTCGGTGAGCTTCGGTGAGTCCTTCGCATATCTGTTTGGAAATGGATACAGATGTGCCTGTCGGGATTATTTTCATGCGTCGGATCAGGCTCTTTAAATCCTCGCCCGTGACATACTCCATGGTGATGAAGTGGATTCCCTCAAACTCGCCCAGGTCAAACATCTGGCAAACGTTCTTGTGTCTTATCTTCCGTGCTAGTCTAAGTTCGTTCCGGAATCTTTCGATGGTCTTTTTGTCCGCTGCAACTTCAGCTTTAATCAGCTTTAAGGCAACGTCCTCTTTTACTTTTGTGTCATCGACTCTGTAGACCTGACCCATCCCGCCAATGCCCAGCTCTTCTATGATTTCGTACCTGTTGGCAAAGACAGTGCCTCTTTTCAGGTCAGTCACAGGGGTTTCAAGGGTTTTGGTGACTTCTGGAACTTCCTGTGTTGGCATCAGCTGAGTTCCGCATTCCTTGCAGAATTTGGAATCGGAAGTGTTGTCGGCATGACACTTCGGACATTTGACAGGCATTTTTTTACCCCAGGGCGGCGGGGACAGAATATCAATTAATAAAAGGAGATGTCAATTGTTTTCCCCGAGAAGAATACGTTTTGAAGCGAGAACTGGAATAAATGGGTAGTTGCTAATGTGGAGAGTTGTCCGTGTTTTTTATTAAATATAGGAGCAGCGATCTTAAGGGATGTGTGGCTTTGTGTATCGTCCAAGATAACCATTTGTAATAGGGCCACAGGAATTTATTTTTTTTCACAAAAGCCTGGCGTTTGTACCCGTATTTTTCGCTCAGAGCTAAAACCTCTTCTGATAAGCCGAATCCAAAATATCTGTCTTCTTTCCATTTATCCAGAGATCGGCTGTGGAAAAAGGGTTTTTCAGTTGTGTGGTTTTTGATGCCGATAAACTTATATACGGCTGCGAGGCAGTCGGTGCTTTTAACAAGATCCTCATATTTCAAAATAAGAAGCCTGTCTCCCATTAATTTTTTGAATTTCAATAAGTTGGAATATTCAATGAGCCATTGCGCCTGACTCTTTTCTGGCAGGATCTTGAATCTCTTCCACATCGAATAGAGAGTATCCAGGGGATTTCTGATCAATCCGATGAAATAGAAATCTATTGCAGGGAGCCTTTGCGTGCATTCTATGATAAGTTCAAGCACCGACCAATTGAACAGATGATGAGGAGATTTTTCGAGGAAAACAGGAGAATATCGTAGGCACAACAATTTCCAGCCAGTGAATATGAGCTCATCGATTTCTTGGGGAGGATTATAAGAATCCAGATTATCCTTGAGCAAGGTGACCAAATCATCCCGGGCTTTGTCCTTCTTTATGGGGATTTCACTCGCCACCATGTTCATTTGTGGCACATCCAAGCAGGATGCCGCTTTTGTCCAATACAGTGTTTCATGCTCAAAGTGACGTGTTTTTGAAATGTGATTCACCCCCGGAATTTGAGCCAAAAAATACTGAAGGGCCGAAGAACCGGAAGATTTACTGGACAGTATCATAAGACATTTCGCGGACACTTTAAATCAGCCTCGCTCACAAATAAAATATTCAAAGCCAATAAAGACTTTTGAATGAAACATGCATCCGTATGCGCTCATGATTATCACCTGTTTATTTCACCTATTGCCAATTTGAAAGTTTTTGATAACCATTCTCTCAAAAATAATCCCATTCATCAAGAAATCAGATCTATAAATCATTTCCGTTTACAGACCTGAGTCATATATTAATTTTTCTTTAAAATAGAAGATTTTAGAGCATGTTCCCCGACTCTGTGCGACTAAATAAGTAAAGTGATTAGTTTTTAATTTATAGGGGAGTTCAAACATGAGGACCGCCTTAGATAGGAAGAAGAAGCGGTTTCTTCATTACTTTATAGGTGTTCCTCTTGCTATCGTTTTGATTGTTGCCAATGCTGTCTTGATTTCCTGGCTTTTTCATATTTTGATAATGTCGTTCGCTAATAACATGGATCATATGTCTCTCTCTAAGTGGGCAAATCACTTGTATGTCATAATCAAAGATTTTATTGATAGTATTTTGAGAGCCTACTCCCCTTGATTAACGAGGCGAAACAAAAATACAAAAGCGAAAATTTTGTATTAGCCAATCCTCACTCCTCCCCTGGATCGATGGTGATCCGCTCCGAATCCGGGAAATCAGGGTTTTTTCAGCTCTATCTAAAAGATTTGTCTATTTCCCCCCGGAGGCTTGACGAAGAGCTGCAGGGCGATATGAAAACGGGGACCCTGGAAGTATTCAAGCTGAAGGAAATGTGGCCCTTTTTTTAAATAGATCGAACCTCCTGCGGTTGTTGGCGCATGGATTCCGTCATTGTCGATGACCAGCTTGTTGTCGATGAATAGACGGGCTCCGTCGTCCGAGACAATTTCGAAGGCGTAATTTCCTTCCTGCTGGACAAAAAACTGTCCGGTGTATTTGATGGCAAACCACTCGAATCGGTTGCTGACCCCCGGAAATCCTGAATCAAAGGCTGTGTTTTTTACCCGGCATTGTACAAGATATTTGTTTCTTTGGGTTTCATCTTTGACAATATAGACGGAGGGAAGCAGAGCAGAAAAGGAGGCCCGCCATAAAGTGGCCACGTTTCGAATGGCATGGTCGATCCCCATGATGGGATTTTGATAAATCAAGTTTATATTTTTTCGCGTGTATCGAGCTGCTTCTGCTTTTCCGGTGCGACTGAAAGAATCTTTTTCATGAGTTCCTGATCTTTAGGGAATTGACCGACCTCGGGAAGCCTGGTCAAGAGGATTGCCCAATTGGTATCCATGGCAAAAACCTTTTCGAACAAGGGGAGGCTTTTTGCCACATTCCCTGTGGCGGCGAGTGTGACCGCCGGCCAGAAGATCATTTCTGCGTTGTGGGGATGCATTTCCATGGCTTTGGTGTAAGCCTTCATGGCTTTCTCGACTTTGTTTTCTGTCAGATATTCGTCTCCCATATTCATATGGTTGTAGGCTTTATTCAGATTAAGGAGCCGCCTCAATTCTTTAACAGGGGTGGGATGGTCTTCGATCCGCAAATCATAGAGCCTGTCTTCCCACCAGACTCCGGAGCTTTTCCCTTTGACAACAATGAGGGCCGCGGATTGCTTGCCTCTGATGTCTCCGCCCTCAGCCTGAGCGGCTTCCAGTGCGGCCAGAAGCTTATCAGCCAATTCTCCCTGAGTGTTTCGAAAAGCGTTGGCCATGGCCTCCCAGACTGTGTTTTTGAGCATCATATTGGCCTGACAGCTGAATCTGTCTCCCACGTAGTGGCCGGCCTCAGGGATGCAGTTTTTCCCCGTATGGGCAGCCACTCTTCCTTTGGCATCCACCATGGCCACCTGCCGGACATCTTCATTCTTATCTGCTTTGATCAGGGCTGCCAGCGCCTCCTCAGAGCTCTTGCCGGCTCTCATCAGCTCCAATCCCAATGGTCCGTATGACGCTTCGACAAAGGATTGTGTGGCGATGGCACCGACGCCAGATTCGGCCCATGACACAATAGATCCCACAGAAAACCAATGGGATTGAACCGCCACCCCCAGCTGGCCTGTTTTGGCATCAAAAGCCACGATGGAATAGGTGTGCGCAGGCCGTATTGTCTTTTCACCCATGCAGACGGGTACGATTAAAATTGCCAGTGCTAATCCAATCAGTATTTTTTTCATGTCATTCCCTCCTTTACACCGTAACTGATTTACATATCTGAAATCCAAGGCATTTTATTGCCGAAATGGAATTAGATTTTTTCTTGTTTTCTAAAGCATTATTCCGTCTCAACTGCCGAAAACCTCTTTACCGCCATGACTTCTTGACGCTTTGCTCCTTTCAGATCTCGAATCGCATACAGCACTATCGTCGACGACACGCCCCGCCGCCGCAGGTCTTTGATGTAGGGGAGGATGCGGTCAGGCGCTGACCGCAGGTTGTCCTTCAGGGCCCAACCCACTCCTTTCTGGACAATGTCCTCTTCATCCCGGATCAGCTTTTCACAGAACTGGATGACCTCCTCTGTGAATTCTCCTGATTTGGCAGCATCCCGGGTAAAGGTCACCACAGCCGCTCTCCGCTTCCACCGGACTGGAGATCGTGTCCATTTGTCCAGAAGATCAAGCGTTTCTTTGCGGTATCGCCATACAAGAGGCTGCATCACACCCAAAGAGAGATGATCGACGTGGGACCAGCTCCGGAAATGCTCGGGGAGGCTGTCCAGGTAAGCGAAATTTTCCGGTCCGAGCTCCTCGACACTGAGGGTTAACATGTACAATCCCACATGTCCGAGTTCACCGATGTGTTTCTGAAGAAACTTCTCGGCCAGATCCATTCGTTCTTGGAGTGACAACTTGAGAAATCGTGGGCGGAATTCCTTCAGAATCTCCCGGAATTCTGACGCTTTAAGGCCATAAGAGAGGTACTCATCGTGCTTGTGAAATTTCAGATCGGGTATGGGTTTACGGCGGCCTGTTTTATTTTTTATAGCCAGGTGAACGTCAGCTATCAAAGTGTCAATCATGAGCTATCCTTTGAGTTGGACCCGCCTACAGATCAGGGATCTTTCGTAAGGCTTCAAAAACTTTCCCATTCGTGTCAGACACGCTCCATAAGCCATTTGAAGCAAGCGCACCGCAAAATTTGACAGTGTCGGGATTATCGGCCTGAAACTTGGGGCATTTGATGGACATTATTCCCCTTTCCTTGCTGGAGAATCATATCAACTCACAATCTGAGAGTCAATGGGATCATCGTTCGTCTCATGGTATGGGTAAGATTGTTTTATGTAGACTTTGCCTTGACATGTGGGTAATTCAATGATATTATAGTCATAAAAATAAACATTAAAATGAGGATTACAATGAGGACGGTTCAAATGACTCTGGATGAAGAGCTTCTCGAATTGGTTGACAAGGTAGTTAAAGAACTCAAAACCACCCGCTCTTCCTTTACTCGTAAGGCTTTGCATGATGCGATAGAGCGTCTTAATATCAAGCGGCTCGAAGAAAAGCACCGGAAGGGGTATGCAAATCACCCGGTTTCCAAATATGAGTTCAGCGTTTGGGAAGATGAACAAAACTGGGGGGATTAATGAAAAGGGGAGAGATAAGGTGGTACAAGTTTAAAGCTCCAGATAAAAAGAGGCCTGTATTAATTCTGACCCGGGATTCCATATTAGAATACTTGGGTGAAGTCACTGTAGCGCCGATAACGTCCACAATAAGAGATATACCCAGCGAAATCTTATTATCCAAATCTGATGGAATGCCTAGAGACTGTGTCGTTAATTTCGATCATATTCAAACTGTTTCTAAGAGTAGAATTGGACCCCTTATTTCAGTGCTCTCACCTGAACGATTAGAAGTGGTCCGGGAGGCTATTCTATTCTCTCTGAATTTGTGATTGCGGCCTTTAATCCTCGAATTGCTCTGTTTCAGTTGAGAATTGAGGATTTTCTGGTGAGGCCAGTGAAGATTCATATCCTCTCTGACTTTTAAAGATCAACGCGAGTATTTTAGAGCGAACTCTGGAATCAGGATTCAATTCAAGTATTTTTTTCAGGTGAAAGGCACCATTGGTTATCTGATGGTTCTGGTAGTACAGTATGCCGAGATTGTAATGGGCAGGCATGAAACAGGAATTCAGTTCCAGGGCAGCCAAGAACTCTTTCTCAGCGCCTTCAAATTTTTGTAGCAGGGCATGACCGATTCCCATGATATTATGCGCTTCAGGCATGTTGGACTTGATAGCTAATGCCTTTTCACATCCCTTTATGGCTTTGAGAACGAGTCCATATCTCTCATTCTCTTTGAGATCGGCTGTTTTTTCTGCAATTGCATTAGCTTTGCGGATTTGGGCTGCGGCTGAGATACAGAGCGCTTCAGGATAAGATGGAGAAATTTCTAACGCTCTCTGACACATATCAATGGACGCCTCGATTCGTCCTGTTTTATAAAACAAGTGGCCCAGATACACAAAAGCCTTGGCGCACAGAGGGTTGAGATTGATGGCTTTACGGTATCCTGCCTCAGCCTTTTCCGCCATCCCCTTTTTTGCGTAGGCCAGAGCCAGATTAAAATGGGTTTGAAAAGAGTTTGGCGAGAATTTCAGCCGCAAAGAATATTCTTTTATTGCCTGATCATAGGCCCCTTGTTTAAGATAGATCTTTCCTAAATAGCTGTGGATTTGGTGCGCTGTTGGATTCAGTTCAAGGACTTTGTTGCACTGTTCGGTTGCCAGAGAGTATTTTCGTTTTTGAAGATATAGAAAAGAAAGAAACAGGCAAATGTCGACCTCCGGTTTATCTGAGTATAGATCCGCGCGCTGTTTATAGAGGGCAATCGCCTCATCAATGAGATTTTCGGAGAGCGGGAAAGACTCCGGGAGGAAGGACCGCTGCTTGTTCAGAAGAATGATATTCGACGTGAATTCATCGAATGTCATCCCGGCGTTACTTGTGTCCATGAGCGAATTTGGCTCATTGAGATCGACGGCTCCGAACATATGACAGAGTTCGTGGAGAAGAAGGGCTTTCATCGCGGTGTCTGATCTGAGATATCTGATGAGCACATAGCCTCCGAAATATTTGGCTATACCAAAAGGCGCATTACGGCTGTTTCGTGGAGATATGACGCCGAGGACCATATCGCATCGCCCCGGGGAAACCTTCCTTCTCAAATCATTCAGCCAATCCTCTATGTGTTCTTGCCTGCGATCAAATTTCCAGTATTCTATCTCCTTTATCTTTAGCCGAATTCCGAAACGCTTTTTAAAGATAAAGCTGCAATTCCTCATCACCTTGAGAAGTCTTACTTGGCATGTCTCAATGGTTGTTGAGTCAAAGCTGATGGCGAGTTTGATATGAACAGTCCTCAAGTCTGAATTTTTTGCATTGAGATTCACACCCTCGAAAACAAGCAGAATGAACAGGAAAATAGATAGATAGGCAGAAAGCAGAGAAAATCTGCTTTGATAGAGACTCCTTCCCATTCCCCCCCTCTTTTCTAAATGGATAGGAGAAGACAGTGGCTGTGTCAACGCATTAGCCATGATTGACTCAATATTTCCGATCATTTCTGTTCATTTCCGTTTTTAGCTCATGTTACTTCAAACAAAAAAATGAATTTGCACCTCTATCATCTGGTTGACGCTGCTATTTTCCGTGTGATATGGTCGTTCTAGGCAAAAAGCAAGAGCTGCAAGATGAAACCCCTCATAAGCATGATTGAATTCAAGGGTATTGATGTGGTTTGTTTTTAGGAGGTTTTCGCATGGGAAAAAAACATTTGAAATACCGACAGACTTCTCCGGTGATTGTGTTCCTATTCTCATTCATATCCTTGTTTCAAATTCAAGGAGCCGCGGCTGCTGATCAAGATGTGGATGCCTTTCTGGGAATAAAAGTCCCTACGGCAGTGTCCTGGTCTCCGGATGGATCGCACATCGCCTTCCAGGTCAAGAATTTCATGGGGAATGAAGTACACGTTTACTGCCTTCATGAAGCCAAGGCAAGAAAACTGATTTCCGGCATTCCCCCTTATGGATACCTCGAAGTGACGACTTACCAGAACCCTGAGCCCCCACTGTGCTGGACTCCGGACGGACAGAGAATCATTTACACAAATGGAAAAGATCTCTGCTCGATTTCCCTGCAAGGAGGGGAGGCGGGTCCAATTGTTAAAAAGACCGGTGTTTGCCTTGGAAATGTTGCGGGAAGAGGCTGGGCTCTTCCTCATTTCTCGCCGGACGGAAAGAAACTTGTTTACACATTCACGGGTCCGGCGATTACAACGCACCCATGACCGAATCCGATAAGCTGGTCAATGCCCTGATGAGGGAGGGAAAGGAGTTCGACTACATGGTCTATCCGCAGGAACCGCACGGCTGGATAAAGCCTGAAGTGAAACGGGATTTCTTCAAGAGGGTTGATCGTTTTCTCGACAAGTATCTTTGTCGCACAAAATAGAGTACTAAGTTATGTAATTTTTCTCCTTGAGATAGGATTGAATTTTATTCATCAAAGACTTCGCCTCATTCATTAAATCTAGAAAATCTTCTTTAGTGAAAACATACGCGGGATTATAATCAGCTTCTTCTCTGTATTTCATCAATTTTGAAAACACATGCGAGTCTTTGGGAGAGAATATTTCCGTCTTCACAAAATGGAGTGCAAATAATCTGAGAGCCCCTTCATGGCTCTTTGGCTCTAATCCTTTCGTTAGCAGGACTGCCCTTATATGAAACAGAATAAAATAATACAATCTGGAAAGGGCATCGTTGAACATGTTATTTTTAGACAATAGAAGTGCGGCTCTAAGTGATGTGTTGCCGCGATTGACTTCTTCACGGATATTAGCTCTTTTATTGGATTCATTCATAGTTGAATACCTTCGGTTTCGATGTCATTGGCAATGGCTCTTTCTCTTTTTTTGAGAGTCTCAAAATCTCTCTCCGATAGAATAAACGTGGATAGGGGCATAATATTCTCAATCTCAAAGCCGGCGACTTCTTCCAGAATGAGGTTTTTTTGTTTTTTTGTGAGTCCTTTGACTATTACGGCAATGTCAATGTCGGAGTAACGATCAAAATCTCCTCTCGCTCTGGAACCGAATAATATTAACCTGACCTTGTCTGCACTAAACAATTCTTCCAGATTGTGTTTAAGTTTTGTTATGAGTTTTTTTTCTTCTGGCGTTAAGTGCATCTCTATCTCTCTTTACATCCCGCTTATTGCTTCATATATGTTAGCACAAAATGGTGCAGGGTTGATATTTGAGGAATTATGTCTTATTCGTACCTCCACTGATTGGTGTCCTCGCCGGCAGGGGCATTTTTTGTGATGTGGGCCGCCATTTCCTTGAGAAGAGCAAAAGGCCACGGATCGACGCCTAAGCCGATAACCGTGTGTCCGACTTTGGGCCGCCCCCACCGGAAGGAACCGCCGTAGTCGGGATCTTTGGTCGATTCGAGGAATTCTTCCATGAGATAAACGGGAAGATTGAGGTAGAAATTATCCATGTCCCCACAGAGGAAATAAAGCTTTCCGACGAGCTTGGGCCCGAGCTCAGACCAGTTCTTTTCTAGATAGTAACGCAGGTCGAAATTGTGGTCGCGCCAGTATTCGATCATGTCGTGGTTAATCTCACCTGTCAGATAGTCCCAGACATGGACCGGGTATCCATCTTCCCCCACCGGCCCAAAGGCCGCATTGTAGGCGTCGATAAATTCACCTGACCTGCCCCGATTTCCGAGTACAGCCAGGAATTGCGAAAACTGCCTTACAGTCAATTGGGGCTGTCCCTCGACAGACCGGGTCGACATCCTCTCCGGTATCAGCCATCGATAGCCGCTCGGCTGGAACATATTGTCCTCCTCGTACATGTTGACGCCGAAGACATTCCTGTAATCGATCCAATCCGGACAGAAGCTCCAGGCTCCTCCAAAGAAATCCGGATGATAGATCTGCTGGGCCGCTGTTATCCAGCCTCCGGTCGAACCTCCGGTCATGACCCGGGCATAGGATTTGCGGATAATCCTGAAGTTTTCCTCCACATGCCCGATGAGCTCGGTCAAAACGGCATCGTCATAAGGCCCCTGATTGGGGGAATTGACCACATAGGAATCATCGTAGAAGGGGGTGGGATGCTGCAGTGTGACCACGATAAGGCGAGGCGTGTCCTCGGCCAACCAGCCGTCCCAGAGATACTTTGCTGCCTGGTAGGCAGCCTGTTCGGCTCTGTTCGCTGTCGCATCTGGAGCCGTCGGTTCCTCATCGGGAAAACTCAGGGGCTGTTTCTCGAAGAAATGGCCGCGATAGTAGAGAACAGGATAATAGACGTCGGGATATTCCT
>Ga0180433_10009230_pt1 | contig 12110 bp, 14 predicted proteins | sample SS_ome_8_FD_132980 | JGI IMG/M metagenome (GOLD analysis project Ga0180433, IMG submission 132980) | Hypersaline lake sediment archaeal communities from the Salton Sea, California, USA - SS_1_D_1 metaG | ecosystem: Environmental > Aquatic > Non-marine Saline and Alkaline > Hypersaline >... | reverse complement strand
TGCCGAGCTGGCCAAGGGACTGATGTCCATAGGTGCAATAAAGGGTGTAGAGATTGGAGCCGGCTTCAGGTCTGCGGAACTGTTGGGATCGGAAAACAACGACCCTATAGTTCCCGGAGGATTTTTGAGCAATAATTCAGGAGGCATACTGGCCGGCATTTCAAACGGTGATGATTTAATTGTAAGGGCGGCTGTAAAACCGATTCCATCTATATCTAAAGAACAAGATACGATAACCATATCTGAGAAACCCTTCAAACTCAGCGTGGGAGGCAGGCATGATGCCTCAGCCATTCCCCGTATCGTACCTGTGTGCGAGGCCATGGTCCGTCTGGTCCTAACTGACCACATACTGAGAGCAAGGGCCCTGACACCTGATCATTGGTCCTGAGTTTTTCTAAAAACTGTGAAACCTCAAATACACACAGATCTCGACACTGATGTCAGCCGCCCAACAGTCGGAATCATAGGCGGTCTGGGGCGCATGGGGAGGTGGTTTGCCAAATTCTTCCAGGACGCCGGCTTTCCGGTACTCATCTCTGACATGCAAACAGAACTCCGTCCTGAGGATCTGGCCCGGCAGTGCCAAGTCATCATGCTGTCACTCCCCATGGAGGTGTTTCCGAAAGTGGTGGCCAAACTAGGTCCTGTAATTCCGGAAAATTCCTTTTTGACGGACATCTGTTCACTGAAGCAGTCACAGGTGGCATGCATGTTGGAATGTGCCCGCTGTGAGATAGCAGGTACCCACCCGCTTTTCGGACCGGTCGAAACATCAATGGAAGGCAGGAGAGTGGCACTGTGTAAGGGGCGTGGCAAAAGATGGTTTACCTGGTGGGAAGGATTGCTTCGAAAACACGGGGCTGTTACATCCGTCGTTTCACCTGAAGAACACGACCGCACCATGGCATGGACCCAGGCCCTGAATCATTTCATACTTCTTTGCCTGGGAAAGGCCATAGATGACCATGGTATTGACCCTCGGCAAATAATGGCGCTTGCAACCCCAAGCTTTGAGCAACAAATGGAAATATTAGCCCGGCTCTATCATCAGGACCCTGAGCTTTATGCAACCATTCAGATGTCTAACCCATATACCGACGGTGTCCTTGAGACATTCAGCCAACATGGAGCAAATCTGAGAAAAATAGTCAAAGAACATGACCGTACAGCATTCATAGAACTCTTTGAGGAGGTTCAGGATCTGGGACATACGGTACTTTTATCAAAAAAATTTATGTAGACAGCCGTTAAATCAAGGGCCGACCTCCTCCATGATGATTCCCCCGTATCTGAAGATGGTGCCAAAAGGCATAGTTCTGAGTCTCTATGTGCAACCAAGATCCTCATGTACGGCTTTTGCCGGCCTTCATGGTTTATCGCTCAAGCTGAAGGTAAAGCCTCCTCCTGTAGATGGTGCGGCCAACAAAGCCTGTCAACAGTTTCTGGCAAAACTATTCAAGGTCTCTAAATCATCGGTTATGTTGAAATCAGGTGCCAATTCCAAAGAAAAGGCCTTTTTGATTGCGGGCATCTCCTTAGATGACGCATTAGACAAACTTCCAGACTAAGCATTCCTTCCATATAATCCATCATTCATTATACTTACGTACAATAAAATCTTTAAATAACTCCTTACTCGAATCAAGTCCGTCCTTAACATGTCCGATAAGATCTAAAGCATATGTTTGCATTTTTGCAACCAGGTCCTACGCGTTTTTGCATTTCGGACATTCACTACTTTCTCGGGAGGTAAGTCTTTATGCCAGTCTTTGTATGGAAAGGCACCGCCATCGGAGGCGAAATACAAAAGGGGGAAATCGAGGCTCAGGATGAGCAGGCAGTGCGCCGTTTACTTCGACAACAAAGGATAAATCTTTCTAAAGTCAAGCCCAAACCCAAAGACCTGTTGGAGAATATAGCACTTTTCAAAAAAAAGGTGTCACCAAAAGACATCGTTATCTTCACCAGACAGTTGTCTACCATGATAGATGCCGGCCTTCCACTTATACAAGGGTTGGAAATCCTTGCCGGTCAGCAGGAAAACAAGACCTTTAAAAAGGTACTCATGGACACAAAGTCCGATGTGGAAAGTGGCTCCAGTTTTGCTGATGCCCTGAAGAAACACCCGAAACAGTTTGATCGACTCTTCTGCAATATGATTGCAGCAGGAGAAATGGGAGGGATGTTGGATGATGTCTTAAAACGACTTGCCGACTATATGGAAAAGGCGCTGCGCCTTAAAAAAAAGGTCAAAGGGGCACTGACTTATCCTACTATAGTACTTGCCATATCCGCCCTGGTAATTGGAGTAATTCTCATCTTCGTAATACCTGTGTTCGAGAAAATGTTTTCTGACTTAGGCGGTGCCCTGCCGGTTCCGACCCAGATGGTGGTCAACCTCAGTAGCTTTGTAAAATCCTATACCCCTCTCATGATCGTCGTAACGGCAGTCATGATATTCCTGTTTAGAAAATACTACAAAACAGAAAAAGGTATGCGTATGGTAGACGGGCTGATTCTGAAATCACCTGTATTCGGGCCGCTATTGAAAAAAGTGGCCGTGGCAAAACTTACCAGAACTTTAGGTACCTTGATAGAAAGCGGCGTACCTATACTTGAAACACTGAATGTAGCTGCAGGGACCTCAGGCAACAAAGTCGTGGAAGAGACCATATACAAGGTCCGATCCAGCATCAGTGAAGGGCGGACACTGGCAGAGCCGCTTAGTGAAAGCAAAATTTTCCCCGCCATGGTAGTGCAAATGATATCTGTCGGTGAAACGACAGGGGCACTGGACCAGATGCTTAATAAGATAGCTGATTTCTATGATGAGGAAGTGGAGACAGCTGTCGAGGCCCTGACGAGCATGATCGAACCCTTTATGATAGTATTCCTTGGTGGAACCGTAGGTTCGATAATAATTGCCATGTATCTTCCTATCTTCAAGATGGCTGAGGCGGTATCCGGAGGTTAGAGGCCGGTTGATGTAAAACGCCTCTTAACGGAAACGGAGTTATGCCTTCTATTGTTCTCCAGCATCAACGAGCTTATTCTCCGATGTGGCTGCAATGATATTAAATCGTTCCAGATTAATCCCGATGGCACGATAGAGATTTGCCAGTCCCTGGTTAAAATCCACAAGGGCCTCAGTCTTCCGAATATGGGCTCCGATGAGGTCATCCTGAAAATCCAGGATACGAAATGTGTCGGAAAGGCCTTCCTTAAAACGCTCCATCTCCTGGTTCAGGGTAGTCTGTGCCAGTTCTTCGAAACGCTCCGCCACACTGACCCTCTCAAGACTTCTTTTCACGGCTACTAAAGAATTCTTACACTCCTTTTCGATAGTCTCCTGCAAACGCTTTAGTCCATAAACCGCCTGCCGCTTTTCCAAACCGGCACGCCGATAGCGGGCATCTGCAGCCCGATTGCCCCAAGGATAGGAAAGACGAAGCCCTGCATACCACTCATATCCATCTGCATCGGACATACGGGAAAGAGAGTCTTCATAGCTACCTACCTGTGTACTTGATGCTGTAAAATCGGCAAAGGACGTGGGACGATCTCCACCAGACAGGCCGTTGGCACCCAGGGTCGCTTCCAGATCCAGTCTGGGGAGCCTCTGATTATCGTAGTATTCCAGTTTTATATCTTGATTGGCGATTTGTATGTGCTGTCGCTGGATATCCGGACGCTTTTCCAAAGCAGTAGCCAGGGTCTGTTCGAAATCAGGGAAGGTCTGATCTGTTCCGGGGATGTTTTCTGTTACAAAAGGTTCTTTATAGAGCGGGCTTTCCGGACGTATTCCCAGAAGGTCTCTCAACCGGTTGGCCACTATCTCCATTTGCTGCCTGGCTAAAATTACCTCTTCGTCCCGGGATGCCACAGAGGTTTCGGCCTGCTGCACATCTGTAATGGGAACTACACCTGCTTCAAACTTTTCTCTGTTACCCTGAAGAAGATCCTGTGCCAGCTCCCGCGATTCGATACGATAGCGAAGGACATCCTGTGCTTCTGCAAGTTCATAATAAACGATCTCGATTTCTTCACCTATGCGCTGGGCCCGATCCATATATTCCCTCGAAGTCTGCTGCACCAAGTTCTGGCTCATGCGTAAATTGGCCGTATTGACTTCGGTGCCGAAGTTCCTGAGGAGGGGTTGGGTGAGATCCAGCAGCAAAAAATTACGATATTGCGGACGCAGCGCGTCCACAGAGGAGTTGTTCATGGAACGGTTGGCTTCAAAAGAAATCTGTGATTCAAGACCAAATCGAAACTTCTTCCGGATGCCGATATCACCACCTGTTTCCCGGTATAGATTGAAGTCTTCGCTGGTAAAGGCCGAAGCCGTTGGAGTCCTCTCTTCCATCGACGATATCCCCATTTCAATGGTAGGATCAAACTCCGCCCTTTCGACAATTACGTTTTCTCTGCTGATGGGTATATTGAGCTCTTCCACCTGCAGATCCAAATTGTATTGGATACCTCTTGCCAGAGCACTTTGCAGTGTCAGGATACTCGTCTCCTTCAGAATATCCTCCCCCCTCTCTTGAGCCAGACTAAAGCCGGTCAAGAAAATGATTACCAAAAAGCATGTAACATTCGGTACCAATATCCGTTGCAACATAATGGAATCTCCCTCACCATGGAATTCAGACCCTTTTGGCCAGACTGTTATAACAAAAGTCCAGCACCTCCTGATAAATGTCCGGGATCTTTAGAGGACACATAAGCCTTTGACGCCCGAGACCATTTAGCATCCCTATCAGGATAAAGGCCGTTTTCTCTGCTGAAATATCTCTTATGGATCCGTCCTTCTGGCCTGTTTCGATTAGATCCGTGAACAACTTGACCAGGTGAAAAAAACGGGTAGTGACTATTTCACGAAAGGGCGTATCTGCCTCCATCAAATGGAACGGAAAATCACGCAGCATGACCATGACTTCTCGGGATCTTTCATTGATAAAATGAAAATGGAAACAAATCCCCCCTTTTATGGCTTCAAGTCCATTGGAAGCCTTTTCGGCCTGTATTTCAATCCCCTGAACATAGGCATCCAACATGTCCTTAACAATATATGCCAGAATGCCTTCTTTGGTCTTGAAATGATGAAAGAGAGTACCCTCAGCTACACCAGCGGCTTGTGCAATCTCAGATGTAGGTGTAGCACTGTAACCCCGCTGAGCAAACAGTTCGGTGGCGGCCATCAATATGGCTTCCTTGCGTGATACACTAGTCCTTTCTCCTGATTCCTGTTCCATTTTTAAGAGTGGTTTTTAAAAAAGTGATTACTCAATCAGGAATATACTGCCTTAAACTCCGCCGGCAAGTGACAAAATACCGCCTATAAAGGATTAATTTGGTACTACGTAATAAATAGTATATGGCGTTTCATTCAAAAGTATCATGACAGGCCTTGGCGGAGCAGTCAAGTGACGGAGTCTTTAAGCTTTATTATAAGGATTACGTAAGTCGCTTCGCTCTTCCAATGGCGCCGTAAAAGTTTTCTTAAAACGCATTATTAGTGCAACTAGATACTCTGACATGGCGAATTGTCGGATCATATAGGTATGGGGTAGACACAGGCTATACTGGAAGCTGATATAGCAGCAAGACCCGCTTGCAAAGAGAAAAGACTGACGGCATCATACTGGCCCCTGGGGAAAGGGCCTTTGCCCTGACAAGAAAATTCTTAAAAAATAATGCCCTGCCGGCAATTGTCGGCAGGGGCTACAATAATAGCTATATTTTTTATTTTACCACCAACTGACTGTCTTGTCCGCCTCGCAAATCATCTGAACCAGAATGTCATAATTGGGTTTGGGTTCACCCATGTAAAGGCTGAATTCTTTTGCATCCCTTTCACGGCTGAGTATCTCGACCAACTTTTTGACGTCATCAGTTGGTTCAGAACGATAGACATGCAATATCTTAATTTTTTCGTCGCTCATTATGTACTCCTTTTATGCTACTAACCGCAGGTGTCAGGTGGCGGAGAACTCGGTTTCGGCAAGCCGTAGGGAATTATAAAATCCGCGTCACGCATACGCTCTCCAAGTTCCTCTATAGTGATGGGTGTCAGTTGCAAATCCTCTACATCAGGTGGATCGCCCCCTAAATTAAACACATCACCTTCCATATCCCTAACCCATTCAATGTTGCCTACATTATATTCATTGAACGGAGGGTACTCACCGTACATGTATACGGCATACGCAAAATGGTTTTCTACCGACAGCCCCAATGTGGAGCGTGTGCCGTCTCCGGCATAGGACCGGTTGGGCAACAGAAAATATACTGATAATGACATAGCTGATATCTCCTTAATCTATAAATACCCTGCCTAAAGCACAAGGTATTTGCCACATTCTTCCAATAAAGCACCGTGATAGGCCTGAGTCGCCATTTGCCTGCCGGTTAATCCATTAGGCACGTCATTAGGATCATAACCTTCACACTGATAACTAGCGACACAAATAGCCAGATTCTTGATTTCACAGAGGCTGGCAACCTCTGCGAATTCAGGGCTCTTGGCCAGATGGACTGCCTTGAAGCTAAAAAAGACCATGGGCTTCATCCCTGCCCTCACAGCAGCCTTGGTAACACCTAAAACATGCCTCATATACTGCGGGGAAGTCACGAAAATTCCAAATTTGTTCGGATCAGCAGACATCCGCGTTATCCTCCATATTATATTTGTAAGCCGACCATGAACAATGTATGCCGATGCGCATAAACAGGCACCTGTTATTTACATGGCCCGACCGAGAGGCTAAATATTAAGCCTTCTTTATATAGAAATGTAAAAAACCAGCGTCTTCTTTCTCTCCGAGATACTCGTGACCGACACGCTCACACCATCCGGGAATATCATTACGCGTGCCCGGGTCAGTACCAAGTACCTCAAGGATCTCACCAGATTTAATCTTGTTTATTTCCTTTTTTGTCTTCAAAATGGGCATTGGACAGCTAAGTCCTTTGGCATCCAATGTATGGGCCACTGTTAGACCGTCTGGGGCAATTTTGCTCATAATTCCTCCTCTTTGATTTTATATAAATTTAGAGATTCTTTTAGACATCACCTTACACATGCCGAGCCTGCGTATTTTAATCACCTAGATATTACATGTCTTTGGCCAGCCGTGTTCGCCAGAAAAACTATTGGTAACTTCACCAATTTTTTGTAAGATATATTTTAAAATAAAAATGCTCGCATCACAAAAAAGGACGATAAAAAGGATCAAACATATTCTAAAAGTAAAAAACCAATATTCATCGAGTTTGTGTGTACCAAAATTCGCTTACTGTGTCAAGCTTTCATTGAATGCCCATTCATATTCAAGGTCCAGTCTATCTTGTTGATTTAAATATTGAAATAAAAACCTACTCCAAGGAGAATAATACATGTTCTTAACTAGTAAAACTATTACTCTGTGCATACTGATCATCTTTTCAATTCAGCTTGTCATACCCGTGAGTTCCTTGGCAATGGAACTTATTCCAGGACTGAGCAAGATCAAGCTCTCTAATGGACTCACTGCCATCGTGAAAGAAAATCACAGGGCGCCCGTGGCAGCCATACAGGTATGGGTTCAGGCAGGCAGTGTTTACGAAACAGAAGAAGAGAACGGCATTACCCATTTGATCGAACATATGATCTTTAAAGGAACGGAGAGAAGGGGACCTGGAGAAATAGCAAAGGAAATAGAATCCGTCGGCGGTTCCATTAATGCTTATACATCACTTGATTATACAGTTTACCACTGCGTAGTCCCAAAACAGTTCCTGAACAATTCACTGAACGTACTCTCCGATGCAGTATTTAACTCGTCATTCGATCCTGATGAATTAGAGCGAGAGAAAAGAGTCGTTCTTGAAGAAATAAAAATGAGAAATGACAGGCCAAAGACAAGACTTTCAAGCTTATTAATGGAGACGTTATATAAGGTGCATCCATACGGACGCCCTGTAATCGGCTATCCTGACCTGGTAAAGTCTTTTACACGCCAGGATATCATGGCCTATATGGAAAGGAGATATCGCCCATCACAAATTACAGTTGTCGTAGTTGGCGACGTTGATCCATCTCAGGCCCGGGCGGCTATTCAGGACACCTTTGGAACAGTAACCAAAAAAGAGCCCCAGGAATTCAGCTATCCAACAGAGCCGAGGCAGGAGGCGCCCAGGATCGCCATGGAGGCAATGGAAATTCAGGAAGGCTATCTGACTGTAGCATTTTCAGGATTGCCTGATTTCAATGACCCTGATGTACCTGCTTTGGACGTTTTAGCCGCCATGCTTGGGAAAGGGGAAAGCTCCCGCCTTACTTCCTCTCTACGAAATCGACAACAACTGGTCCACAGCATTGATGCGTCAGCATTTACACCGGCAGGACCGGGATTTTTCGAAATCACGGCTTCTCTGGACCCGGAAAAGGTCCAGGAAACACTGCCACAGATCTTCCATGAGATCTTTCGTCTGGAGAATGAGATAATATCTGAGAAAGAATTGGAACGCGCAAAAGTCCAGGTTGAGACAGACTTTGTCTATAGCCAGGAAACAATGGAAGGAGAAGCAAGAAAGATCGGTGTCTTTGAAACCATTTCAAAGAATCCTCATGCAGAAAAACTTTATGTCCAGAAGGTCCGGGAGGTAAGTGCCCATGATGTCCAGCGGGTTGCCGCGAACATTTTCAGACCGGAAAATATCAGTGTAGTCATGGTACTGCCGGAGTACAGCCTGCCCGAGTTTACGAGCCAGGAACTGGAAGTCATGGCCCAGGAGGCAGAACTCCTGGCCAAGGGTATCGTGTCTGATAGGGGCGCTCATGTTCACACTGTCAAGAGGTTTAGTCTTTCCAACGGCCTTACGGTCCTTGTCCAAGAGGCCCCGGAAGTACCTACTGTAGCTTTAACAATGGTGCTGCCAGGAGGAGTAAGATACGAAAATGAAAAAACCAATGGTCTCTTCAATTTCCTCGCGAAGGCATGGACAAAAGGAACCAGGGCCCATAGCGCCCAGGATATTGCGGAACTAGTGGAGGGTCTAGGCAGCAGCATCAGTGGCTTCTCCGGTCAGAATACCATTGGGCTTCAAGGCCGTTTTTTGAGTCAGAACCTGGATAAGGGCCTTGCCCTTTTCACTGAGATTCTAGTCTCTCCCGCTTTCCCGTCTGAAGAAATAAAAAAGCTCCGTCCATTAATACTTGCAGAACTCAAAAGTCAGGATGATTATATGCCCGCGGTTGCAGTAAGAGAATTTCGCCGTCTGCTTTTCGCGCCCCATCCATATAGCATGAACCCCTTAGGTAAGCCCTCTGTCATTGAAGCTATCAGTTCAAAAAATCTGCTTGAGACCTATCGTTATTTTGTAATACCCGATAGGGGGGTTCTATCCATAGTTGGAGATATACGTGCCGAAGAAATAATCTCCAGCATTGAGACAATGCTTGGTGCCTGGTCGATGGAATCAGGGATATCACTTCCCACACCGTCTGAACCGGATCCCCTGATTTCACCTAGAATTCTGAATCTAAAAAAGAAAAAACGGCAAGTTCACACCGTGCTTGGTTTTCCTGGAGCTACTTTCAACAGCACTGAACGTTATGCCCTTGAAACCATGAATGCATTACTTTCAGGCCAGGGGGGCCGCCTGTTCCTTGAACTCAGAGATAAAAAGAGCCTGGCTTATTCCGTAACCTCATTCGTGGGACTTGGCCTGGACTATGGATCCTTTGCCTTCTATATTGCGTGCGCGCCGGAGAAAAAAGACCAGGCACTGAAGGGTCTGTGGCAGGAGACATACAGGATAACAAAGGAGCCTATAACCGAGGAAGAGCTTGAAAGGGCCAAAAGGTGGCTTATTGGAACCCATGAAATAGGCCTTCAAACCAATAGAGCACGGGCCTTGAATATGGCCTTAAATGAACTCTATGGCCTTGGATATAATTACGCAGCGGAGTACATTCGAAAAATAGATGAAGTAACTGCGGATCAAGTACTTAATGTTGCTAATAAATTTATGAATTCGGAAGAATATGTGCTTGTAAGAGTGGGCCCATAAACAGACTTTATGCTCAAACATATCAGCCTCATTATCAGGCACGAGACCGAAGTCCCAAACAGGATAGGAAAGGTCATTGAAAAGCTTTTCCATGGTTATGGGGTATCTGTCACTGAAGGAAAGGTAAACCCTCAAACCGATGCCATAGTAGTACTGGGAGGAGATGGCACCCTGCTACATGTAGCCGGGAAGGCTTATCAGCTGGGAATCCCCCTGCTTGGCATAAACCTGGGGGGTCTGGGATTTCTTACCGAGATCCATATAAACGAGATGGAACAGGCGCTGGATTCTCTGATATCAGGAACCTTCGAGCTGGATAAACGGACAATACTCTCGGTTACGCTAAAGGTAGCTGGTAGTAAAGACTCGACTTATTATGCACTTAATGAAGCAGTGATAAGCAAAGGCCCTCTCAGTACAATTATAACACTTCCAACCTGGGCGGGGGGCTCATTCCTTACCACATACCGCGGAGATGGTCTTATCATATCAAGTGCAACCGGGTCTACAGCCTATAACCTCTCTGCCGGCGGCCCTATCCTGCACCCTTGTATCGAGGCCCTTATATTGACCCCGATTTGTCCTTTTGCCCTTAATGCACGTCCTCTTATACTGCCGGGTCGAATGAAAGTAGCGATACAGCTCAGAAATGCCAGGGAAAAGATCAGCTTAGTAATAGACGGTCAAGCAGGATATGAACTCAACGAAGGAGACTGTGTCGAGGTGCAAAAGGCCCAAGGACACCTCAAACTCATAAAATCCCCAATCAGAAACTACTTCACTATTTTAAGGGAAAAGCTTGGATGGGCAAAGGGTGTTGGGACATAGAGAAGAGCGATCCTCGGGGGATCCCCCTCTCTATTTAAATCCACAGCTCATTTTATAAGTCTTAAGCCTCTTCTTGCTCTGAAGAGGTGTCTTCTTCAGCCCTTTCAGACTTCATGCGGGCAACAAGGCGTTCCTTCTCGCGTGACATTGCTTCTTTACCTGCTTCATAAGCAGATTCCAAAACAGCCCTCTTCTGTTCAACAACCCCCTTACTTTTATCAAGAAGCTCACTGGCTTTGTAACGCACATCATCTGCTACCTTATAGGCCTCACCACGGGCCGCATAGGCCTGCTCCCTTATCCGATTCCTTACTTCAGAACCTGTTTTGGGAGTTAATAACGTGGCCAAACCAGCTCCCACTGCACCTCCCAACAAAAATGCTATGGCCACACAACCTGCCGAATAGCGACCTTCACTGTTGCTCATTTCTTGCTACCTCCTTTAAATCTAAGGTTTTCAGAAAGAAACTCCAAAGACCTCTTGACGCCTGCGCTCATACTTGCCACCTGTACAGCCAACCCTGTAAGCCCCGACCTGCTCATATCTGTTGCAACCCGGATTGTCTCACCTGCCTCACGGGCAGCTTCAAAGAAGTCCTGTGTCTGGTGAATCTTGACATTAATATCACCAGTCAAGTCCTTTATTTCTCCAGTAATTTGATGAACATTATCTAAGATCGGGGGAAGATCCTTCTCCAGAGTCCTGCTGAGATCCTGATATGCCTTGGCTGTATTTTTGAGCTCTTCAATGAGAGGTATCAACTGGCCCTCTATCATACCCATACGCTGATTTATCCCGCTGAGAGTTTTCTGTGCCGTATCCTCCAGTTCTGCCATTTTAGAAACCACAACTTCGTCCAAGTTCTCCAGTGTATTCTGGGCACTCTTAGACAAACGAACGATATAAATTACCAGAACTATAAAGGCCAGGGCTATGGCGAAAAATGCAAGCGAACTTATTATGGAAGGCATATAATCCCTTTTATATCATATCAGCAAAATATCAAGTTTGTTATTTGCCAGCTACACATAAAAATATCTTTCAAGAGCAAACAATAATCATCACTGAAGCAGCAAATACTTGAAGAAAAAACAATTATTTGCCAATATCGTTGTCGGCTTACCTTTGGAGATTCTTACAATAAAAGCACCAGGTAAGGAAGCCTCTTTAAATCACCATGTAATTGTCTTAAATATAAACATGCTCCAATACCTTTGCA
>Ga0180433_10009229_pt1 | contig 12110 bp, 11 predicted proteins | sample SS_ome_8_FD_132980 | JGI IMG/M metagenome (GOLD analysis project Ga0180433, IMG submission 132980) | Hypersaline lake sediment archaeal communities from the Salton Sea, California, USA - SS_1_D_1 metaG | ecosystem: Environmental > Aquatic > Non-marine Saline and Alkaline > Hypersaline >... | reverse complement strand
TTCGTCGCCTTGAAACGCTTTTTATCTTGTGCGTGTTTTCAAGCACATTATCCAGGCTTTTAAATTCCTTCATGAGCTGGACAGCCGTCTTCTCACCTATGCCCGGGACTCCGGGGATATTATCTGAGGCATCCCCCATAAGCGCCATAAGATCAATTATCCGTTCCGGCGACACGCCAAATCTTTCTTTAACCTCTTTTTCGCCATAAATCACAACTTCTTTATTCGGGCTGTAGACTTTTATTCCGTCGGTCACAAGCTGCATGGCATCCTTATCACCCGTCACTATGAAAGTATCTATGCCCCTTGTCTTCCGGCACTTTTCCGCCAGCGTTGCCAGAACATCGTCAGCCTCGTACCCTTGCAGCTCGTATATGGGTATGTTGTAGGCCTTTAGTATACGTTTTATGTAGGGCAGTTGGCTCACCAGGTCTTCCGGCATGGGCTTGCGCGTGATTTTATAATCCTCAAACTTTTTATGCCTGAATGTGGGACCCTTTAGATCGAATGCCACCGCCAACATATCGGGCTTTTCCTCTTTAATGATCTTTCGGATCATCGTGATGAAACCGTATATGGCGTTTGTCGGCTGACCCTTTGAGTTTGACAGATGCTTTATGGCATAGTACGCCCTATAGCAAAACGAGTTGCCGTCAACAAGAAAAAACCTTTTCTTTAATCTATCGGACATGGAATAAAAACATTTGATTAGACTTCTCGGTTAACACACGAGGAAGGATTCTCTGCTCTTCGCCATAAGGTTATCACAGCACGAGACGATTGTCAAGTTTTTTTCTTCACTTTCCGCCGTATTTACCGGCGTATTCAGACTATGCCACGGTTCCGTAATCTAGCCTTCGACAGACCAAAAAGTTACTCGAGGATATGCATCCGCCGCTACCTAAATATGAACCACAGTATCAACAGCGCCGCCGTAGCGGCAATAATGTAAAAATCGTTAAAATAGAAAAAATCAAGCACCCTGTCAGCCAGGGATTCGGGGTATACCGCCTCCGATCTGCTTCGCGGAAATTCCTTGACCACTCTCTCGGACGTTCCGGCGGTTCTGGTCAAAATTTCATTTCGAATGGCCTCTATCTGTTCCCTGCGGAAACGCAAAAAACGTCCGCCTACCCGATACGCAGGCAACTCTCCTTTTTGCACAAGCCCCTTTACTTCCTGTTCGGAAATACCAAGAAGCCTGGAGGTTTCGTCTATTGTTAAAAGTTTTTCCGGCATTACTTATTTTATTTTTTCGCTTGTAAGCCAGTTCTCGACTTTATTTTTTTCGAATTTCCATTTCAAACCGTCTTTAACCGCCGGAAGCTTGCCTGTATCGGCCCATTCCCGCACCATGCTCCTGTCGACCTCAAGGTATTTCGCGACCTCATCGATCGTCCACGTAACCGAGCCGCTTTCCGAAGATTTGCCCTCGCGCATCATGTTGCAATGGCCCTCCAGGACCGCCCCTTCGTCAATACTCAGGACGGGAGTCTTTATATCGCCGACTACGCATGCCGGGGCGATCAGTTTTATCGTGCTTTTGGCCGTGATGTTACCATCAACCTTGCCGGCAATGACAATATTTTCACCGGTTATATCAGCCCGCACCGTCGCGTGCTCCCCTATCGTAAGGCTTCCCTTTGTCTGAAGTTTACCTTCAAACTTACCGTTAATGCGAAGATTTACAGGGTCATTAAACGAAAGCGTTCCCTGCATGCTGGCGTCTACATCAAGAATTTTTTCCCTCGGTTCCTCATTGCTCTTTCTTTTGAAAGCCATTTTTTGCCTCCTTTTTTTTCCGGAATAACACTTCCCCTATACCTGCAACCATCGCGGCATTATCCAGGCATAATGCCGCCGGTGGATAGAAAAGTTTGTACCCCTGTCTTCTACAGACACATCCAAGTTTAACACGCAGCCTTTCATTTGAAACAACGCCCCCGCCCAAAACGATTTCCGTCAACTTAAATCTCCCGCACGCCCTTACAAGCTTTTCGACCAGAACGTCAAAAACCGCCTCCTGGAACGACCATGCAATTCTGGAAATTTCTCTCCGGGACAGATCTACACCGTTTACATGGTAAAAAACAGCTGTTTTTATTCCGCTTAAACTAAAATCAAAAGAACCCTTTTCCAAATAGGCGCGCGGAAAATTGATCGGATTTTTTCGCGTAAATCCTTTCGCGTATTTTTCTATTGCCGGACCGCCGGGGTAACCTATTCCCAGGATTTTCGCTACTTTATCGAAGGCCTCGCCGATTGCGTCGTCCCTTGTTCTTCCGATAAGTTCGAAGTCTTTGAACGACCTGCAGATAAATATGCTGGTATGGCCGCCCGAAACAACCGCGCCGACAAAGGGAAATCCCGGGTTTGGTCTCTTTTTGACTAAAAAATTTGCGAACAGGTGTGCCGCAAGATGATCCACCGTCACCGTCGGTATTCCGAGCGAATACGCCAGCGCTCCCGCAAACGCCTTACCCACAAGCAGGGACCCGGTAAGCCCGGGACCTCCGGTGAAAGCCACCGATTCAAGGCCTCCAAGGCGCACTTTCGCTTTCTTTAAAGCTTTTCTCGTCACCTTATTGATGTACTCAACATGAAACCTTGAGGCTATCTCGGGAATAACGCCTCCGTATTTCTCGTGGAGCGGGACACTCGAACTTACAACACTGGCCAGCAGACGACCGTCATCAACCACGGCCGCCGCCGTTTCATCGCAAGATGTCTCAATCCCTAATACAGCCAACTTTCAGTATACCTCATCCCCGCAAAAAATCAATTATTATCTTCATTCCCGGAATAAAACAGTATTCCCTTTAGCACATCCACCGCAGCTCGCAGCTGGTTGTCGTAAATCTTTTCGTTTTTTGCGTCCGGCTTCGTTTTTTTCTCAATTTTGCTAAAAACACCATCTTCCTTTTTTTCGGTTTTCTGCTCCGGTTCGGGTTTGAAATCCACGGGGACATCCGGGATTATGCCTTTATCGCTTATCGAGTGACCGTTCGGGGTATAGTAGCCCGCGGTTGTAAGCCTAAGTGCCGAACCGTCTCTGAGCGGGATTATTGTTTGAACAGACCCTTTGCCGAACGTCTTGGCGCCCAGTATTATGGCTCTGCGGTTGTCCTGAAGCGCTCCCGCAACGATTTCCGAAGCGCTCGCCGAGCCGCCGTCCACAATGACCACCATGGGCATATCTAAGAGCTTGTTTTTTCCGCGGGATTTATAAACCTTGTTTTGTTCGGGTAAGCGGCTTTTCAGAGAAACCACAACAGCATCCCTGGGCAGGAATCTTTCGGAAACTTTGAAGGAAACGTTCAGAAGCCCGCCGGGGTTATTGCGCAGGTCAAGAATCAACGCTTCCATGCCGGCATTTTTGAGCTCTTTCAATTTTGCGTCTAATTGCCGCGGGGTTTTTTCCTGAAATTCCGTAAGCCTTACATAGCCTATCCCCCCGTCGATCAGTCTTGCCTCGCTTATACTCTCCAGTTTTATAATACTGCGTTCAATGGAAAAATCCAACAGCTTTTCCTCGCCCTCACGCAAAACCGTAAGCGCAATCTTGCTACCGGGTTTTCCGCGGAGCTTTTTGACCGCATCCGTAAGCTTGATATCCTGCGTGGATTCACCGTCTATTCTCACTATTTTGTCGCCGGCTTTCAGCCCGGCCCTTTCGGCCGGTGTTCCGTAAAGCGGGGCTACAACAGTCAGGATGTCGTCTCGTATTCCTATCTCAAGACCCAGACCGCCGAACTCACCCTTTGTCTCAACTTCGAGCTCCTTCAGGCTCTCGGGGTCCATAAACTGGCTATAGCCGTCCAGCGAGGAAAGCATTCCCTCAAGCGCGCCGTAAACAAGCTGCTTTGGTTCCACCTCTTTTTTGTAGTCCGACTGAACGGTTGTAACCGCGTCGGAAAACAATTCCACCTGTTTATACAATTCCGCCTCGGCATCGACAGTGCCCGCACCGGCGCGGCCGGGGCAAACAAAACCGCAAACTACCAAGAAAACACACATGACTTGCGTTGTAAACATAGATTTGGATCCGGCCATGTTATATCCCTCCCAGCTTTTTCTTGAGAATTTCGTTGACCTTCCGGGGATTTGCTTTGCCTCTGGTTTTACGCATAACCTGCCCCACCAAAAACGTAAGGGCGCTTTTTTTTCCGTTTTTGTAATCGCCCACGGATTTTTCGTTCTCCTTTAAAACACCCTCGATCATAGACGTAAGTTCACCGGAATCCTTGATCTGCCGCAGATCTTTTTTTTCGATGATTTTTTTTGGGGTCTTCCCTGTTTCAAAAATTTCCGGCAATATTTCCTTCGCAATCTTGCCGGTGATCTCCTCTGACCGTATTAAGCCTATGATTTCCGCAAGATGCCCCGGTTTAAACTTCGACTCAACAATCGAGATTTTTCTTTCCTTAAGGTTAGAGGCGACGTCGCCCAGGAGCCAGTTCGCTATTTCTTTCGGGCTCTTTATAAGACCCACCGTCTTCTCGAAAAAATCCGCCACGGCCATATCGCGCGTCAACACATCCGCGTTGTATTCGCCGATCGCATACTCCGATATAAATCTTTTCTTTCTCGCCCCGGGCAATTCAGGCAAAGCGGCTTTCATCCTATCTATTTCGTCTTTTTCGGTCGTAAACGGGACCAGGTCCGGCTCGGGAAAATAACGGTAGTCATGCGTTTCTTCTTTTGTCCTCATAGTCACGCTCACCCCTTTCGCTTCGTCCCAAAGCCTGGTTTCCTGTCGTATCATTTCACCCCTTCGTAGTAAATCAACCTGTCTTCCGGCTTCATAGGAGAGGGCATCCCTCACAGCCTTAAAAGAGTTCATGTTTTTTAGTTCCGTTTTAACACCGAGCGCATCTTCGCCGATCGGTCTCACGGATATGTTGGCGTCGCAGCGCAAGCTGCCCTCCTCCATGTTGCAGTTGGAAACCCCCAGACAAAGCAATACCGCCTTTAGGTTCTGAAGATACTCGCTGGCTTCTTCCGGTGAACGGATATCGGGCTCGGTCACGATTTCGACTAGCGGGATGCCTGCCCGGTTCAGATCGATATAACTTGCGGCCCCGCGGGCCTCGTGCACTAATTTTCCGGCATCCTCCTCAAGGTGAACCCTGTTTATCCTGATCTTTTTTTTCTCACCCTTGTACTCGATTTCGACGAAACCAGAAAATGCAAGCGGCTTGTCGTACTGGGATATCTGAAAATTCTTCGGCAGATCGGGGTAATAGTAATTTTTTCTGTCAAATTTTATCACGTCCTGTATTTTACAATCCAGCGCAAGCGCCGTTTTTAGCGCGTAAAGAAAGGCTTTTTCGTTCAAAACAGGCAGGGAGCCGGGAAGCCCCAGGCACACCGGGCATGTGGAACTGTTCGGCGGCAATCCGAATTTTGTGCTGCAGGCGCAGAAAACCTTGCTTTCCGTCAACAGGTGCGCGTGTACCTCCAGACCGATTACTGTCTCGTACTCCTGCACAGCGTTTTGATTTTTCCTCATAACCCCCGGCAAACAGCTAAAATAATCATAAAAAACTTTTTTTAAACCCCTTGGCGCGGCTCTACACACATATGCTCGGTTTGCGTTTATGAAATTCCGTATTCTGCTCAAACGTGTAAGCAACCCTTAGGAGCATCTCTTCGGCAAACGGTTTTCCGAGAAGCTGCAAACCTATGGGTAAACTGTTTTTCGTAAATCCGCACGGTATAGAAATTCCCGGAATGCCCGCCAGGTTTGCCGGTATGGTAAATATGTCCGACAGGTACATGCTGAGCGGATTTCCGGATTTTTCGCCTATTTTAAATGCCGGCACCGGCGATGTCGGAGTTAGAATACAGTCGCACGTTTTAAATGCATTCAGAAAATCATTTTTTATCATGGTCCTTACTTTCATCGCCTTCAAATAATAGTCGTCGTAATAACCGCTGGAAAGCGAATACGTTCCCAGCAATATCCGTCTTTTGACTTCGTCGCCGAAACCCTTTGTGCGCGTCATTGTATACATGTCGATTATATTTTTCGCTTCTTCCCTCAAGCCATATTGATCCCCGTCAAAACGGGCAAGGTTGGAACTTGCTTCCGCCGGGGCGATTATATAATAGCAGCTCACCGCATACTGGGTATGGGGTAAGCTGATATCGATAAATTCGGCGCCCAGGCTTTCCAAAATGCCTCTGGAATCAAAAACAGCTTTCTTCACGGCGCCATCTATGCCGCCTTCGGGAAAATATTCTTTCGGTATGCCTATTTTTATTTTTTTGACATTGTCAACAAGGGATTCCGTGAAATCCGGAACGGGGATATTTGCGGAGGTAGAATCCATCCTGTCATAACCGGAAATCACATTGAGTAGCCTGGCGCAATCGTTTGTGTTCCGCGTAAGCGGCCCGATCTGGTCAAGACTCGAAGCAAAAGCGATCAGGCCATAGCGTGAAACCCTGCCGTACGTGGGCTTCATACCCACGATTCCGCAAAGCGCGGCAGGCTGCCTTATCGAGCCGCCGGTATCCGTTCCAAGCGCCATCGGTACCATCCCGGCCGCAACGGCGCTCGCCGAACCACCGCTCGATCCTCCCGGTATCCGTTCCAAATCCCAGGGGTTTCTGGTCGGTCCGTAACAGGAAGTTTCACAAGAGGATCCGAACGCAAACTCATCCATGTTGGTTTTACCTATCGGTGCAAAACCCGCAGCTTTTAGTTTCGCAATTACGGTCGCGTCGTAGGGTGGCCTGAAACCCTTTAGTATTTTTGAACCGCACGTCGTAGGTTCGTCTTTCACGCAGATGTTGTCTTTTATGGCGATCGGCGTAACGGTCTTATCGGATTCCGAAAATCCGCCCGCCGGACCCCCAAGATCCGAGGGATAGATTATGGCGTTTAATTTTTTATTAACCGTCTCGATTATTTCGCGGCAGGATCTGATCTTCATGTTATTCGATTATGCCCGGCACGCTGAAAAAATCACCTTTTGTCCGGGGCGCGTTTCGCAGCGCATCTTCCGCGGCAAGTGATTTTCCCGCAGAATCCTTTCTGAATACGTTCCTGAGACTATCCAGCGGATGACTTGTTGGCGGGGTTTTTGCCGTATCCAGCTCGTTAAGCTTGTTTATGTACTCCAGCACATCCGCAATCTGCCGCCTGTAGAGATCGATCTCCTCATCAGTAAGGCTGATGCGTGAAAGCTTCGCTACATGTCTTATAGTCTTATCGTCAATCGGTTTTTTGGTGGACATACGCCCTCAAGGTACCATATCCGGCTGAGATTGTCAATTCAAACAAGGATTCACCTCGGAAATGTGTTGCTGAGAACTGAAAATTCTTCAAGTGAAATCTCGCCGGCCCGCGCACGTGGGTCTATTCTTGCCGCTTTAAACAGGATCGCAAGCGCCTCTTTCCTTACCCCCATGCCTGAAAGCGCGTTAAGAATGGTTTTTCTCCGCTGACCATAGGCGTTTTTTATGATCTCGAAAAACAATCTTTCATCTCTTACCCGGAGTTTTTTCTTCGAGGGCACCTCAAGCCTTAAGAACACAGACTCAACTTCCGGAGCGGGATAAAAGCAATCCTTGCCTATTGTAAATATCTTTTTCGGCTCGGTGTAATACTGCACATACATACTTAACCGGCCGACATCCTTTGAACCGGGTTTTGCGGTAATGCGCACGGCAACCTCTTTTTGCAAAACGAGATATATGGTTTTCAGCTGCGCGATATTGCGAAAAAGCCGCTCGATTATCCGGCTCGTAGCATAGTATGGGATGTTGCCATAAACGATAATTTTTTCGCCGGCGGCAATTTTTTTGATGTCAACGTTCAGAAAATCGTCCTCAATAAGGCTTACGTTGTGCGGCAGCTTAAGATCTTTTTTCAGGATACGGGTGATTTTTTTATCTATTTCGATAGCGAAAACCCGTTTCGCCCGTCCGGCAAGACCGAAAGTCATCTCACCGAACCCCGGGCCTATTTCGATAACACTGTCCCGCGGGGTAATATCAACATTTCGAAAGATCTTGTCCCTAAGGTTTTTATCGACAAGAAAATTCTGTCCGAACCGCTTAAGAGGCCTGAAATCCGTTCGGTGCCATAAAGCCTTTAGTTCATTTTTCGTTAGCATGCTTTTGTCATTCCAAAGGGGACGTTTCACCTTGACCTAACCCTTTACATGGAAATGAGTTACAAACGCTTACTTTTCGCTTTTTCAAATCTTACAATTCGGAAAACGACGTGTTGTAAATTCTGTATTGACAATAAGTTATGTAAAGCGGGGCATCCCCTTGCAGGCCGAGAGTGCTCCGAAAGAGGCAACCGTTGTGCTGTTGCTGGAGCAACTGGCGAAAATTGCAAACACAATCGCGCCATTTGGGTCATGAACAATTTTTATCAGAGCGAGCAAATGGCACGTATCCATTTGCGGACGACAAGCAAAGGCCGCCCTCTCTTAATCACGACAGCCTCGCCGCGAGTTTTATCGCCTCGATCATGGATGACGGGTCCGCTTTTCCTTTTCCCGCAATGTCGAATCCCGTGCCATGGTCAGGCGAGGTGCGTATGAAAGGAAGGCCCAAAGTCAGATTCACGCCCTTTTCAAAAGCGGCCATCTTAAGCGGTATGAGGGCCTGATCATGGTACATGCACACAACCGCGTCAAAGGCGCCTTTCCGGGCCTTGTAAAAAAGTGTATCCGCCGGATACGGCCCGCTTACACCTTTTATTTTTTTTCTTAAGTACTTTACCGCAGGCGCAATGATTGTGCCCTCTTCTCTTCCCAGAAGTCCGCTTTCTCCGGCATGGGGATTAACGGCCGATACGGCAATATGTGGTTTGCGTATTTTGAAATTAGTTTCAAGCGCGTGGTAAGTATTTTCTGCTGTTCTGATAATCTTTTCTCGCGTAAGCTGCTTCGGCACATCTCGCAGAGGAACATGCCGGGTCACCAGGCTTACCCGCAACCAATCGCCCACGAGCATCATGGTGACATTTTTTGATTTCGTAAGACAGGAGAGAAGTTCTGTACAGCCGGTAAATTTGAAGCCGGCGGAGTTTATCGCTGCTTTACTGATAGGGGCGGTAACAAGCGAGGCGCCTTTTAAAATCTTCACAAGCGCCACTCCGGCTACAATATATTGCACCGCCGCGGCGCCAAATCCCGCCCTCATCCGGCCAAATCGGAAATTCGCACGTGTTACGTTCTTTATATCGACAAAATTACACGCCCTCGGGATGGTTATTTTTAGGACTTTGGCCGTTTTGCGGAAAACCTCGCGGTCACCAACAACTATCGGGATGATTTTTTTCCATACAGACGATTGCGTAAGCGATTTCAGAATGATTTCCGGCCCGATTCCCGAAGGATCCCCCGCGGTTATAATAACGCTCTTTCTACTTGAAAGCGATATACGCATTTTCCTTCAGGTGCTCGACCCAGCTTTTTATCTTTTCCTGCGTTTTATTGTTGTATAAAATTTGTTCGGCCCGTTTTTTTGCCTCATGAAATTCAAGTTCCCGGGCATCCTTTTTTTCCTCCACTTTGAATATGTGGAATCCTAGATTGGTTTTTAAAATTGGTGAAACCTGTTTTTCGTCCAGGCTGAAAACAAGATCGTTTATGCGGCCCATCAGTTCCTCTTCTTCAACCCATCCCATATCTCCGCCGGAGGCGGCATAGGGCCCTTCCGAATATTTTTTGGCAAGGCTCGCGAAATTACCGCCGGTTTCGATCCGGTTTAAAATTTCTTTGGCCGAGGCAATAGCTTGTTCTTCGGTACGGTTCTCGTCTACCCTGATAAGAATGGCTCTGAGCCGTATCTTTTTGGGTTCCCTAAACGTCTGTCTATTGTCTTCGTAATACAACAAAATCTCGTTCGGCGTGACTGAAATATCTTTACGAAGTTCCATTTCGATAAGACGGTCGATCATAAGGCGTTCGCGGAATTTCCTCTCCAGATCGTTTAAAACTACGTTTTCCGCGGCCAATGTCTGTTCAAATTCTTTTTCGCTCGTGAAACGCTGCCTTACCTCATCCAGTTTTGCTTCCACGTCTTTGTCGTCGATTTCTATCTTTCTCTTTTTGGCTTCACACAGAAGCAGCTTGTCGTGAATGAGCCTCTCAATCACATTTTTCCATGCCTCATCAAGTTTTTGCACAAGTTCCTGGCCGTCATACAACTCGGCGTACTGTGCATAGATCGGCATGAAAATCCTATCCACCTCCCCCTGGGTGACTATCTCATCATTTACCACAACCAGTATTTTGTCGATAACCGCGCAACGGGCGAGAGAACCTGAAAGAAAAAAAAGCAGGCATAAGACGGTTAAAAAGCGTTTACTTTTACCGGACATGATTTATTTCTGCGGCTTTTCGTCGAGTTCATCCTGTTCGGATATCTTTTTCAGGAGTTTGTCGTTAACGGAAATTGTTGATTTTTCTTTGAGTTTTGCGACGTATTGCTGAAAAAGCATCCTCTTTTTCAGTCTTAGGATCGTCTGTTTTATAGCGTCGCGCACCTCGGCAAGTTCTTTTACGCGCGGCTCCCGCCGCTCGGTAAGCTTTATAATGTGATAGCCAAACTTTGTTTTGACAACGCCGGATATTTCGCCCGGTTTCATCTCAAAACAGGCGTCTTCGATTTCCGGCACGAGTTGCCCTTTCGTAAAAAATCCGATATCACCGTCAATTTTTGCACTCGGATCAATTGAACGCGTACGCGCCAGCTCCTCAAAATTTGCCCCGTCAGAAAGCTCGTCCAGGACGTCTTTCGCTCCGGACTCTGTTCTCACGAGAATGTGGGATGCGCGAAGCACCTCCGGCATGGCAAATTTTTCTTTGTTCGCGGTGTAATAATCATCTATTTCCGTATCGCTTACCATGTCTTCGCCCTCAAGGTCATTTTGCAGGAGACGCGCTATCAGAATCTTTTTCTTGGCTTCCTCCACCACCTCTTTAACCTCCTCATCGGAGTCAAGCCTCTGCCTGATAGCCTCCTTGTAGAGGATGGTGTCTATTATAACTTCATCCAAAAATTGCCTTTTGTTCTTCTTTATGAGTTCCTGGTACCGCTCGGGCAGTTTTGCTATGCGTTCATTAAAATCCCGCAGCGTGATCGCATGATTTCGATCTATACGAACCAGCACTTCTCTGTCGGTTCCTTTGGCGCAACCGACAAAAGACACCGCTAACACCGTTAACGCTAGAGCAAGATATGTTTTGTTTATCATGATACTGATATAGTACCACAAGTTTTTCGCGAATGCAAGTACAAAGACAACGCACCCACCCATTTATTGCTCAGGATTCCCCGCAGTAAAGATAAAGAAAACGACAAGGGGCTTTTACCTCAGGAGGATAGTTTTGTGAGCCCTTCGACCGCATCCCTTAACAGCCTGCAATACAGATCAAAGCCGACGCTGTCAATGAACCCATGCTGCTGAACTCCGAGCAAATTTCCGGCACCCCTCATCTGGAGATCCTGCATGGCAATTTTGAAACCGGCGCCAAGCTCCTGGTATTTTTTTATTGTGTCGAGACGCTTTTGTACCTCAGCCGTCAAGGTGCCGATGTCATCCACAAGCAAATAGCAAACCGCTCGCCTGTTGAATCTCCCTACCCGACCGCGCAGTTGATACAGGTCCGCGAGACCGAACATATCGGATCTGTTAATAAAGATCGTATTGGCGTTCGGTATATCGATCCCTGATTCTATGATGGTGGTGCAAACAAGAACGTCGATATTTCCTTTCATGAACTCAGTCATCGTTTTTTCGAGCTGCCTTTCCCTCATCCTGCCGTGTGCCGTGGTAATGCGTACGTCCGGAAGCAGTTTTTTTAACCGCGCGGATACCCTCTCTATCCCATGCACCCTGTTGTGAACGAAATACACCTGGCCTTTTCGTTTTATTTCCTTTTTAACGGCATCCTCAACAAGACGGCTGTCAAATTCCGAAATATAGGTTTTAACCGGAATCCTCTCCAGCGGCGGCGTATCGATAACGGAAATATCCCTGCCGCCCATGATGGCAAGGTACAGGGTGCGTGGTATTGGCGTAGCGGTCAGGGTAAGTACGTCTACAACAAGACGAAAATATTTCAGTTTCTCTTTAT
>Ga0180433_10009228_pt1 | contig 12111 bp, 7 predicted proteins | sample SS_ome_8_FD_132980 | JGI IMG/M metagenome (GOLD analysis project Ga0180433, IMG submission 132980) | Hypersaline lake sediment archaeal communities from the Salton Sea, California, USA - SS_1_D_1 metaG | ecosystem: Environmental > Aquatic > Non-marine Saline and Alkaline > Hypersaline > Sediment... | reverse complement strand
TCCATAGCCAGATTATGCCAGAGGGCCGAAACCCCGGGCTTTAGCCCGGGGAGCGGCTTCATTACAAGGGAAAATCTTTTTCCCTTTCTTCTCCAATATTTTCTATATAAATGTTTTATGTAAAAGGATCGGAAAAAGGATGTGAATGCAAAATTGGATATAATCTCCGCTTCTCAAATTGAAGCATTACACGATGCAACATTAGAACTCCTCGCAACCACAGGCGTAACAATAAACTCAGAAGAAGCTCTTCAAATTCTGGGCGATGCCGGAGCAGATGTTTCTAACTCCAACCACGTGAAAATACCTGTCCGGTTAATCGAAGAGGCCTTGAAAAATACTAAGAAAAATATCATTTTATTTACCCGCGAGGGAAAGCCTTATATTCATCTTGATGGAAGCATGTCTTACTTCGGTGCTATTCCTGATTGCCCTGATATTTTAGATCCATATAACCACAAGAGACGACAGACTACGCTCACAGATGTATCTTCACTCACCCGCCTTGTCGATTTCCTTCCCAATTTGACTTGGATTATGACAACCGGAACAATTAGAAATATTCCCCCATTAATCTCCGATAGAGTATCTTTTATGCAAGCAGTCCTCAACACATCGAAACCTGTAGGGTGTGCAATTAATAATGTTGAAAGTCTTAAATCCATGGTTGAAATTTGCTCTATTATCTCGGGAGGTTTGCAAAAGCTCTCATCGCACCCATTCTTTTACTGTTCTGTCGAGCCCATAACACCTTTAGTCCATGGAAAAGATGCCGTGGAAAAGAGTCTATTTTGTGCGGAAAATGGAATTCCCAACGTTATCTATTCCATGCCGATGGCAGGAGCAACCAGTCCTGCCACTTTCGCAGGAACGCTCGTTGTATCCAATGCCGAATTTTTAAGTCACTTAGTGATTGTTCAACTGAAAAAACCTGGATCACCCGTGATTTATGGATCAATGCCGAATATCATGGATATGAAGACTTCTATTTATCCTTATGGGTCTCCTGAGCTAGGCCTCCTTACCGCCTGTCTCACGGCGGTCAGTCATTACTATGGACTCCCGATGTGGGGGACTGCCGGTGTTACCGATGCCAAGGTAATCGGCACTCAAGCTGGATTAGAATTAATGTATGAATGTATTTTATCTTTACAGACAGGAGCAGATTTTATCCATGATATAGGTTTTATGGACCATGCCACTATGATATCGCCTGAACTCATCGTTCTCATGGATGAGATTATCGACATGGTCAAGGTGTTGATGAAAGGAATTGAAATAAATAAAGAGACTATTGCCTTGAAATTAATCGATTCTGTAGGCCCTGGTGGAAGCTATATTGACGAGTTACACACTCTAAAACACTTTAGAGATTTCTGGGTTCCGTCGGTACTAGATAGAAGCAGACTGGTAGCGGAGTCAAGCAAATCTACAATGCATTGTGAGGATTTGGTAAACGAAAAGACAAAAGAAATTTTGGAAAACCATTTTCCTTGTCCCCTCCCTGATGATATCGTAAAAGAAATACAATCAGTGGAAAAATCTTGGTATAAAGAGTATGCATAAAAAATTTATGGCAGCTATAAGAAAATTCATCAAGTGCAGTTTCCAACAAAGGAAGGTTTTTATGAATCTAATTCGTACTGGCCAAATTAGACTATTTTTTCTTTTATTTTTGGCGCCCTCATTCCTTCTTGGTAATTGGGATTTTCAAATATCCGAGCAAGTAAAAAACCATATACGGGAGCGCGTGAATGAAGGATACAATGTATCCATTGTTGTTGGTGTTGTTGATTCTCATGGGACAGATTTTTTTGCCTGCGGAAAGAAATCATTAGACAGTAACGAAAATGTCGATGAAAATACACTATTTGAGATCGGATCGATTTCAAAAGTGTTCACTGCGGCAATTCTAGCAGACATGGTAATACGGGGAGAACTTTCCTTAGATGATCCCATAGAATTATTCATGCCAAAGCATGTTTCCATACCTGAGAAAGATGGGAAAAAAATCACTCTGAAACATCTTGCGACCCATACATCTGGATTCCCCATGGTTCCAGCGGACTTCAATCCTCCTGATAGAAGCAATCCATTTTTCCATTACACGATAAATAAAGTGTACAATTTTCTATCCGGATATACATTAGAATCCGAAATTGGTGAAAAATTCAGATATTCCGACTTTGGCTTCGGCTTACTTGGTCATGTGTTAAGCCTGAGAGCTAATATGGATTTTGAACAGTTATTGAAAGAACGCGTATGTGATGAACTGGGATTAAAAAATACGTTTATTAATTTATCAGCTGACTTGAATAAGAACTTAGCGAAGGGTCATTATGACAATATTGAGGTGCCCAATTGGAATTTTGCATCTCTCGAGGCATGCGGAGCTTTAAAATCAACTGCAAAAGATCTCATTACTTTCTTGTCAGCCAATTTGGGACTCCGATCTTCACGATTACAAGAAGCATTGAACCTCTGCCATGAACCGCGGTTTGATGTTTCTAAAGGGAGGAAAATAGGCCTCGGTTGGGATATCACAGGGAATGATGGGAAAGTAACGCTCGGGAAACCCGGAGGAACCGGTGGATACAGGAGCTATGCAGGATTTAGCCTGGAGAAAAAAACCGGTGTAGTGGTCCTAACCAATAGTGCCAGAAGCGTCAATGACATTGCCTCCCATCTGCTTGACAGTTCAAACCCTTTTCTAGTCCTAAGAAAAGCAATCCTACTCGATGAAGAAATTCTAGAAAAATTTGTGGGGAAATACCAGGAGAACCCCTCTACCGAAATTACTATATCTAAAGAGGGAAGAAAGCTCTTTTTTACACCACCAGGGAAAAACAGGAAACGAGAACAAATTTTTCCTGAATCCGAGCTTCAATTTTTTAGCAAAGCTCATAACCTAAGATTAACGTTTCAAATGGATGAATCGGGAACGGTAAAAGGCTGCGTTGCTCATCTAGGCCAGAGGAATATCAATCTGCAGAAAATGGAATAGAAGCAAACACAATCATCATACATATTATGGAAGTTACGCTGCAAGACATAGAGGATGATAATTTTTTTTTCGTGAGATATATGACACAATTTTTATTTTCTTTATTCCGTCAGCAGCCAAATTCAAGGCACCATTTGACACTTCAGATGAAATCGTCTATGTAGCAAGTAAACATTACTTATGAATAAAAAAAAGGCATCTTTCTTCCAAAGATATTTACTCCCTGGATTCATTTTTCAGTCGGTGGTCATTGCTGGTGGATACGGAACAGGACGGGAAATTGTAGAATTTTTTCTTAATTATGGTCCTGTGCCCGGGCTACTTAGTTTAAGTTTAATTGTTACCGCAATCTGGAGCACTGTATGTATCCTAACATACGAATTCAGCCGGGTATTCAAGAGCTTTGAATATAGACAATTCTTTAAAAAACTAATAGGAAGGGCTTGGTTTCTGTTTGAAATTACTTACATCATTCATCTGCTGCTTGTACTCGCCGTAATTGGAGCAGCAGCGGGAACACTTCTGAATGAGACGTCCAGTCTGCCGCATGAAGTAGGTGTGATAGGAATTATCGGAGCGATTGGATTTCTTGTATTTAGAGGTAGTTCCGCAATAGAAAAAGCACTTTCTGCATGGTCATTCGTACTTTATCTTACTTACGGTGTGCTTTTTGTTTGGTCCTTTCTTCTTTTTAAAAACGAAATAATTTCTGCTTTTTCGCAGAGCAATTTCGTAAGCGGCTGGGCTATAGGAGGAATGAAATATGCCACATACAGTCTATCTGTAATTCCTGCAGTTATTTTTTCCATCCGCCATATTAATACGAGGCGGGAAGCGGTCATCGCAGGATTTCTTACAGGTCCTATTGGGGTGATCCCGGCATTCTTGTTTTATTTTGCAGTTGCCGGCCATTATCCAGGAATCCTGTCACGTCCTGTTCCGGTGAATTTTATCCTAGAGACACTTGGTTCTCCCGTCTTCCAGATTGTTTTCCAGATAGTTTTATTTGGAACATTAATAGAATCTGGGGCTGGTATGATTCATGCTGTGAACGAAAGAATAACAAGCACATTGAATGAAAAAAGAATTGATACATCCAATTGGATTCGTCCGGTGAGCGCAACCATTTTGTTGGTCATTGCGCTGCTGCTTTCAAAATTTGGAGTTATCGAACTTATCGCAAAAGGATACGGAACACTAGCATGGTTCTTCCTATTTATTTTTGTGATACCCATTTTTACTGTTGGAATATGGAAAATTATTCGGGAAAAAAACAAAACAAACTATTCAAGGACAACATTACATGAAACATAAGACCTCTTGGATATTTTTTTTCGGCATTGGTTTATCTCTTCTTCTTTCAACCACTGCATGTAAGGAAATGAATGAAGAGCAAAAGGCAGAGCTTTCTCTATCAAAGAGCTCTCAGATTATCAAAGAAGTCGGTAACGCATACTGGAATAATATGATCGAGGAATCTCTTTCTCTCCGTATGAAATATGGAAATAAAATTGAGAAACTTCCTGATATCTCACTTAAACATGCACAATCCCAGTCAGCCTTGTCTAAATCCTGGCTAGAGAAACTTATTCTTGTCGATTCACAAACAATAAGCCATGATGAATGGATATCGTTGGAAATACTCAAATGGAAATTTGAAGCATCGATCGACAACATAAATTATTACTGGCTCAAATTCCCTATCACTCCGAATGCATCTCCTCTACCAAGCATTCATCGGGCGTTTAGGACATATAAGTTTGAGGAAAACGGAGATCTGGAGGACTATCTTAATCTCCTTAAGCAATACCCAGGTTTGATCGAGGCAATACTAAACAAAACGAAGAGACAGCTTGAAAAAAATATCGTTCTTCCCAAAGATGAATTAGATCTTGTTGTTCCTTTTCTTAAAGCCTATATCCAAAAGGGGAAGAAGAGTCTTTTTTATGTGAACAAGAAAAGACTGGAAAATTACGCTGCGCCAGAGATTATAGATTTTCAACAGAAGCTTCTGAAGACTATCGATTCAGAGGTCAATCCTGCCTTAAGTAGACTGGTTGGATATGTGAAGGGAGCTTATTCGAAAAAAGCTGTTAATCATGTAGGTCTCTGGCAGTACCCTGGTGGCAGCGCCTACTATGATTATCTGATTAAATTTTACACAACTCTTAATCTCACTCCGGAGGAAATACATGATATAGGGCTCAGGCACATTGAGATAAATGATGAAGGTATCGATAAGATTAGAAAATCTGTGGGATTTAAAGGCTCACTGGCAGAATTCAAGCATTTCCTCGAATCAGATCCCAGATTCTTTCCTAAAACAGCAGAAGAAATCGGCGAAAAGCTTCAATCCTTTATGGGCGGTATGTGTGAACAAATCAATCGATACTTCTTGAAAAAGCCCAAGGCACAATGGGCCATTGAAAGGCTGGCACCAGAGTTAGAAGAATCAATGACCTTTGGATATACTAAATCTCCGACAGCTGCCGATCCTAGGGGTATTTACTATTACAATGGTTCCAAGCCAGAAGAAAGATCCCTTCTGCAGTCTGAGAGCCTTATCTATCACGAGCTTATTCCAGGACATCATTTTCAGGGTTCTCTACAATCAGAAAATAGAAACTTACCCAATTTTAGGCGGGAGACTCATTTTTGCGCCTATAGTGAGGGATGGGCTGAGTATGCCGCCTGGTTGGGATTGGAAATGGGGCTTTATAAAAACCCTTACGATCTCTGTGGCAGGTATTTGTCAGACACTTTTCTAGCGGCCAGGCTTGTGGTGGATACGGGAATGAACTACTTCAAATGGCCTCGTGATGAAGCCGTGATATTCATGAAAGATAATACAACTTTTTCAGAAACTCAAATTTACACAGAGAGCCTTCGATATTCTGTAGGTAAGCCAGGTCAGGCGTTGGCTTACAAGTTGGGAAGCATCAAAATGGCTGAACTTAGAAAAAAGGCAGAAAGGGCTTTAGGTGCAAAATTCGACATCAGGAAATATCACGATGCAATCTTAGGCTCTGGTTCCATGCCTCTGCCAATTTTAGAAAAGCATATAGATTGGTTCATTAACAGGGAACTCAGTGGTGCAGGAAGCTGAGATTCTTTATGCAAAAAACATGAATATCCCTTATAAAATACTCCTATCTCTTAGTCAAAATTTATGGCTTAACAAAGAAGCTAAATTGAAAAAATCTTTGTTTTTTTGAGATTTCACGAGAAATTGATGATGGAGTCAATAAAAGTTACCATGCAGCTCAATTTACAGTCTGATATCCTTAGAGGATATAAGAATCGTTTGGGAAAAGTATGAGGATTCATTTCAGGATTTGACCGGATGGAAATGCCAGAATAACAGAAGATATTTCTGCTTGGCTTAAGAAAGAATTTTTTAAATACAGGCCGAAAAGATGAAAAAACTGAAAAGACAAATGCAGAGCTTGGCATTGACAATTATACTTGTAGTAATTTTAGTTATCTTTCATTACTCGAATTTTATTTCACTCAGTTCTAGGATAGCCAATGCTCAAGATGTAGATAAATTAGTAATACATGTTGTGAGATTAAAAAATAATCCCATCATAAAGCCGGAGATGCTTCCTGGTGATGAAGGGAAAAACATAAACGGGCCATCTCTGATTAGAGTCCCCAAATGGGTAACAAACCCACTAGGGAAATACTATCTTTATTTTGCTCACCACTTGGGGAAGTATATTCGTTTAGCCTATGCAGATACTTTAGAGGGCCCCTGGAAGATTCATGAGCCGGGAACGTTGAGAATTGAGGATACAATTTTTTTTTCTCGAAAAAAAGGCTCGCATATTGCCTCACCAGATGTCATAGTCGACGATATAAATAAGCAAATCCGTATGTACTTCCATGGAACCTGTACTGATGCAAATGATTGTGTTCCTTATGGTCAGGACAGCTTGTATGCTCTCTCTAAGGATGGGATTTCCTTTGACGTTTCAAAAGAGCTCCTTGGTGATATTTATTTCAGGATATTTAAATGGAGAAAGGAGTACTATGCCTTTGCCAGGTTGGGCTTACTTTACAAGTCTCGAGATAAAGACGGTTTGAAAGACTATTTCAGGCCAAGAAGAAGTTCTCTATTTCCTGGACTTGGCAAATGGGCAAAAATAAGGCATCTGGCAATTAAAGTTGACAACGATTTTCTTTATGTGTTCTATTCCTGTATCGGCCATAGGCCGGAACGAATTCTAGTGTCTGTGATAAAGTTAACAAATGATTGGATTTCCAACTGGCAACCGTCCAAACCAGTGGAAGTTTTGCAGCCGGAAGAGGAATTTGAGGGAGCACAACTTCCAATTAAAATATCAGAAAGTGGATCTGCTCCTATGCCCCTTCATGAACTTCGAGATCCTTATATTTATTCAGAAAACGGACAGGACTATTTGATATATTCTGTAGCAGGGGAGTCTGGGATTGCAATCGCAAAGCTGAGATTGCGATGGAACAAAGAAGGAGGGTGATTCTGTTGTTTTGTTGTTGATTTCCTTCCTGGGTATGATGCTTGCATTTCAAGATGTCTAAAGGTGGAAGTCATAGAAAAAGAGAAGATATTTCCATATTGTTCAACCAAAGAATCTTCAATTGATTTTCAAAGGATTAAAATATTACTTAAAGCAATACTCACCAATCCGGCAATCCAAGTTGAATTCCTAATGATATCCCCAATATATCAAGGCAGAACAATATCTTGTCTCGGATAGAATGTTCTTTCCCTGGCAATTATCGGCTATCGGCATTCCCAGAAGTTCCCTGGATCCAGCCGTGGAATCTTTTCATGACATACTGAAGGCACGACTTTTTTATAAGTTGCGACTATATGATTTTTTTACACTAGCGATCAGAATATAAGAGTTCCAAATTCACACAGCTGTTTTCGGAGCTAGAAAGGAGTAAGCATATGGACTTTCCGAAAATGATCCGTATCAGACAGAAGTTTGAATCCCGCACCCTGTCGGACATTCCGCGAGAAATATCAAAACAGGTCAGGCAACTTCCTCTTGAAAACAGAATCAGGCCCAATCAAAGAGTCGCCATTGCCTGCAGTTCCAGAGGTATCGCTCATTACGGATTGATTATTCAATCTGTCGTTTCTTCGATAAAAAGATTGGGCCTTAAACCCTTCATTATCCCAGCCATGGGAAGCCACGGAAGTGCCACCGCTGAAGGACAAAAAGCGGTTCTTGAGAACCTAGAGGTCTCACAGGAAAAATGCGGAGCTCCTGTTCGATCTTCTTTGGAAGTCGAGCCAATCGGTGTGACCAAAGAAGGCATTCCCGTCCTTATCGATAGACTGGCCTCAGAGGCTGATTTTATCGTTCCCGTCAACCGTATCAAAAGACATACTGATTTCGAGGGTGAAATTGAAAGCGGTGTGATGAAAATTATGGTTATAGGTCTGGGAAAACAGAAAGGGGCGGAGGTCTATCACCAGGCTATGTATCGATATGGCTACGAGAGGGTCATCCTTTCGGTTGCCAGAAAAGTTATTGAGAGCGGAAGAATTCTCTTCGGAGTCGGTATCATCGAGGACGCTTTTGCTCAAAGCGCATCCATTCATGTTCTCAAGCCGCAGGAATTGGAGAAGCGAGAGAAAGAACTGCTGGTCATCTCAAAAGAAAGTACTCCAGGCTTGCCCTTCGATGATGTCGACGTGCTCGTGATCGATGAGATGGGAAAGGATATCAGTGGTTCCGGATTTGAAACAAAGGTGGTCGGTCGCATCGGTCTGCCCCTTATTAGCAAGGAACCGGAAACGCCGCGGGTCAAGCGGATTGTTGTCTGCAATCTTACGGATAAGACAGAAGGAAATGCCGCAGGAGTAGGGATTGCGGATTTGATCACTCGCCGGTTAGCCGATAAAATCGATATGGAATCCACGAATATGAACTGCCTCACTTCCGGAGATCCCGAAGGAGGTAAAATCCCGATTATAATGGAAAACGACAAAGAAGCTATCCAAATGGCAATACAATGTGTAGGCAAGATACCAAAGAACAAACTGCGGATGATTAGGATAAAAAACACTCTCCATCTGGATGTAGTGGAAGTTTCCACAGCTTACAAAGAGGATCTGGGAAAAAGACAGGACTTGGAGCTAATATCAGAGGAAGAATCGATGGCATTTGATGAGAAATGTAATCTAAAACCATTTACCACATCCGCCATTTGAATACGAATAGTAAATATGACTTTAAAATTCTGTTTTGAAAATTTATCTCGAATAATTGTGTGATCAGTGATCTATATTTTGGAAGCGTGCTTTAAATGCTCAATTTCGGAAACAGCTTATGCTTTCAGGAATATCCCTTCATTCGTGCTGCAGGCTTTGAATTGGATTTGCCAGTGCGGCTTTGAGTGTTTGGTAGCTGACAGTTATCATCGCAATCATCAGAGCAATCACCGCAGCGAAAACAAAAAACAGGATGTTCAGGGATGTGCGAAAGGCAAACCCAGACAGCCACCTGCTCATCGCAAAATAGGCGACAGGCCAGGCGATGACATTTGCTGTAATCACCCATTTGGAAAACTGCTTGGAAAGAAGAAAAAAGATGGAAGGGACAGAAGCCCCGAAAACTTTGCGAATCCCGATCTCCTTTGTCCTCCGTTCTACCGAAAAAGAGGTCATACCGAAAAGCCCCAGACAGGCGATAAAAAGTGCAAGAACACTTGCGATGTTGATGATTTTGCCTACTTTTTGGTCATTCTTATAGAGCGCATCGATGAATTCATCAAGAAACCGGAACTCAAAAGGATAGGCTGGCGCAACTTCCATCCAGCTTTTTTTGATTGCGGCAAGAGTCTCGGATAGATTTCCTGGCTTGATCTTGACTAAAAGGTTATCATAATCATCCGGAGCGTAGATCATTCCAAGGGGAGTTATGGCATTGTGGAGAGAGTCAAAGTGATAGTCTTTAATGACTCCAATGATACGAAATCCCTGGACTCTTTTTCCGATGGGATCCTTCATCCCCATGGCTTTGATGGCTGTTTCGTTGACGACGATGGGACGTTCCTCCCCACTTGGTTCCTCTACTCTGAAAAATCTGCCCTCAACTAGACTTAATCCAAGAACTTCCAGATAATCATGATCCACAGAGAGAATATCCAGCAAATAATGGGCATCTGTATCCCGGCCTTCCCAGTCATTCAGAGTGATGGACCGATGATTGCCGACAGGAGCATCGGACGCTGCTGTAACCGCGATGACTGATGTGTTTCTAGAAATCTCGTTTTTGAGGATTTGATGTCTCTCTTCCAGGCTTCCCTTCAGATCAAGACAGAGAATATGGTGCTTTTCAATTCCTAAATTCATGTTCCGGATATAATGCATCTGCCGGTTGACAATCACTGTCGCGATAACGAGACAGATTGTCAGCCCGAACTGAGATACAACCAGTATTTTTCGGAACAAGGCTCCGCCCGTTCCCGATGAAAACCTTGTTCGCAGTGTTTTAGCAGGCTGGAAGGACGAGAGAAAAAGAGCGGGGTAGCTGCCGGAGATAACTCCGGTCAGAGCAGCTATTCCCAGAAGAGCCAGGAAGAGAACCGGCTGGGTAAATATCTGAAAGCTCAATTCTTTTCCGGTGAGAGAGTTGAAGGCGGGCAAAGCTATTTGAGCGAGGGCAACAGCAACAATGAATGCCAGAAGGGCAAGGAGAATGGATTCACCGAAGAACTGAAAAACAAGATTACGGCGCTTCGCCCCCACCACTTTCCTCAGTCCGACTTCACGGGCCCGGCTCTCGGAACGAGCTGTAGTCAGGTTCATGAAATTAAAACACGCCATAAGGAGAATAAAGAAGGCAATCAGCGAGAAAATATAGACATATTTGATATCTCCATCCGTACCGGAGGCGCTGATGCCGGCTGAGTGGAGATGGACTCTTGTTAAGGGTTGCAAGGACAAGGTCATGATGGTTTCTTCATCATATTTTTTTAAAAATCCCTCAATGTGTGTGTTGAACTCCTGGTAATCTGTGTGTTCATTCAGGAGCACATAGGTCCGGATCCCGTAGCTTCCCCAATCGTTCATCTCCCAGCCATATCGTTCCAGGGCGATAAAAGGGACCACGAAGTCAAATCGTATCTGGGTATTATGCGGAATGGTTTTTAGAACTCCTGTGACCTGAAATTCATGCGCTCCGTCTACACGTATGACTTGCCCGATAGGATCCTTTTCACCAAAGTACTTTTGGGCCATGCCCTCCGTCAGGACAACGGAAGAGGGTTCTGAAAGGGCCGTAGCCGGATTGCCTTGGAGGAGAGGAAATGTAAATACTTTGAGTAGCTCAGGATCGGCAAAAGCAAAATAGTCCTCGTAGAAGCTGTTATCTCCGACTCGAACGATTCTCCCACGGGATCGTCTGAAACGTACTGTTTCCAGAACCTGTTGATGGTCGTTTTTGAGAGCAGGACCAAACCCGGTGGGAAACAGAGGATAGGAGAGAGTCCTGCCGTTCGACATCCGTTCGTGCTCTATCGCACGATAGAGCTGATTGGCCTTTTCATGGAAGCGGTCGTAACTCAATTCATTCTGGACCCAGAGAAGAATCAGAATGCATGCGGACATGCCGACCGCCAGTCCGGCTACATTGATGAAGGAATGGGTCCTATGTCTTTTGATCTTACGAAGGGCGATTTTGACATAGTTCCATATAAGGGAGGGCATGACTCGGGAGGGATGCCAGAACGGATGGCTTCTCTCATAAAGCTTTGCTTTTTCGTATTCCTGTCTCAGGATGTCAACCGGAGCAGACTTTTCGAGTGCCACACAAAAGGCCGTCTCCTCATCGAGACCATTCTCGATTTGATGCTCGATTTCATCCCTGAGATGGGATTCCAACTCTGCGATATCGGAGACATCAAGATTTTCGCTCTTCCGAAGAGTTCTAAGCCAATTACGGATCTCTTTTTCAAGATTGAACATTTATATTTCCTCAATTGATAAGATAATCCAGCTTCACTCCAACGCAGGCAAAGGTTTCCACAGTTTGGAGAGCGCCCTGTGCACATCCCTCCATTGACGTCTCTCTTCATTCAAATCTGCAAGGCCTTGCTCGGTTATCCTG
>Ga0180433_10009227_pt1 | contig 12113 bp, 12 predicted proteins | sample SS_ome_8_FD_132980 | JGI IMG/M metagenome (GOLD analysis project Ga0180433, IMG submission 132980) | Hypersaline lake sediment archaeal communities from the Salton Sea, California, USA - SS_1_D_1 metaG | ecosystem: Environmental > Aquatic > Non-marine Saline and Alkaline > Hypersaline >... | reverse complement strand
CACTGTCCTTTTTCATCAAAAAGAGCATATACTTGAAGATCCCCCTCAGAAGATGTTTTGGGCTGCCCCCAGAGAAAGGTCTCTTTTTGAATTATACACTCATTCTCTTCTTTTTCAATACGGACAAGGCGATGCAAAAAGTCAAAATAGTAGTGGGTTATATGCCCGAGAGTGTTTGTACAGGTCGTTTTCTTCTCATCATATGTATAGGTATATATCTCTTGTCTTTCCTCATCAATTGGAAAACTCTGTTTTGCGACCATTTGATCGATATACTCAAGTTCTCCATGTACATTTTGGCTTTGAGCATACTCTTCCAAACTAATGATCAGGCTCTCATCACCATTTACCTCTTTGAGCTCTTTTGGCCGTTTTTTTTCATCATAGCTCAACACTTTCTGATTTCCATTTGGTAGTTTTATCCGTTCGAGAAAATAGTATGAACCATCTTTTTTGTATAAAGCATATGATCCATCTCCGAAAAATAAAAGAGCCTTGTCATCCTTGAAGTAGAGCGCCCTATTTGCAATATGCTCTTTTCCCGAAACTGGAAAACCTTGATGGATATTGCTATACCCAAGTCCTGTATAGACAGGCTTAAAAGCTTTTTTCTTTTTCTTAAACAGAAGGGCCTCTCTTTTTCCCTCATAAAGAATGGCATACTCATCCTCTCCAACAATTGTCTCTTCTTTCTTCAGCTTGTACCCTACCCTTTGAGTGCAAAGCTCTCCTGTAATCAGATTGACATTTCTCTCTACACACTGCTTTGGAGCGTAGTGACGCGCTAAAGAAAATGAGAGACATTCGTCCTCAGCATATACAGAGGAGACAAAGAGTAAAAAGGCAAGATAGTACTTTTTCATGATTTCACTATTATTTTTTTCTAAAAAATAATAAGCTTGCAGATTGAAAACAAGCATTGAAATGCAATCTTAACAAAAAAAATGTCGTATGGATTCTTTTTTAGAAAACTATTTTAAAACTCAAAAAAAATCTCTCCAGACCTCTGCAGGGATTAGCTTTTGGGCAGCCTGTGATGCAATCAACGAAGACCACCCCGAAGTAGCATCACACATTGTGCAAGAATTACAAGACCAGAGAAGGTTTTTGAAGCTTATTGCATCTGAGAATTTTGCATCACTGAAAACGCAACTTGCAATGGGCAACCTTCTTACCGATAAATATGCGGAAGGGGTTCCTGCGCACCGTTTTTATGCAGGCTGTGATAATGTCGACGCAATTGAACATAAAGCCATCGCCTCTCTAAAGGAGCTCTTTGGAGCAGAGCACGCATTTGTCCAGCCCCATTCAGGTGCAGATGCCAATATCATTGCGTTCTGGGCCATTCTCTTAAAAAAGGTTCAGTCAAAAGAGATCGAGCGGCTCGGTAAAAAAAACCTCGATGAACTGACCCCTTGTGAGTATGAACATACGAGAAAGCTCCTTGTCAACCAAAAGCTTCTCGGCATGTCCCTTAACTCAGGAGGGCACCTCACCCACGGATATCGCCATAACATATCAAGTAAGATGATGCACTCTGCTTTTTACGATGTGGATCCAGAAACACAAATACTTGACTATGATATTATCAGAAAACGCGCTCAACAAGAAAAGCCCACCATCCTCCTTGCAGGCTATTCAGCCTATCCTCGCCTTGTGAACTTTGCAAAAATGAGAGAGATTGCTGACGAAGTTGGTGCCACCCTTTTAGTCGATATGGCCCACTTTGCAGGTCTTGTCGCAGGAAAGGTGTGCACCGGTGAATATGACCCAATTCCTTATGCAGAAGTCGTTACCTCAACAACCCATAAGACCCTCAGAGGTCCACGTGGGGGTATCGTCCTCTGTACAAATGAGTATAAAGAGTATGTCAATAAGGGTTGTCCCCTTGCGATGGGGGGACCGCTTCCTCATGTGATTGCAGCAAAATCGGTTGCATTTGACGAGGCGCTACGACCCTCTTTTTCAACCTACGCTCAAAAGGTGGTTGAAAACGCAAAAGCGCTCGCAGAAAGCCTGATGGAAAAAGGTGTAAAGCTTATTACAAATGGAACAGATAACCACATGGTGATTATCGATGTCTCTCCATTTGGCATTACAGGACGTCAAGCAGAGCTTTCCCTTCGAAAAGCAAATATCACATGCAATAGAAACGCTATTCCTTTTGATAAAAATGGCCCTTGGTATACCTCTGGGATACGTATCGGCACCCCTGCCCTCACTACCTTAGGCATGGGCAAAGAGGAAATGAAGCGCATCGGATCGATTATCTATACCTGTCTTTCTGAAACAAAGCCAACTCATACGCGTGATGGAGCTTTAAGTAAAGCGCAATCCTCCCTCGATAAGAAGGTTGCCGATAAGCTAGAGAAAGAGGTTGAGGAAATGCTAGGAGCCTTTCCTCTTTACCCTGAGCTTGGGAATATATACACAAACAAATCTTCGATTTGTTTGTAAACATGCCCATGCCCTAAATCTCAATCTTGAAACCCACCTTGCGCGAATAAAGGTGATAATGGTAAATAAACATTCGATTCAGCTATACTGAGTCCCTGTAGAAAAAATGTAAAACAAGGTATTCCTATGTCCTCTAAACATGAAACAAGTTCATTTCTTACCCTCCAAGATCATATCGATGCAGCACTTCTCTCCTCAAGACGCATCCTCATAGGCAATGCTATCGATAATGACCTAGCTGAAGATGTAATCAAAAAGGTTTGGTATCTCGAAAAAGAAGATTCAAAAAAACCAATCACCTTTATCATTAATAGCCCTGGAGGCTCTATCGACGCAGGTTTTGCTATCTGGGATCAGATGCAGATGATCAAGTGTCCTAAAATCACCGTCGTAACAGGTATTGCAGCATCAATGGGATCTATCCTTATGCTCGCTGGCGATAAGAAAAAGCGCTTTGCGACCCCTATGAGCCGTGTGATGATCCACCAACCTGCCCTCTCCGGTGTTGTTCAAGGACAAGCAACCGACTTAGAGATTCAGGCAAAAGAAATTCTCAAAATGAAAGAACAGATCATTGAGATCTACATGCACTCTACCGGAAAAACAAAAGAAGCGGTAGAAAAAGCCCTCGACAGAGATACATGGATGACAGCAAAAGAAGCGATGAAATGGGGCCTTGTCGATTCCATCACCTCCTCTTTTGATGATTTATGAGCTACTTAGGTCACTATAGTGGGTGTGGCAACACCTTTATTCTTTTAGATGATAGAGACCAAACATTTCAAGAAGGGGATGTGGAAAAGATTTCACATCTTTGTTCATACCCCCTTTCTGTAGACGGCCTTATTCTTATACAAGACAGCGTGAAAGCTAAGTTTAAGATGGCTTTTTTTAATAGGGATGGCTCTCGGGCACCTATGTGCGGTAATGGCATTCGTTCTATGATGCAATGCTTACTCGACCTGTCTCTTCTTCCTCAAGAAACTACTCAAATAGAAACAGATGACCATATCTACACCCTAAAAAAAGAGAGCGACTTCATCTCCACTCTAATGGCCCCTATAAAAAACCTTGAGACAAACCTCTCTTTCGAATATGAGAAGAAAAGGATTCCAGGATACTACCTAAACTCGGGAACCCACCATCTTGTTCTTGTTTTGGATGATATTTCTTCCATCGATATCAATGCTATCGGCTCCTTTTTTCGACACCACCCACATTTTTTTCCACTTGGCACCAATGTCAATTTTGTAACGCCCTCATTTGATCACATTCGAACCTTTGAAAGAGGCGTAGAGGCCGAAACGCTCGCTTGTGGCACTGGCACCTATGCAGCATGTTATATTGCTCATACGCACTTTAACCTACCTCTACCGATACGTATGAGAACACAAAGTGGAGAAGTCATCGCGCTTGAAAAAGAAGATAACACCTTCTCATTACTTGGCCCTCCACCAAAAAGATTACACCCATGCAGTTAGATAGTTGTCTTGAACAGTTTCTTACCTATCTTCACGGCATCAAAAATGCCTCTCCACATACTGTACGCAACTACAAAATCGATATTCAAAGTTTTATAGATTTTGCAAAAAACAAATCTATTGATAGACAGCTCTGCCGTGAGTTTATCGCCTTTCTGTATGACAAGAATCTCGCAAAAAAAACCCTGAGAAGAAGGCTTCAAGCATTAAAAAGTTTTTTTTCTTTCTGTAAAGAGCACGCTTTCATGCAAGAAAACCCTCTCGAGAATATCTCAATGCCAAAGTTAGAGAAAAAAATTCCTACAACTCTTTCTATAGAAGAGGTCGAGAGATTTTTTAATCAAATAGATACCTCTACCCTTCTCGGCACTCGTGATAGAGCTATGGTTGAGCTTTTTTACAGCTCAGGTTTACGTCTTTCTGAACTCACCGGCCTCAATGTAGATGATGTAGATCTCCAAAATGGCCTTGTAAAGATTATGGGAAAGGGAAAAAAAGAGCGCCTTTCTCCCATTACAAAAAGCGCAAAAAAATGGATTGAGAGCTATCTTTCTCATCCAGAAAGAAAGAAAAAAAGTCCGGCTCTTTTTTTAAACCGCTTTTCCTCACGATTAACTCCTCGCTCTGTCGATAGAATATTCGCTCAATACCTACGTGCTTCAGGTCTTTTGGGACACATTACGCCCCACACCCTTCGCCATACGATTGCAACGAACTTACTTGAAAATGGAATGGATCTCAAATCTATCCAGAAGCTTCTCGGCCACTCCTCTCTTAACACAACGACTATTTATACACAGGTCTCGACAAAACTGAAAAAAGAGGTGTATAAAGAAACCCACCCTCGGGCCCATTAAGATGCCCAATCTGCCTCTATAGGCTCCTCATAGACCTGATCATTGGAGGGCAAAACAAGTTCCTCCCCTTTATGCCGAGAAATAAAAGAGTCGATAGCATGAAATCCTTTTTCACTCAGCTCTGTTCTTTTTTCATCAATTACAGCACGCCATAAAAAAAGATCCTTTAGCGTAGAAATCTCTGCCTTTTGTAAAGAAAGCTGGTAGAAGGCTCGAAAAATCTCCTCAAGCTCCTCTTTTGCCACTTTTGCAATCTCCTCATCCCCAATCCCTTCTTCCTGAAGAAGATGGTGAATATAGTGCTCTAATACTTCACAGTCTTTATTAATAACATGCCTTGTCTGCGCAATCCCATCACCAATGATCTTTCTTTCTAACTTCTCCTCGTCAGTAAATTGGGAGTAAAGCCTTGCTGAATAGAGCGCACTTGCCTTAAAACCCTCTTTCTTCACATTTTCGATAAGGAAAAGAGCCTGTTCGATAATCGGATCAACTGTCTTTGCGACAAAAGCATAGGAAATACCACCAAACTCTTTAAAAAGATCCTTTTTTAACTGCCCAAGGTGCTCCGCTATCTCCTTTGCCCTTTCGCAAAGCTCTTCTTTATCAACAACTTCAGCACTTCGTCTCTTTTCTTCTGTTGCTTCAATCTTCACCCTTTGCACCACAAGGTCAGCAACACGAGAAAAGAGTCTACTTAATTGAAATAAAAAACCTTTCTTTTTATTTTTCATAACTTGACTCCGCAACACCCCTATAGTCATTGTAATACAAATCGTCCATTTTTTAAAATAATTATTTTACTTTTAATTCTCAAATAGTTGCTCTATACTGTTTTGCATGAAAAAAACACATATTCTACTTACCAATGATGATGGTATACATAGCGAGGGAATAAAAACCCTTTGGGAAGCCCTTGATGAGGCTCAATACAAAACAACTATCGCAGCCCCCCTGACACAACAGTCGAGTAAGGGAATGGCGTCAAATTTCCAGCGATCCATTGCGATTAGAAAGATTGCGTGGGAAAAGGAGACTCCTGCATATGCCATTGACAGCACACCTGTCGATTGCGTAAAATTTGGGCTCTCTCCCTCAATAAGTCAATCAGTAAATCTCTTAGTATCAGGTATTAACGAAGGCACCAACCATGCACAAACAGTGCTCTATAGCGGTACCGTTGGTGCCACCATCGAGGCTGCACTCCAAGGAGTTCCTGCAATTGCATTTTCTTCTTATGATCACAAGGACACACTCTACGCTCCATTTAAGCCATATATCCCTCAAATTGTGCAATTTGCACTTGAGCACCCTCTCCCAAAAGGAACCCTGCTCAATGTCACCTTCCCAGCAAGAGAGAAGATAGAGCAAAATGGTGTGAAAGGTCCTATCCTTGCAACGCAAGGGGTGCAATACTGGAAAGAGACGGATGTCCGAATTGAAAATGGAGAGGGGCGCCTTCTTTCAGAGCTTTTGCAGTGCGCAGAAGCTCCTACCACTGACTCCTACCTCCTTCAAAAGGGATATATTACGGTAGTGCCAATTCAGGTTACACAACTTACGAATGAGGCCTATTTCAACTCTTTCAGAAACTCAACTTGTTCCCTATCGCCGACGCTGGCCAATTGAGGGATTCGGAATCGGTGACAGGAAGCAAGTTGAGTTTCAAAACTGTTCTAGCTTAAGGACAGAGGAAAGCTGAATCTTTTCAAGCTCACTGCTTGCTCCATGAATCATGCTTATCCTAAGGAGCTCGTTATAGAGGAATTTCGATGCAATCTCATTTTCTTGAGGAATGGTTTGCTTTTCCCCTTTTTCGAGCTCTTTTCTTCTTGCCTTTATAGAGAGTTCTGCAAGCTCTAAAAAAAGCTCTTCTAAACATGATGCGCGCTCTTTTACATCATCTAGCGTCTCAATTTTCCTCAGTTCATCTGTTATAAGCAGAGTAAGCTCAAGACCTGCCTGATAGGGGTCATCACCTTTAAAAAGGCTGCAGGAGGTGGTAGACAAGAGAAAAAGAAGAAGAAGGAGTCTTTTGTACATGGTCTTAGTATCTCCAAAAAAGAGAAAAAAAGCAAAAACAAGAAAGATTTTCTTGTATGAAAAGGAGAAAAAGGGTAAAGTTTTCTACATATTAGGGCGCATAGCTCAGCTGGTTAGAGCACTTGTCTTACACACAAGATGTCATAGGTTCGAATCCTGTTGCGCCCAACACACATTTCTTATGCGGGAGTAGCTCAATTGGTTAGATCACCGGCCTGTCACGCCGGGGGTTGCGGGTTCGAGCCCCGTCTCCCGCGTTTTTTCATTCACCTCTTTCCCTCTCCTTGAAAAAATAGCAAATAAGGAAAAGCTACCCTCCATCTTCTAACCCAAAATTTCTCTACACATTTTCTCAGAAATTGTGTAGATTTCAAAAATATAATTAGGACTTTCTCTGTGTTACATACGCTCAAATCTTTTCTCTCAAAAACCCTACCCTTTTTAGGCATTCTTCTAGGCAGTTTTATAGCAGCTTTTGCGATCACTATTTTCTTCATCCCGAATAACTTGATTGACGGTGGCACCGTTGGTGCTTCAATGATTTTCGGCCGTATTTTTGGCACACACCTCATTCCATATGCTCTTGTTTTCGTCAACGTCCCCTTTCTCATCGCAGCCTTCTCCATCATTGGAAAACGATTTGTCCTCCGCGTCTTTTTCTCCACCATCTCCTTTTCCTCTTTCCTCATTCTGATCCCTCACCTTTTCCCACAGCCTTTCACAGGCGAGACCATCGAAGTTATTGTTATTGGTGGTGCTCTTTTGGGTGTTGGTATCGGCCTCATTATTCGTTTTGGAGGGTGTCTCGACGGAACAGAGATCTCAGGTATTATTGCAAATAAGTACTATGGCTTTACTGTAGGACAGGTCGTCTTTGGCTGTAATATCTTTATTTTTACCGCTGCGGGCTTTGCCTTTAATGACTGGCACCCACCCCTACTGTCTCTTATCGCCTTTCTCGTCGTTATTAAGGTGATGGATGCCGTTATCGTTGGCTTAGATGAAACAAAGTCCCTCCTCGTCATCTCGCAAAAGCCAGATGAAATTAGAAAGCTTGTCGTCTATGAGCTAGGCCTTGGCCTTACCGTGATGTATGGAAGAGGCGGTTTTTCTAAAAAAGACCAAGAGATTCTCTATATCATCACAGAGCGTCTTCAATTGGCAAAAGTAAAAGATCTTATTTTTTCTATCGACCCTCGGGCTTTCGTTGCGATACAAAATCTTCACGAAGTCTCTGCCGGAAAAGGAAGCTCTCACTCATTCCTTAAAGCAAAAAGGAGACACCGCCATCGTCGAATCAACCCATAGATTACAGCTTTTTTCTCGCTATGACCTCTCTTCAAAAAAGAAAGACCTTTTTCTCTCTAAAGAAGAGCATGCTCGTCGTATTGCAGAAAAAGCCCACACTCTCTTTCCAGAGATAGTTCTTTTTACTTTTTCCTGTTTTCTTGCACTCTTTTCCTACAACGCACTTACCCACACCTTTCTTATTGGCACGACAACCATTCTCATTACAGGAATTATCAAACCCTATTTAAAAAACACCCCTCATAATATAGAGAAAAGCCTTTTTTTATTACGCTATCGCTACCCTTACCTGCTTATTGTAAGTCTTACTATCAGCCTCCTTTTCTGCTCTATCTACCCAACACTTTCAACTTATCTAACCATTTTTGTCTTCTTTACCACCTCATTTACTGTGGATAAGACGCTATTGAAAAGACAGCTGCAACGAAAAACGGCTTAAGAGCTTGCATAGTAAAACTCGCTCTTCTTTTTTGCTTGCGTGTGTTTGAGGCAAGATTGTTTTTCCGTCTCTGTTTTTCGACGAAATACATGTATACCATGCCTTTCTAATGTTTCAACTTTAATCATATTATCTGTAAGAAGCGACACTTTTGTAATCCCGAGACTTTTCAAAATTTCTGCAGCTCCATCATACGTTCGAATATCATAAGGCTGACTTCCATATAACAGCTTTGCCGCTTGTACAGTATCTAGAGGCTCTGTTTCGTGTACCCTTCCTCTTCCACCTCGCTTATAAATCTCAGTTTCTGCCTTTAAAGCTGTACCAAGGCCTCGACCATCATGTGCAGGAATATGGATAAGCACATTTTTCTCTTCTTTATTCATCGCAATTTTATGTAAGCCTTCATGTAACTGCTCGAGACAATCACATGTCATGTCATCATAAATCTGCCCACTCACACACCCTGAATCTATTCTTACTAAAATAGGCGTTAGAGAGTCTCTCAGATCTTTGATGGATGCACGGTTTGACAAAATGTAATAGACTTTCCATTCATCATTTTTTAATACCCTTTTTATCGAGGAAAAGCGCACCTTTTTACCTGCAAACTCTATTTCTATAGGCCTTTCTTTGTAGGAGATCTCCTCTTCTGTTTCAAAATCAACCTCCTCTTGATCTTCCTGTCGAGACCAGTCTGTATAGCCATTCCTTGTCTCAAACTGTTCATGAAAAAATTGAGCTATTCTCTTTTTATCTTCTTCTTGTTGCTTGCCATATACTGAGCTGACATGAATATCTGGATAAAAATTGTGAGCAACATCTGCATGACGTACAAGAATATACCTCTTGGCTGGGTATTCTCCATCTAAAAGGGAGTTGAAAGCTTGGTGCTCTTCAGAAAGAACATTCTTAAACTTCATGTTACTATCTGATGCTGTAGCAAAAATAATGTCTGCATCTTTTGCATCATCTATATTACAGTTTATAAATGCAGCTTCATATGCGGCACGAGTTCGATAGGAGGAATCTTCAAAGGCCATGGAGATCATCCAGTGAGCTGCTCCATTCGTCCGCTCTATAGGCCCTCCATAAAACACCTTAAAATTATCTTTTTTGTAGAATATAATTTTTTCTACCAAAAGAGGATAGTGGCTTTTTACATCTGCCCTCACTCCTAAAGCAGCAAACATAAACGCACAAAAGAACAAACTAAAAAAAGCTCTTTTTTTCCCCATACCTTTCTCCCTAAATTTGCATTGAAACATAGAGAAAATGGTAACGAAGCCTTTCATTTTAAACAAGAAACATCGAACTTTAAAAAGACTAAGACGGCCTACGAAGAGGTAAAAAACCTCTTGTCAAAGACCACGACCCGCCTGCTTGCTCTTTTTGCTGCTCTGGGGCCTTGAGGTTCTTCATCTGTGTGTAAATTCCATCTAGTTCATCTAAACCCTTTTCAAGAGCCTTTTTTCTATCTTCTATACTTTTCGACCCTGGAGAAAGAAGCCCTTGCCGTATCTCCCAAATCTTCGCATCTCTTTGTTGCATAAGATCTCTAAATTTCCCTCTCTTCTCTCTATCTAGCCCTCTCATATCTTGGGCCTCGTTTATTGAGGCTTTCACCGCTCCAATCAAATCCACTCTCTTGAATCTATCACCAGAGCTTGAAACATCTTACAGCATCATACGCCGAGCCCTTCCCTCAGGAATTTGTGATATTATCTTTTCCGAAATGTGACCTGCACAGAAACGACTCATCAAAGGCATAGAAATCAAGAGCATCGAAGCTAAAGGTAAAATACCAATCAGAACTGGTGGAAAAAAACAGCCGACAACCACAGTCGAAATAAGAGCTGCTACTGGTAATATCGACAGCCCTTCCCTGCTTTTTCTATTGAAACCCTAGTTTGTTCAATCTTCTGCAAATTGTTTAATAATTGTCCAACTTCCTTGTCACTCACCTCTTCTGATCGAGGAGAATCGGAAAGCTGCCTTGCAGCCGGGTCGTGAGGTAAATCCGCTATAGTTTCTACGTCTTGGTCTGATGACGACTCAACTCCCTGCAGATCTTTTTCAGAAGAACCTTCTGCTTGCAGATGTTGCTGCGTAAGATCCTGTGGTATAGACATTATCTCTCCTCCATAGTTTCTTTTAACTTTTGAGCCTTTTCTCGTAAAATTCGATGCTGCGGATTATCGCTCTTTGCTGCATAGGTCACACAAAACGTAATCGCCTCTTTCGCACTCATCTTTTCACCAAATTGAATAAACAACTTGCCATGTAATAGTATGGAACTGGGTTTTGCGGATTGAACATAAGGCTTGTAGAAAAGGTCTCATAGGCTTTTTCATATTCTGCTCCTTGCCAATCAATGGCTTTTAGTGTAGCAGAAACATAAACTTAAGTCCTGGTCCAGTTTTGGGGTCCATTATAGTACGTATCGGGTGTGGAGTGTCACCGGTTGAAATAGATATTTCTAATATTCGCTTTTTTTTCTGTATGTGAAAAACCTCTCCACCTACGATAGTGAACAATACAAAATCGATACCCCATTGATTCTAATACTTTTTGCTTGAAAAGAGACTGCGGGGTTAAATGTGTTCCAATGTAATGCCAAGGACCATTCACCTCGATAACTAGTTTCTTTCTTTCTGAATAAAGATCCACCCAAAGACCTCGAATATTCTGTTCTGTTTTGAACCTTGAATCTACACGTTTGGCATAATTCGTCACATCATTTTGTAGATTTGAAAAAGTTAAATCTGGAATACGATAGTTTTGAACATGCTCCCTGAGCATGTGATCGAGGAGGGGGATATCTCTACCGACCCCCACTCTGAGGTGATATTTTAACCACAGTTTTACTTGCAATAACTTCGCTAATTGTTGAGAAGATGGTTGAAAATACTTATTTTCTAAATCCCTTTCTACGACATGAAGAAGAGCAAGAAGAAAAGCAGTATCCTGTGTTTGATTGATTGCAAAAGCCCAAGCGACATCTATACAGTCCGAAGCATAAAGGTCTTGAAAAGAGGATGCAATAATTGCATTTGTATAACGATCTTGAATAACTTCCAGTAAGTTTTTAGCTTTAAATCCAATAGAAGAAATTGCATGAGCTATATAAGCAAGATCTTTAAAAGGAGCATCTAAAAGCTTTTCAGCCTGAAAAGACCTAAACTTATCCTCAACACGACAGAGAAGCGTTTCGGATCGGAATGGCGTTTTAGCATAGGTGTGTATAAAAATAGAGAGATCCATGATAGAGCTGTTTTCAATAAGAGCATACTGGTCAGCAGAGAGTGTTCGAAGGATAACCATATAAAGCTTCTCTGAACCAAGCGAAGCATTAGAAAACCCGTGTAATATTTGGGTTACATTTTGTAAGTTTGAATTTTCTAAAAGAGCTGCATCATAAGAAAGAAGCTCCTCTTCAATTGCTGTAAAAAGACCAGAGGAGGCTCTGTTTTCCCTAGTAAGTGCATTAACTATTAAGCCAAGGTCTTGAATCAGAGCTCCTTTAAT
>Ga0180433_10009226_pt1 | contig 12113 bp, 10 predicted proteins | sample SS_ome_8_FD_132980 | JGI IMG/M metagenome (GOLD analysis project Ga0180433, IMG submission 132980) | Hypersaline lake sediment archaeal communities from the Salton Sea, California, USA - SS_1_D_1 metaG | ecosystem: Environmental > Aquatic > Non-marine Saline and Alkaline > Hypersaline >... | reverse complement strand
GGGAAAAAAAGCTGACCATGTTTGCAACCATAATAGTATGGTACCCTGTTCTCCATGTGACATGATCCTTGCACCGAAGAATAAACGTCCATTTGAAAGCCCTGAGAAAAAGTGAAATGATAAAAAACAAGGCAGACCAGCAGACAGGTAGCAGTTGCGCGGTGCCTAATAGTCTCTTAGTAGTCTGCCAATCAAAGAAATATACCAGGAAGACATAGAGGGAGATTACACCAACTGCGCAGCCGAGCAAGTGGAACCACTTTCTCAAAGCCCGATTTCCCGCCTAAGTGAGCGTGCAAAGCATTCTCGAATTCTTAACATCACTTGACAGTATTTCATCAGAATTTACCCACGCCACACAGGCAACTCCAGCGAGGCTATTCTATTGCAATTCCTTCTTAGTTCTCATTAATTCAAGGTTAGGACTGATACATGACATCATCGACTAGCGCATATCATTAATATTGCACCACTATTCCCCTGAGCGACTTTACGACATATTCAATTTCAGAGTCCAGCAGCTTGGGATAAAGCGGTAAAGAAATGGTACTTTCGCCAATACGATTAGCAACCGGGAAATCCTCAGGTTTGAAGCCAAACGTCTTGCGGAAGTAAGTAAGGGTATGTATGGCACGGTAATTAACTGCGACACCGATCCCTTCATCCTGGATCGCATACAAAATTTCGTCCCGTCTCCTTGGGTCCACCCATATCGTATACAAGTGTCGCCCACTTTTCCCCGGTGTCTCTGGAATTCTCATACCAGATATACCGTGAAATCCTTTGCTGTACATCTCCCAGACAGCATTTCTTTTCCGCCAGTATTCATTCAGATTCTCTAACTGTCCTATCAATAACGACGCATGAATGTCATCCATGTTATATTTCCAGCCAAGTGAAATCATGTCCCAGTGCTGATAATACCCGGAATATCGACTCGCAGCGTCTTTTGACATTCCATGCAGTCTGAGAACTCTCACTCTGTCCGCCAGTTCTACATTATTGGTTGCTATAGCGCCCCCTTCACCGCTGGTCAGATTCTTTGTGGCGTAAAAGCTATAACACGCGGCATCGCTGAGCTGGCCGGGTCGAATCCCGTCGCGCTCCCCTTCGATGCAGTGAGCGCAATCTTCCACGATGTGCAACCCATGAGTGTCGGCAATGTCCCGCAAGCCCTTCGTGTCCACCATCGATCCATACAAATGAACCGGTACGACCGCCCGCGTCCTAGAAGTGATGGCATCCTCGACCTTGCTGATATCCATCAGGCCGGTATTGTTTTCAACATCAACAAATACAGGTTTGGCACCAGTGTGGAGAATTGACGTAGCCGTGGCTATAAAGGTCATGGGAGTGGTGATAACCTCGTCCCCTGGACCTACTCCCAGTGCCATCAGTGAGAGATGCAGGGCTGCTGTGCAGGAATTCACTGCTACTATGTGCCTCAGGCCCACACATCGTGAAAACTTCTCCTCAAATTGCGCGGTCACTGGTCCGGTAGTCAAGAATGTTGATCTCAAGACCCTTGTCACGTTCTGTATTTCCCGGTCTTCAAGGTTGTGGCGGAAAAACTCAATCTTCATAGAAAATCTTTTCAGGGTACAGCGTCACAAAAGCTTTACACACAATTTAGCATCTCTCGTTGCTCTGTATATCGCCCTTTTCGTTATTAATGGAGCTCCCGCTCACCCGATGCTGTAACAATAGGGATCTCTCGCATCCAACGTTGCTTTTCCCACCATTTTTGGTTATCCTTGTACCAATCGATGGTTTTCTTGAGGCCTTTCCTCCATTCTGTTCTGGGCTCCCAGCCGAGGATTCTCCTGATCTTAGAACAATCGGCAGTGTGTCTCATGACCTGGCCTGGTCGGTCACCAATGTTGATAAAGCACTTGTTGCCCGGGCACATCATGTCGATGATGTCTTCTGCGATAGACAAGATGGATCTATGTTTCCCAGACCCTACGTTGAATACTTCACCGACCACTTTGGCTGGCGGCGCATGAAGCACGAGATCAATAGCCTCGCAGTTGTCTTCCACGTAGACAAAATCCCGGGCAGACCTACCATCACCATGAACCCTCAGCTGTTCATCCAACAGGATGCTCGTGACGAATCTGGGAACGACCTTTTCCAGATGCTGTCTCGCGCCATAATTATTAAAAGGTCTGATGATAACGGCCGGTATACCGTACGTTGCCCAATAAGAGTATACCAAGCGATCCGCTCCAGCTTTGGCAGCAGCATAAGGACTCATTGGATTTAGCGGGTGACCTTCATCCATTTCCTCCGTCTCAGCAGTGCCGTAAACCTCTGAACTGGATATGTGAACAAACCTTTCAATACGATTTTTGTATTTGCAAACTGCAGTTGCAATGGCCTGCGTTCCCAAGACATCTGTGCGAAAAAACTGTGTGTTGTCATATATGGAACGGGTCACATGACTTTCAGCCGCGAAATGCACTACCATGTCGGCTTGCGAAACCAGGGTGTCCATCAACTCACCATTGATTACATTGCCATACCAAAAGTCAAACCTTTCATTGTTTTCCTTCCACACAGGCACGGGTAGATTTTCCACGGCTCCGGCATACGTAAGGCAGTCCACTACAACAACCTTGTATTCCGGGTACTTGTGAAAGACATAATGAGTAAATGCAGATCCTATAAAACCCGCTCCGCCGGTTATTAATACTGTTTTCATAAGTTCTCCTCCTGTTTAGACTCCTGTCAGCACATGGAGGCTTTCTGGGCCACAGTTCAAAAGAAGATCAATGACCGAAAGGTGTGATATGAAATCGCCATATAGTTGTGGATATCGTGGGTGATCATATTCCTGGAAGGTTAAAGATATGCCCCTTTCTTCAAAAAGGCGAACGTCAATATAGTTTCTTCCCGCTGAGCCTTCGTAAAAGTGATCACCGCCAAGAGAGTGGATAATATCGATGAGTCGTTTCACATTCTCACCAGGAATCCCCAACTCAGAAGCCAGAATCATTTGGGTTGGAATATTCAGCTCTCTCACAAGCCAGTTAATCAATTCCAGATCCAGATCAATCAGAAATCTCCACGATCTGTTCAATATGTCAAAAAGGCCTTCCGAGTAATGACTAAAAAAGGGCGTTCTGGAGTAATTCTGAGTGATAGTTTTGATATGTTTTTCTTGCCAAGGGACAGATGAGTTAATCACCACATCTTTGATCAGGGGGAAACCTCGCCCCTTGAGCAAAACAGGAACTGTCAACCACTGAGGCCCGTTAGGTGTCTTTATGCGGTTACGATTGCGCCAGCTTCCCTTTTCAAACTGAACATCATCATACAAGACTAACACATCACACCGACAAAGCTGTTCGAAAAAGCCTAACCAGGGCAAGTAACCAGGTTGCAAAATGCCGACTGTCTTTGTATTTCGTACTGACATTAACTCGCTAGGGCAATCTGACATACCCTTCTTGCTCAGACTGACCCATGTAAGAATCGGAAGAAGTGCTCATATCCTGCCCAGGTGCCAAAATCCATGGCTTTACCCTCCAAAAGCACAGCATAATTTCTATATTCCTTAATCAGAGCCTCGAACGAAAGAAAGAGATCAACTTCTCCAGTAGCTGGATTCAGAAATCTGTCAGAAAAAAATTCAATGAGACCCGCTGGGAAAAAAGTCCGCCCGAAGCCTAGAAGGGTCTCTTCATTTGGGTATTCCAAATCCTCTCGAACCCCTTTAACTTCCCAGGTATTTTCAATACGGTTGGTTAGCTCCAACCTGCGGGCTCCCCGGAAAAACCCCAGCTCCTCCTCACACACAGTCACCAAGCTGTTCCAAACAGCCTGAAAATCCTTCCGTGCTGCATCTAATAACTGCCTAGTTGCTGGAACCTTTGAGCGGACAAATTGATCGGGTATAATCATAACAAAAGATGAATCATCTATAAAAGTACCTGCCTCATGGATTGCATTTCCAAGCCCTAACGGCTGTTTTTGATAGATAAAATGAAGCTTAGCATGAGATAACTCTTCCCTCAGATCTTCCCACAAAGGATTCGATGCCACCATCAAAGCTTCAAAATAATTTCTTATCGCTTCCTTGTCTTTGCGGATGACAACCCCAATATCTCGAATGCCTGCAGCAAGAGCTTCCTCCACTGCCAGCTGGATCATGGGCTTTCGACTTGCCGGCAAAAGCTCTTTAGGTACAGCGAGAGTGAAGGGCTGGATGCGAGTTCCGATTCCTCCAGCTGGAATAATTGCCTTGACACAAACCTTCTCCCTTCTAAAGGCTGTTTCTGCGTCTTTCAGCATCTTGAAGGATCTTCCAATAATTATACTGCCACGAGCGATACTGCCAATCAGGGCATTTGCTGCATATGGGAATCTCGTCCCCATGACCAGAGAGATGTTTTTCGCGGAAATATGTGAATTCACGGCCCTGCCAAATCTCTTTGATGGATCTTTCCATAATATTGGCAAATTTCTCCTTAAAGGCAATATCTTCACCACATAGGGTCACATCGCCCCTTGAATCGATATTGAATCGCTCAAAGAGCCATGGGCAAGGGGTACGCTCTTGAGGAGGCAGATAAGGTCTGGGATCTGCCGATTTGTCCTTAGTATAACCCCACGTCAGGTACTTTCTCACCTGCACCTTGTCCACAATCTTGGACCAATATTCTTCAGCAGCCTGGACCTCTACTCCCTCCTGATTGATGACGCTTGCGATAATCCTGGTATCCGCGCTCAGACGTTCCCGGATCTCAACAGCAAGCCTCACATTGCGATTCAATTTGGCCCAGTCTAAACGCGGTCTCACCCAGCTGTAAGTTCGCTCATCAGGGGCATCGGCGCTGAATTCGATTACGTCCACCTCCGCTCCAATAAGAGCCGATAAGCTGCTTTCAGTAAGTCTCGACCCATTGGTAATCAGACCAATTTTGGCTCCCTTCTTTTTTGCATAGACCATCAGCTCCACTGCCTCAGGGTGAAGCATAGGCTCGCCGCCACCGGAAATTCTAAGATAAGCCCCATATTCGCCGCACTCATCAGCAATTCTCCTGAAAATACGATCCGACATTATTGGTGTATCCTTGTATTTAGAACGAATGTCTGAGTTATTATAAGGACAATTGGGGCACTCGGCATTGCAGACATAGACAAAGGATAAAACCACCATCAAGGGAAACTCTTGTGCCCCTTCTTTCAGACCGTATCGCTCTTGTGTGTGTATTACCTTCTCGTCTGACATTGTTGTTTCACTTTCCTTTTACTTGGGCTGTCTCATTCTCAACTTTTTCGCCGACATAATTGGCTATGACAAAATCTGCATAGGCAGACTGCCAATCTAAACACCTGCGGCACATCTCCGGAAGCTCGCAAAACCTAGCCTCTTTGTGCATCCTTCGATACTCTTTCAGTTTACCCTGCCAGATTTGCTTTATGGTCTGTGTCGTAGCATCGCCACATTGGACCCGACAGTGAACATCGACGGAACAGAGGGCGACAAGACCATCGGCACAAATATTGATCGTCCGCATTAGCCAGTAGCAAGGTTTGCGATGCACTTTTTCGTCTTTTTGAAGGTTGGTGGCATCAACCAGACCCGCCCAGCTCACTTTAGGCCTAATCTTGACATTAACTCCCTTGTCCTCCCAGAATTCCTGAAAATCTTCAACTTCATGTTCATTAATGTCACTGACCACAAACTGGACAAACAACTTCTGCTCACTACTCCCGAATTTGTGCAACAAGTCTCTGTATTGGAGCACATTTTTGACTGCCTTGGAAAAGTTCCCGCCAATCCTTATCTTATTGTAAGTATTTTCAGTCGAGGCATCGATACCCACATACATGCCGTCCAGCCTAGCTTCTATAACAGCCAAGGCCCTTTTCTTGGACATCATCACACCATTGGAGTTGAGAACCACGTCCTTGAGGCCTCGGTCCTTTGCATATCTTACCCTTTTAGCCATGTCCCAGCACATGAAGGGTTCTCCAAAAAAAATCTCCCAGACTCTCGCCTCTGGTTTTTCAACAGCAATTTCATCAATAAGCCTCTTGTGAAGCTCCGTGTCCATGAGCTGAACCTTACGATATCGCCTCATATTTTTGTGATCACACATGGAGCACTGGAGGTTGCATGCGTTGCAGTTATCAATCAAGATTACTGCCGGGAACTCAACGGCCTCTGAGATCCTATTTGCCCTCTTTATGTCACGCTTGACAGTCAAAATCCCTCTTCAAAATACCCATTGTCATGGTATCTACATATCTGCTTTCCATATAATAGTGTTCCCTAAGTATGCCTTCTTGGACAAAATTTAATTTCTTGTATAAGGATATCGCCTCCTTGTTATCCATGCCAACGTTCAGATACAATTTATTTAGGTTAAGATCCTTGAAGGCATAGCCTTGCATTAGCGACACAACCTCTGCCCCAATCCCTTTGCTCCAGAAATCCCTTTCGCCAATCAGAATCCAGAACTCTGCCCTTCTATGTATCCAATCTATGTGGTACAGGCCCGTATTCCCTATATGTTCTTGGCCGTCAAAAGTCTTAATGGCGAACACTATTTTTGAAGGATCGCGGACAATTCCCTCATACCATCTTTCCTGATCAACCTGGGTAACCGGCAAGACCCTCAGCATTCTTGGAGTCAAGGATGGATCATTCACCCAGGACTGCGACTTGGCCAAATCCCCTCTTTCCAAGGGAACCAACTGGATCCTTTTACCATTTAACATAGCTCATCCTCCACAGCAATTTATCGAGCCTTAGGCAGAAGAGTTCCTTCCCAACAAGATTTATGAGGGCCTCTCCTGATACCAAATTGCGAAGCATACTAAATTCCAGATCTTCGCATTCACCGTTTGATCCCCAGTCCAAAATCGCCTCTTTAACTTCTTAACATAGGATAAATCAAAAATTTCTCCGCGAAGTGAATCCAAGTGCTGTTCCACCCAGCCCTTCAAGGCACCATGCATCCAAGAATAAATGGGTTGGACAAAACCTTCTTTTTTTCTCTGAACTAGATCCCTTGGGAGTAACTTTTCCATTGCCCTTTTATGGATATACTTGACAATTCCATTTCTAATTTTGAATTTTCCGGGCAATCTGTTTGAAAATTCAATAATTCGGTAATCAAGATATGGGACCCTCACCTCTACGGAGTGAGCCATTGAAAGACGATCCACAAAGGCCAACACCTGATTGGGCAAGAGTTCTTGCTGATCAATTTCAAGGGACTTATTCAAAACGTCTCTTGCCGTGAGTTCTGACTCCAGCCCCTGATAAAGACTGTCTGTATCGGGATTGCCCGCAGCATGCAGGAATTCTTCACTAAGAAGCTGCCTTCTCTCAGCGGTACTGAAGACACAGAGGCGGTTCCGCCATTCGGCTATATTAGGGGAAGCGACGGTTTGGAGAAAACGAAATTGTTCCGGAGTATCAAATGGACGAATAGCTTCTCTATCGGAGCTTGCAAGATTATGCCAGTTATTAATGCCTCGACGCTTCATTGCAAGAAGGTTATCGATCGGAAATGCTAATCGATGGGCAAGGTAGCTTCCGAAAAGCTCATCCGCCCCATCACCGGAAAGGGCGACTTTGACATGCTTATTCATCAAAATGGAAATAAAAAACGTGGATATCGTTCCCGAGAATGGCTCATCAAAGACACGCAGAATTTCAGACATCTGCGTCGCAAACTGTTGTGCACCGATGATGTACTCATAGTGCTCTGTGCCTAATCTTTGAGACATTTCTCTGGCATAAACGATGTCCTGTGCTTTGCCCAAAAATTGCCCCTCGGGCTTATCTTCATAACCGAGGCAGAAAGTCTTGACCGGCTTCGAGTGATGTCTGCTCATCATCGCTACCACGGAGCTCGAATCAATCCCTCCCGACAGGTAGGCGCCAAAAGGAACATCGCATTGCATTCTTATCTTAACTGAATCTTCAAAAAGATCAAAAAGGCGCTGAGAAGCTTCTTCCTCACTGATGTCAGTCAAGGGAGTGGAGAAATCAAGATTCCAATATGGACGTATTTTTATCTCTCCACCTTTCCAGACCAAAAGATGACCAGGCGGAAGTTGGTTAATGTCCTTAAAAGCAGTATCTGGGGCACTGATATTTTTGAGTCCAAAGTACCGATGAAGGGCCTTGTAGTTCAACTCAACAGAAATAGCGGGATGCTTCAGTATTGCCTTAATTTCAGAACCAAATACCAGCTGGGCGTTTTTTAAAGCATAGTATAGAGGTTTCTTTCCAATCCGATCCCGGTAGAGCAAAAGCTTCTCTTCGCGCTTATCCCAGATGGCAAGTCCGAACATACCGTTAACTCGAGTCACCCATTTTTCGTCGTCTTCTTCGTACAGGTGAACTATGACCTCGGTATCTGAATGGTCAGTTCGGAAAACATGCCCGGATCGGATCAGTTCCCGACGTAATACCAAGTGGTTGTAAATTTCTCCATTGAAAACAGTCCATACATCCTCAGCCTCGTTGCAAAGGGGCTGCCGGCCACTTTCAAGGTCTACGATAGCAAGCCGTCGCATTCCCAAGGAAACCTGAGGGTCCTCATAGTACCCCTCATCGTCCGGACCTCGATGAATTATTGCGTGACACATCGTCCGCAAAAGATCTAGATCAGGGGTTCCTGTAAAGCCGGCTATCCCGCACATTTGATTTTATCCAAAGAACATATTCTTTTATCTATTTCTCTCGTCCGGCCACAGATCATGCCTGCAACAAATTACAAATATGCAAACCCTCCTCCAAACCTCAAAGACAGTCATCTGAAAGGGATTGAATCAATTTCGCCGGGTAACAAGGACGTGGAGATTCTGGAAAAAAGAGTAATTTACTACTTTTACGTTGTTCGCTTTCCAGAAAGGCATCAGAAAAGATTGAATCGTATGGTGGTATTTTCCACCATGGAAATCCACAGTTTCGGACTTCCGGGGAGCACGGTTATATGGGAGCTTGACCTCTTCCATAGCCGTATAAGTGCCCATCTTTTTCGGCTGCGACGCAAAAATAGAATAAAACAAGCCGTTTTCTGTCAATTTCCTATGCCAAGACTCGATCACCTTGATCGTCTCGGGGCGGTCCATGTTGTGCTGGTTATAAAGCCCTGGGCCACGTGCGAAAATAAGGGCAAAGAAGTCGTCAGGAAACGGCAACCCCGTCTCGGCATCGCCAACAATAAAATGGTTGCTATCAACATCCAAGAGCTTTTTTGCCTTCTTGATACCCCCTACTGAGATATCGATGCCAAAAAGCTCAAGATTCGGATTGACATTTTGAATCCCCTTGGACCAGATGCCATCTCCGCAACAGAGGTCCAGCACACGTCCTGCTTTGGGCGCCTTCACATGGGCACTTACCCACTCGGTAACCATCTCTTCCGAATACTGGAATCCCTCCTGTCGTGAAAAGAATTCATCCGTCGCACTGAGCGCTTCTTCGGGGCTGTCGTAAACCAGGTTGGACATTACCTCTTCTCCAAAACAATGCTTCCCAAGCAAAGGGAAGGCCCAGTCTCTATTCAGGGCCGCCATTCAGCCCTGGACCTTTTCCACAACCAACCGTTGCAACGCAACCCTTTCTGGCAATGATTTGATATCTAAGTACACGGCAAGAGTAAAACGTCTTGCCTCATGCAAAGGGCGGCAAGAGAATTCAAGTCGATCGTCACCTTGCCGAAACTGTCCTAAGGACCTCTTACCTATTTGCGCCCCCTGTTCATCAAACATCAGGCAGAACAGCTGAAAAAAACCCTGTCCTTCACACACAGCCTCAAGCCACCCACGCACGTAGGTCCCAATATGGTGAGGCCAGCCTTTATCATCTTGAAGCTCATACCAGGTCCCGCCCCCTATGACAAACAAGGCATGACGTTCTCTCGTGGGAATGATCGCGAGTCCGTCTTCAACGACACTAAGCTCACAACCAACAGAAAAAAACTGCCCAGGCCGACATTTCCTAAAGTCAATGTTCGCAAGTTTTTCAATCTCATTTTCCTTTTGTCTGCTCTCCAGTAGCCTCTTTCGAGCTGCCCGCCTTTTCTCAACATACTCTTCCGACCAAGCTCCAAAATCACGTCCATAGGAGGCACCTCCGTCATCATTGGCATACCCTAGTTCCATGATCACCGGACCCATGATTTCGTGATATAGATACTTGTGTTCGTCACGCCACTCAGAGTAATGCGGAAATTGCTGATTCACATTGGCGTTTATTATCTCACTAAAGATATTCGTCCCTAGCCTTGGGAATACGATTACGCATAAGGATAAAAGAGCGTTACTAAGATACTCAATATCTTGAACCATATTCTCGAAAATAATTCGGTATTCACAAGAATCAAGAAGCGACTCGTTGGTCAACCGAACATACCAGCAAGCTTTTTCAAATTGGCTTAAGGTGTCCCAGTTGTCCACTTCCATTTCGGGATGCTTCTTATCGATTGGCGTGTCATACCAATCTCTGTTCAAAATGGAACGGACCACATCCTTGGGGTCCCTGTGCACATGGACAAAAACTGCCTCCGGGAAGACTTCCCTCAATATTGGCAGGAATCTTTCCAAATAGACATTGGCCTCAGCGAAATCCATGTTCAGGGTTTCAGCCCAATTTCGGCTTTCAATGAGTAACTTCCTTGCTTCATCTTTCTTACTTACCAGATCAGGGAAACCGTTGCCGGTTCGCTTTGCTGGAATCAATTGTTGGTCTTTAAATTTATGGTTTAAAGTAAACTCATGAACCGCATGCACAGATGTCGCCATGTTCAAAAAATTGGCCAACCACTTGGATCCTGACCTCGCCGGAGATAAGAAAAAGAAAAATTTCTGGGGTCCTCGCCAATGTTCGGGATGAATCAATATCTGCTGGCGTCCCTGACTGAGGTTCACCTCCAATGGATCCTGGGAACGGTTCCATGTCCCTCCGGAATCCGTATAGTAGCCATTATATGATGTATGCATGGCATCGTAACTGAGCCCGAGTTCTTCCATGGAAACGGACCATAAAGGAAAAATACTCTTGTCCTCCCGTGTCAATCTATGATCCGGTGGGTAGGCAATACTGTACCTTTCATCTTCCGCAGCGATTCCTTCGGCATTCAACTCCGATTCTTTGTGAAGGGGATCATTCGGCTCTAGCTCGGAAAAACACCAATGGTTGATAAATTGTTTCTCATAACAAAGTGGGTCTCCGTGTGGGGAGACGCCCGAGATGTCGAGCCCTGAGCGACGAAGTGGATCAAGGATATTTTTCAGAGCCTCGTAAACGTCGTCCACATGCCCCCGCATCCACTCTGAAAGCATATTCACATGCAACCCGATCTCGTGGCCGAAATCTTGAATCTGCAGGGCCTTTTCGAGAATCTTCGGCGTGTTCCAATAGTCCGCAGTATGTAAAAGGAAAAAGGTTGATCGGTACCCTTTCTCTTGTTCCCAAAATGCCATTTCCATAGCTAAGTCTATGTCATGATCAACGTCGTGGCGAAGCGCAATTACCGGTTCAGCGGGATTGGCAGCGAATTCTCTAAGGGTGACTGAATGACCAATATGCTTCAGATACTTAAAATATTTAGAGCTTATAGCCATCGTTAAGAAAGGGATTGGTAAATATCGATGAGCTTACGGGATTCATTTTCCCAGTTATAGGTTGAGGCGAGTGCATCTGTCTTTTTCGTGATATCTTCCCATTTCTCGGGAGCTTTGAGAATTTCCATCGCCGCGCGTGCGATGTCTTTAGGGACACTGGGATCAAATGTTGTTCCCACGCCGTATTCATCAATAACCTGACGCATCTCAGGGAAATCGCTGGCAATCACAGGTAGGCCTGCAATCAAGTATTCAAACAACTTGTTGGGAGAGCAATAGTAATAACTTAGGCACACATTTTCTATGGGGGCCACGCCAACATCTGCGCTCGACGCATAGAGTGTCACCTCGTCGGTTGGGACGGGGCCAAAAAACGCCAGGCGAGAAGCCACATCCTTATCCGATGCAATAGCTCTTAGCTTATTCTCGTAATTATTATTGCTGTACCCCATCAATACCAAAAAGCATCGTGGCAAGTACACCAGTGATTCAATCAGGTTTTCAAGACCCCGATT
>Ga0180433_10009225_pt1 | contig 12114 bp, 9 predicted proteins | sample SS_ome_8_FD_132980 | JGI IMG/M metagenome (GOLD analysis project Ga0180433, IMG submission 132980) | Hypersaline lake sediment archaeal communities from the Salton Sea, California, USA - SS_1_D_1 metaG | ecosystem: Environmental > Aquatic > Non-marine Saline and Alkaline > Hypersaline > Sediment... | reverse complement strand
TTTGCGTTCCCAAAGGAGCTCGCTGAAAGTTTCGGCTGATCACCGGCATAAATGGGATTCGGAGTTTTGAACCGCCTTCCATATACACATGACATTCGGCAAAATCCAGTTCAGTGGCGGGCTTATAATAATATGAAACTAAGGGCCCTTGAGCCAGAATTTGTGCAACAAACAAGAAACAAAAGAAAATTAATAGTATCCGATTTTTACATTTTATTAATATCTTCATTTTTGATCCTTTCATATGTTTCAATTATAATTGCTATAAGTATCGGAATCGCTTTCGCTATTGATATTAAAACTACTTTTTTTATAAAATGATTAACTCTAAATGCTCTGAACATTATTTTAGTGTGTATTCAAAAAGTGAATATTATTTGAGTTATTTGAGTTTTTTAGTTAAATAACTATACGACTTTCGATTGCGATTCCGATACCGATCCCGAAATCCGATAATGCTCATAAAACATATAATTGATCATACCTTATTGCTGCTTTTGCAGCCATTCTTCCAGTAACATGACTTCCCTCGTATTCGTCTTTTTTATTGTACTATTATTAATATGTAATATTTTAATTAAGTTTCTGCACATTTTTCTTCGCATGGCCAACTCAATTTTACCCTGGTTATTTACAGGGATTAATTCACCAAAAACATTTTTAACTGAAGCTGAGTCCAGTAAAATTTTATAAATGACATCATTGGCGTCAAGAGCAGTGACCAGATCTCTGACCGTAATATTTCCTTTTAACAGACCAGATTTTACAGGGAAAAAACCTTGTTCTGCATTTACTTTTACAGCGCAATAATCAGAAAAATCAGTCATTAATTTTTCTTTAACGATGTTATTTTTCAGTTGGATTACCGGTCGATCCATCTCTTCCCAGGGTGGAGGAGGCCTGAAATTTGTGTTCAGGATCTTGCCTCCTATAATTTTAATAAAAGCATATTCACTGTGCTGCAGTATGCGCTCCGGTTTTCCGGTATCAATGTACTGAACTACAAGACTCAGCGGATTTTCCAGCACATGTACCTGTATATATCCATAGGGAGAGTAACTGTTGGGATAGGTTACTGAACCTGTATTGATCAAAAGTGCTCCTTTCTCTTCGTAACCGGGAATAATTTTTCTTTCAAAAAAATGAGTAGTGGCTGATAGTACCAGATCGCATTTTGTCATCACCAGGTTTTGCTGTTCATCAGTTAATAACTCAATCCAGAATCCGCTTCGGGAATGGGCAGCAGCAATGATAATGTCATTTTTTTGCTTGTTAATTTGTTTTAGCGTATGAATCTGATAATTCCGGGAATCTTCCGGAAAAGCGACTGCAGGATCTTTGGGCCGGTCCGGGAAATGTAGTTGGATCAGGTGAACTGTATATCCTTTTTCTTTGATTGCTGCGTAGTATTCACAGCTGTTTTTACGGATAGTCACATGGGGATTTGCGGACAATTCCACTTCCCTGAATATTTTTCCTCCGGCTCCCCAGTCCCCCTGATCCTTGCCGTAAAATTCATTTTCACCATCAGCTGCATTGGGATAGAAATTGTGCTGCCACCAGGAACTGGTTTTGATAAACGGCAGAAAACTGTTTTCCCATCCCTTTTTTACATGATCACCAAGACCGACCACAAACCTGTCCTGACTCTCTTCCATCCAGTTAACCATTCGGGCAAATTGCACTGCACTTGAGGGAGAGTCCCCTTTATTGTCACTCATAATGGCAAAGCTGAATGCTGCTAGACTGTCCAATTCCTGAATGGAATTCACTCCCTTGATCTTTCCATTCTCAAACCGGGTTGATGTATTACTGCATAAAACTAAAATAAATATAATTCCCGGCAGAGGATAATATGTTAATATTTTTTTCATTCAATCCTCCTGTAAGTATCATTTTAAAATTTTTTTTGCATTTGCTTTACTCGTTTCGGGACTTGATCAGTTCAACTGTATACCTCAAAACAGTATCAAGTCCCAGGGAAATGTTTCCTCTTGGATTTGTTATGCTGACCAAATGGTGTGGCAGTACACCTCTGCCTTTATCTTCACCGTTAGGCCTGTAAATGCGTTTATGTGATACCCGGATGAGTAATTTTGTATAAGGTAATCTGAAGGGATAGAACGCACCAAATGAGGTTGCCAGTCCTCCGGTTTCTGCTCCCACTAACTCACCTAAGTCGTAGTCTTTTATCCTGGCTCCAAAGTCTGCAGCTGTTGAAAATGTTCCGGGTCCGATGAGGACATATATATTGCCTTTGAAACGCAGGGGAGTGTTCTTTAGTTTTTTAGGATCTGATGACACAGTCACAATGCTCCCTTCAGAAGCTTTCCATATTTTACGCCAGGCAGGATGAAACCACTGCATGGGAAACCAGCGGAAAAGCTTTGGCATAGACAGGCGGTAGTACTTCTTAATCTGTCTGCTCACTTTGATATCCATGCGCGGGATTCGGGCAATCGGTTTGTCCGTCAGGTAGCGAAGCAGCTCCATTTCAGCAGGTGAAAATCCTCCACCGTTATTTCTGATGTCAATGATCAGATCCTGTATTTTTTTCTGTTTAAGCTCCCCGAAAACCTTTTTCAGGAATTTGCCGAAGGCCTCCTCATTACCTGGGAATAAAGAAATTGTAAGCAGCCCTATGGTATCTGATAAGGTTTGGTAAGAGTAATGGTTCTGCTTCTGATTTTTTAATTGTCTTTTTTTTATAATATTCTGGTAGGTAACTCCTGTTACTGTATGAGTTATAATTTTATCCTCATTATGTGGAATGAACTTTAGGGTAAAGAGACTGTCGGATGGACAGGTCAGCCAGAGAAAATGGCGGTAGAAGTGGAAATCGGAAAGATAATCCAGGCGCTTTACCAGTCGTTTTCCGCTCACCAGAGGAAGCCATTCATCGATAAGAGTGGAGGTTTTTCTTTCATTGATTGAAAGCAGGATTGATCCGGGAGCAGGTATCTGATCCGAAGAATAGTTGGCTGTTACAATTGTTTCATCATCTTGAATATTTACATCAAGAGGGAATAAAAGTCCACCTTTTCTGCGATAATGATAATATTCCTCATAAACCGGATAGACTTTGGTATGTCCGTCTTTCAGCATGGCTACCAGAGGGGCAATATGGAAATAGAACTCAATACGAGTGAGAGGAGAAGTAAGTTTTTGTTTTAAACTTCTATATTCCTTTAAGAATATTTTCTGAGCAGTGTAAGCATACAAGTCTGGATGCACATCTTCCAGTGTCCTTACTAGAAAATCCAGATCCAACTTGATATTTTCTACCGTATATTTTTTGCCGAATTGCTCTGGTGGTATTCCCTTAGGTGTTTCAGGTGGATTAAAAAATTTACAACCGGATAAAAAAATAAGAGAAAATTCGATTATTAAAAGGGCTAAAAGAGAGAGTTTTCGCATTTTTTCCTCCTTTTTACTTTGTTATATTCTATTAGTTAAAAAGTAAATAATAATTTTTTCTCCCGGGATAATTCCCTGTGCAGAGCATTCCAGCAGGATTCAATGCCAAATGATAAGTAGGGGGTATAGCGAAGATAGTCACGATAGGTAGGGAGCTGGATTTCTTTTTTTGCTTGAGTAAGTGTTAGGCCGCGTTCTTTGGCGTTAACCACTGCATCCCAGATGGTTTGCAGTAATTCTTGCATAGTTTTGAGGGCTTGGCGGCCTTGTACGTTACCATGACCTGGTACGACAAATTGAATTTCATTTATCATAGTTGGCAGTTTATCCAAAAAAGCAATCCAGTTACACGGATCACTTTCATGGGGATCCATATATGGAATATAATGGTCCCAGAAAAGATCACCCATAACCAAAAGTTTTTCCTCAGGAATGTAAACCACCAGATCAGCTGAGGTATGGGCAGGTCCGGAGGTAAATATCTTGAAAGTTGTAGAACCTAGCTTAAGAACGGCATTTCCCTGAAGACTGATTTCAGGTCCTGTAAGTTTGAAATTCCGGGAATCCTTCAGAAGCTGGCGGTATGAATTGAGTTGGTCTTTCAAAGTTTCTACATATTTAGATTCCAATTGATTGTTTTTTAATTCTTCCTGAATGTCAGTAATGGCTTTCTGAATATTTTCAATTCTGGGGCAGTATCTGGTTGAAGCATTTTTCTTATAATCAGGTGATCCTATAATAACAGCGTCACTAAATACCTGATTTCCAAAAGAATGGTCGGCGTGGTAATGAGTATTGATGGCGTAGAGAATGGGTTTATTACTGAATTCCTGGATGATTTTTTGTGCTCTTCGGGCAGCACCTGGAGAGATGAAAGTGTCAATCAATACCAGACCTTTTTCAGTAGCAATAACTGTTACATTTGCACCTCCTCCTTTGACAATTAGAACATTTTCAGTAATTTTTTGACTGGATAAATCCATCTGGCCGGAGAGAACGGATACACACAAAAGAAAGAGTAATGTAATCAATTGAGGTATCGTATACTTTATTATTTTATTTGATGTATGGTTTGTTATTGTAAACCATTTAATTTTATTCATAATATCCTTTTCAAAATTTTTCAAAAGTATTAAAAATTTTCATAAATAATGAACTCATTCAATTCTTTCTTGGGCGGTGTCTCCGGCCATTCTTCAGGTACACCAACCGGAGTTATACAGATACGCTGGTACCGTTTCGGTATCTGCAGTACCTGCCGGGTAATTTCTTCTGTAATAGAGTCGGTGAAATAACAGGTGCCGTATCCCAGGGCCCTTGCTGCCAGCATCAGGTTGGCCACTGCCAGAGGACCGTCATGTTTGTTATAGTCCGGATATTTGGATTGGGTGTCTACCAGTACCACGATAAATACCGGTGCTTTGAATATCTTCTCATAATGTGATTCCAGTCCTTTTTTCTGTTCTTCAATTTTTTCAGTAGACATTCCTTTCTTTTCATAGTAGTTCAGATACTGTTGAATTGATGTTTTTTTCAGTTCGTTTAGTTTTTCTTTATTTCTGATTACCAGAAATTTCCAGGGCTGCTGATTGCCTGCAGTAGAGGCCATGCGAGCTGAATCCAGTATTTGTTGGATATGCTCATCCGGAACCGGATCAGGCCGAAAAGCTCGTACAGATCGACGCTGATAGATGCATTTAAAGACAGACAGATCCTCTGATGAAGATCCAAATAATGATTGTGAATTAGTATTAAAACCATATAAAGTCAGTCCGGTGCCCATAACAGCTGTGGACTTTAAAAAATCTCTTCTCTTTTGATTTTTCATAATTTTATATTTCCCTATTGTTCTTTATCGATTAATTTTTTTAAACTTTCTCTTAATAGAGGTACTGCTTCATAATAATATTCAAATAATTCCTTTTTTGTAACCACTTCTCCTGCTCTTTTACATATTTCTGCCATGAATGCATCATCGAAATATTCTTCCATCACTTCCACTCCCACATACTCTTCGAGAGGTTTCAGGAAGATAATCCCATCCCAACTCACTGAAATTTTTCTGTCAGAAATATTCCCAATTTTCTCAAAACATTTGGGAAATTCTTTTTTAAATTTTTCACTGTTTCCTCTCTCCCAGAACATGAAATAATCACCATCACGAATATTTGAAAAGGGTGGTTCTGTAATATCAAAACCAACCGGTTTATTGTGGTTTCTCCGAAAAATCTCATCCATCTTTCCATCCAGGTATCTATCCCACTCTTCAGGATTTGTACTAGGATAATAGGCCCGATCCTTATTTGCCCCATACAGTTCAATGCAAAAAATCAATTTAGGATATAGTATTTTGAAAACCATACCTGCAGGGAGGTATCGGAGACAATCGCCTGTTTCAGAATTATAAAAATAGGATCTGATCCCATAACTGGAGTGTTTTCCACCGCAATAATATATTGCTTTCTGATCATTGGCAATCACCCTTTGTTCCAGAATCCAGGCCATATACCTATCTCTTTGTCTGAACAGCTTCATATCCTGCTTGGAAATATAAGGGTAATCTTTGTTATCATATTTTATTTTTAACCAATAGGGATTATCAGTAAGAAGAATCTTAATTGGTTTGTTATTCGGGTATTTGTTATTTTCTTCCCATACCGTTTTGAAAATATCCGCATATTCCTGATAGGGCCAACCCCAGTTATTCGGCACGTTTTGAAGTATTTTGATAACCAGATCTTCTCTATATTCCGAGGCGTCTATAAATTCATCCGCAAGCGCTTGATCGCCATAATTTCCGAATTCAAGAGCCAGCCAGTCCAGACTGACTTGGTTTCCATCTGTGTGTATTGCTTTAATGATTTCACTGATAAATTGAGGATGACACCTTACCCAGTGGTCCTCTCCGATCATTACAATATCATGCTCTTTTAATTTTTCCATTAAATATTCCGTTGGAGATTTCCCTTTATCTTTAAGATACTGGACAAATTCATTGTAGGGAATACTGTTGTTTTCCGAAAGATCTTTCACTCCAATCCCTTTTTGGGCGAATACAAAAGTAACCATTAGTAATAGTGATGTGATACTTATGCAGGTAAAATATTTGATCGACATGTTAAACTCCTTAATTTTTTAAATTATTTCTCCGGATCAATTTCCCGGTAAGGTTCATCTAAACGTTTTTTTGCTTCTTTTTTAGAACCCCAAAAATTTGCTAATCCCAGGGCTTTTTGATATTCTTCAAGGGCTTTCTCACGAAAGTTCTGCAAATCATATATATATCCAAGCTGGATATGCAGCCAAGCATTATCCTGAACGGACATAATTTTCCGAAAGGTCTCTTGAGCTTCTCTGAACTTTCCCAATTCTTTATAAGCTATTCCCCTAAAATATTTTGTATAAATATCACCTGGATTTCTAAAAAGTACTCGTTCACTAAAATCAAGACATCTTTGGTAGGCACCTTTTTCATACATCATGATGATATAATTGTTTCCCCAGGAATCATAAATTCTGGAAAGAATAGTTAACTGGTAATTCGGATCCAGTTCTACTTTTAATAGGGGACTGGTGGTGGTAAATTCTACAAATCCTTCTTCACGGTCACGGGGAAAGGTTTTTATATGCAGGGTGCTGTCCAGTGTTGTGAGTCCAATTTCCACCGGCATGGGAATTTCTCCGGTGCGTTTAACCTCTACCCGGGTTACAAAACCATTTTCAGAAGGGCCTGTTTCCACATTTCTGATTTGGTAATCAAGAATCCGGTTGGTGTGAAGCCAGGGATGGAAAAACCATTCCAGATCCTGTCCGCTGATCTCTTCAGTTACCTTAATAAAATCATCAACCGTAAGGACCTGATATCCATAACGCTGAAGAAGAGCTGTATATAAACGATGGAATATCTTTTTACCAATTACGTATTCCAGCATTTTAAGTACGGCAAAAGCTTTATTGTGACAGATCACAGTATTCCAGTCATAATCCAGTTGAGTGAATTCTTCTTCACTTTGCATCATTTGGGTGTTGAAACCGGCATAAGCAGCAGCCAGATAATCTCCTCCGTACGGTGGTTCTCCTGCTCGATAAAATTGATCTGTATAGATACCCATACCAATGCTCAGCCAGTGGTGGTCAGTTTGATTAGGAACCAGAATATAATCATATCCCCAGTAAATATGGGCGATCTCATGGGCAGTTATACCCGTTTTATCCTTTCCTCCATGCTGATGGATTTCAAACACATTACTGGCTATGGGAAAACCACCTCCAAAGGTAAAGGATCCGGGGATAATATGAATTTCTTTTTGAGGATAGAAACCTACGGTATCAAGATAAAACTGAACGATCTCTGCAGCCTTGTCCGCTAATCCACGTGTCCAGTCAGCTGAATCAGGTATAAAATGATTATAAACAGTAATATCCTGTACCTGTCTTTTTTCAGTGTGAAGTTGATCAAAAAAGAAGATTCCATAGTTGGTAACATGGGAGGCTTCTGCTGTCAGCTTTTTAGTTCCGTCTGATAATGGAGTTTCTGATATTATCTTTCCGGAAGTGACTATTTTTTTATTCTCCGGTACGGTCAGAGTAATCCGGTAGGAAGCAAATTCCTTCCAGTTCGGCTTCAGTTCACCTTGATAATAGGGCAGGACCCAGGGATGCCAGCAATGATAATTACTCAGATATCCGAATATATAGTAGGAACGATATTCAACCGGAACTGAAAAGGACATATTTAATTTGATGGATTTACCTTTTTTCAAAGATTGCAGTAATCGGACAGCCAATACTCCCGCATAGGTTCGGGATGAATCAAATTCAAGTATTTGTCCTTTTTCATTGGTGATCTCCTTGACTGTGCACTGGGCTTTATCTCCTGGATCGTGAACTCTGAAATAAAGGATTTTCAATGAAAAGTGATTGGGATTATAATAGGTTACTGTCTGAGTACAGTTGGCGGTTTTCATATCCGGGGATAATTCAACCTGAATATCATACTTGTTTTCTTGTGCCTGGAGAGAGAATATACAAACAAGAAATATTATGATTACAATTGTAGTTTGTTTTCTCATTTTTGTTCCTTTCTCTATTTTTAATTTAAAGTTTAATTCCTATTTTATTTTTACTCACTTCTATTATTATATTTATGTTTTACATTAAGGAAATTATTAAACTCATCAACATCTTCAAATTTTCTATCATACACAGTTTCATAATAAATTTTGTATTTCCTGAATACCTCTTTGGAGACAAAATCCTCTATCCATGTACATTGAGATAATTTATTACATGGTTTAATGTAAATATATCCTCTGCAAATATCCGAGAATCTCACCTGTTGCTGCCAGTGAAACAGATAAGCGTTTTTATCCCTGAGATTGGCAAAAGGAGAGACAAAGACATCAAAACCCACAGCTTGATTACCCCTTTCTTCCATTATGGTCTCAATAAGATTATCTATTTGAGTCTCTCCGCCTGTGTATTTTTTATTATATTTCTGATAAGTCCTTTCAGGAGAGTCAAAAGTATAATGACATAAAATTTGAAAAATTTTTTCCTTATATTCTTTATTAAGTAAATATCCCATTCGTGATAATTCATAAGTAAGCTCCATATCTTCATTTACCCATGGCATCATATAATGAGTAAAGGAATGGAAACCTCCTACCCAAACAATTCCTTTTTCCCCTGTTTCAATGATCTTCTGCTTTATTATATCAGCCATGAAAACGTCATCATTTTTAACACTGATTGCTTGCTCTTCAGCTTTTTTTATGAGTTTTTCATCAGAGAGTTTATTGTTTTGCCATAACCATTGAAGAACGAGATCTGTATTAGGGCGCATCCCTATAACTTTCATGGGTTCACCGTTTTCAGACAGGCTTTTATTTAATTTCCATACCGTTTTAAAGATATCCCAGTATTCTTTATGACCCCAGATCCCTCTTAATGCAGACCGGGCGATTTCTAATGCCAGGTCACTGTCATATTTTTCTGCTTCAATGAGCCGGGCAATTTTCTCATTTTGTCCTATATGACAAACTTCCAGCACCACATATCGTACTCCGGCTTTATGATACACTTCAGGGATAAGTTGATTGAACAAGTCTACATAATCTTTAATACCGTGAACTTCTCCAAAAATGACAATCTGATGTTTCAGGCATTGTTCAACAGCATACTCAATCGGAGTTTTGCCCTGCTCATCCAACCACTGCGTAAAAATGGTATAATGAGACTTTTCAATTTTTGAAACATCCACAAAAGTATATTTTTGTAACCAATAAGGTTTTTCTTGAGCGTGAATATACAGGGATAAGAATATAAATGTCATTAAGAACCATATTTTTAATATTTTTTTTCTGATATGCATATTAAAATATTTCCTTTGCAAGTATACAGTTTTATTATTATTTAATTCATATTATTCTTTTAATATTAATATAAATTTAATTTTCTATTTTTTTTTCTTTATTTAATGTATTACAATAATACCAATTAACTGCACTTTCTACATGGATTTTGATTGTATCAAAAAATGGAATATCAAGCATATTATCTGAAAGGATCAGAGGAAGTTCAGTGCAACCGAGAATCAATCCCTGAATTATATTTTCATCTATCATTCTCTTTACAATGTCCAGCATACCCTGACGAGTACTTTCCACTATTCGACCGAATTGAAGTTCATCAACCAGTTTATTGTGAATATACTCCTGTTCCTTTACATTGGGAACTATAGTCAGTATACCATATCTGGAGAATATTTTTTGAAAAGGATCCGACTGCATTAAGTATTTTGTTCCCATGATACCCACACGATTCAAATCCTTCTTTAAAACCACTTTTACAGTTTCCTCTATCATACTCAGGACAGGAATTGGTGAATCATTCTGTATCTTATCAAGAAAAATGTGCGGTGTTCCTGCTGCAATCAGAGCAATATCAGCCCCGGCAGCATGCAGGTTCTGTATACCTTTTAAAATATATTCAGATGCTTTCTGTTTTTGTCTGGTTTCCATCATATGGAGAAATTTTTGAAGATTGAGACTATAAATAATCATCTCAGGAGAATTATTGGTTTTTGATTTTTCCCGGAATGTAGTAATAATGGTTTTGTAATATTCAATTGTAGGTTCCGGGCCAAGACCTCCTATGATACCAATTGTTTTCATAGTTCCCTCTGATTTTTAAATACATTCATTTTATCTGTATAAAATTTCCATTTAGAGATTTTATCTTTATCAACATCATTCAGCTTTTTTATAAATTCTTCCAGTATCTGAAAGAATTTTTCCTGTTCATCCCTGAATGGTGAATGTCCGGAATGCTTGAATATGACCAATCGGGCGTTGGGATGGTTTTTACTGAAAATTTGGGTTTTTTCCACTCCCCAGGTCAGATCCCATGTGCTTTCTATAATCAGAGTGGGAATAGGACAGTTCTTAAAGGCTCCGGTCAGATCGATTTCACCTGCACTCAGGCTCATCACCTTATTGAATTCTTCATCGTGCACCCAGTTGTACAGAGCGGCTCTGGCGATCTCTTCTTTCGATGGTTTATAAAAATGCTGCCGTTTCCAGTCGCCGTTCAAAAACACATTGTAAATCAGCTGTTGCATGGATATCTGTCCGGTAAAATATTTTATCTTTAATTGGAAAATCTTTTGTGATTCCTGCTCAGAGATAAATGTATCCTGTCGTGATTTACCGAAATCGGTATTGATTCCGGGTTTGGCACAAACCAGTATCAAACCCATAACAGATTCAGGGAATTTTAGGGCATAACACTGCGCCAGTAAACCTCCATAAGAATGTCCGAGAACAATCCATTTTTCAATCCCCAACCGATTTCTTAATTTTTCCAGATCATCAACTGCCTGTTCCACTGAATACCCGCCGTTCTTTTCATAGTCAGACAATCCGCATCCTCTCTGATCATAATATATTACTTTGGCAAATTCGGCTGCTTGGTAAAAATAAGGATGAAATTCATGATGAGTCGAACCAGGACCTCCGTGTAGCAGTACCAGGGAAGTGCCTTTCCCTTCGGTTTCCACATATAGTTCGCAGCCCTCGATATCGATTCTCTTTTTTTCTCCTTTGAACTCATTACACAGAGGTGGAATGTTAGGTATGTCAAATATTAAGGAATCAATGATACTCACTTTCCCATCCAGAACACATTCTCTGTTCGTGATCTCTTCCTGAACCTGAGAATATCCTTTACTACAAACCACAATTACTATAATACATGTTGCTATTTTTGCTATATTTTTTAACATGTTACAGCTTCTGATTTTCTATTTTTTTGATAAAATCTTCTCTCACCGGATAAAAAATATCCAGCATAACAAAGGGCTCATCCCCGATGCAGGTATCACTGTGTTCAACATTAGCAGGAATACAGTAAAAGTCCCCTTTTTCTACAATTTTTTTTCCATTTCCGATTTGCAGGGTGGCTTTTCCAGAATACACCATACCGATCTGTTCATGGGGATGTGAGTGTTTAGGGACTGAATGTCCCGGCAGAGTATAATTAAGTACCATCATCATTTTTTCACCCTGCAGGCCGGTTAATATTTTAGTGGTAAGCCCCTTCATTTGGGTGAGCTCTTGTGCTTTATCAGGGTCTATGAAAAATGAATTTTTATTATTGTTCATCTCATACTCCAATACTTTTTTATTATTTTTGGTT